>Ga0302319_10005077_pt1 | contig 26623 bp, 23 predicted proteins | sample Bog_T0_2_FD_203319 | JGI IMG/M metagenome (GOLD analysis project Ga0302319, IMG submission 203319) | Peat permafrost microbial communities from Stordalen Mire near Abisko, Sweden - Bog_T0_2 | ecosystem: Environmental > Terrestrial > Soil > Wetlands > Peat | place: Sweden: Abisko, Stordalen Mire... | reverse complement strand
CTAAGCCACCCGATGTGCACATCGATCGTTCTGGTGGAAACATCGGGCTGATAGGCCCAGACGTCCTTCAGAATCTGCTCACGGGAGATGGCCTTCCCCCGGTTGTCGATCAGGTAGCGCAGCAATTGCAATTCCTTGACAGCGATGGTCACAGGAACATCGCTTTAAGTACCTGCGCCTTCTCGAAATCCACCTGGACGTCGCTAAAGCGAAACCGCGCCACTGGTGGCAGCTTCTCCCGGTGTGTGCGGCGCAACAAAGATTCCACGCGCGCCAGCAGTTCGGAAGGATCGAACGGCTTAGTCAGGTAATCGTCCGCGCCCAGCCGAAGGCCGGAGACACGGTCCGTTACGTGCGCTCTCGCGGTCAACATCAGGATCAACACGTCTCCGCCTTCCCGGCGAATCGTCCGGCAAACTTCCCATCCGCTCATTCCCGGCAGCATGATGTCGAGAATAATCAGATCGAATTCGCCGGTCATCGCTTTCAGGGCTCCTTCGTTGCCGTCTGCCGCCGCCTCCACTTCGTAGGCCTGCGCGCGGAGCAGGTCGGAAAGCGTCCGCACCAGGCCCTTTTCGTCCTCAATCAGAAGAATCCTCATCGGGCTCGGACCGGCGCGACAGGGATTCGCATTACAAACTCCGCGCCGATTCCCGGCTCGCTGACAGCGATTACAGTACCGCCGTGTCCTTCAATCGTTCGTTTCACCAGAGAGAGACCAAGACCGGTGCCGTGAATCTGGTCTGCTATGGCGTGCGCGCCGCGAAAAAACGGAACGAACACCATTTCGAGATCGGCGGCTGAAAGCCCCTGTCCACGATCCTTCACGGCGATCTCGACGCCGGGCCCACCGGACATTTCGCAGGTAAGAGCGCACACCTCCATCCAGCCGCCATCCCTGCCATACTTCACGGCATTCTCGATAAGATTCTGCAACGCCTGTTGCAGCGCGGCGGCATCGCCCGGAACCGGAGGCAGGTGATCGTCAACGTGTAATTCCAAAATCATCCCCGCATCTTTCAGCGCATCGGCGCTGCCCGCGATAGCCCGGTCGATCACTGAATTCATGTTGACCGGCTCGCGGGGAGTAATCGACTGGACAGACTCCAGCCGGGAAAATTTCAATACCTGTTCCACCGTGGAAGTCAGCTTGCCAATCTCCTCTTCGATCAGCACGCCGTACGAACGCATCTCATCGGCATCGCGGATCACGCCCTCCGCGAGATTATGGGCAGCTGTACGGACCACGCTCAGGGGCGTGCGTAATTCGTGAGACACGCCTGCCACAAACTCCATCTGCAATCCGGCAAGCCGTTGCGCGCGGCGCGTGAACCGCACCAGCGCCATAGTCAGCAGGAGCAGCACAAATACCGCGGCCGTAACACCCAGATTGAGCCTGCGGCTCCGATCCACCACGGCATCGAGGGAACCGGCGCGATGCCTCACCAGGAGCAGCCAGCGGCCCCAATCGGGGCGCGACGTCATCGACTCCCTTTCGCGTTCCTGGCCGTTTCCATCCATGCGGCGCCGGCGTGGACTGAAAAGGCCGCGGGGCACGCTGAACATTCCGATGGACGCATCGGGATGAGCGCCAACCCACGACGGGCCGTCCGATCCGATGCCCGCGATCAGCACCGAAGGATCGTCCTTCCCCACCATCTCCGCCTCCCAGTCGGAAGCGCTTCCGGACTCAGGGTTCGATGCCGGAAGGTGGGCTCGCAAGAGGTCGGGCAACACTGTGGACCGCAGGTAATCGGCGTCGAACTCGAGAATCAGCCAATCGCGCGGCCCGCTCGACTGTTGGGGAACCGGCAAGAGAACCAGCGAAAGCTCTGACAGGGTCCGAGTTCCTTCCGGCGTTTTACCTGTCAGGAGATAACGGCGCACCGCGCCCCAGGACGCGGGCCATTCGATGGCCTGGAACGTACCCCGGTCCGGATTTAGGCTCAGAAGCTCGGGTGCACCGTCAACCACACGTACCCGATTGACGCGCCGCAACAGTCGCTGGTTTGCGCTCGAATTCTTCCATGCAAGGTACCGCCGGGTAAATTCCTCGCCGGTAACTCCCGACGCGGTGCCGGAAGGAAGTAGAGCAGTCGCCGCCGAGGCGATTTCAGCATCGAATGCCTGGCTGATCCCTCTCAGCCCCTGGTCGAGCTTGTTGCGCATGGTGGCCCGCTCGGCAAGACTTACCTCTCCGATCCAGCGATACTGCAGCAGGCCGAGCAGACCGAGTAATACCGCAACAGCACCGACGAACAGCCACGCAAGCATCGGCCGTTTCCGAACGTTTTGCACCTGTCTTTCAAGATAAGGCACCATCCATGTAAAAAATGTAAACCCTGAGGGTCCGCACGTGCCCTTCGAGCCCTCGCGCCCGTACACTGAATTTCGAATGGTGAAATTGCGCAAGCCATTTTTCTGGATTCACCTCGTCGTCGGACTGGCTGTCGGCGTGGCGGTACTTTCCATGTCCGTCACCGGTGTTGTATTGGTTTTGGCGCCTCAGATCACCGCGTTCGCGGAGCGAAGGGTGGCCACTGAAAACGTCACGCCTCGCGGATCGAGACTCAATCCTCAGGAACTGCTCGACCGCGCAGCGAAGCAGAACATCGAGGCTAACGCCGTCACCATTTACGCGGATCGTTCCAGGGCAGCCGAGGTTTATACAGACGATGGCATCATCCTCGTCAGCGCCGACACAGGGCGCATGCTGGGCAAACCCGATCTGGCGTTGCGGAACTTCTTCAAGGCGATAACCCGATGGCATCGGCAGTTTGCGTTTGCGGGACAGAGCCGGGCCACTGGCCGCGCCATAACCCACGCCGCCAACCTCGCCTTGTTATTCCTGGCGGCAGTAGGCATTTACCTCTGGTGGCCGCGCCGCTGGACACTACGCTATTTGCGCTCTGTCGCGTGGTTTCGGACTGACGTGAAAGCGAAAGCCCGCGACTTCAACTGGCACAACACGGCCGGAGTCTGGTGCCTGATCCCGCTATCGATCATTTCCTTCACTGGCGTTCTGATGTCGTATCAATGGGCAAACCGTGTTCTCTACCGAGTGACGGGCAGTCCGATGGCTGTCGCTGAGGCAGGCGACGACAGCAAGCAGGATGAAGAGGAAACGGCCGCGCCGCCGTCGGGCGAGGCGATCCCTCTCGACAAACTGTGGTCCACGGCGGAATCGCGGGTCGTGGACTGGAAGAGCATCTATTTCGAGGTGCCGGATGCGACGGATGCCGAAATCGGCTTTCGTATCGATGCGAGCGATGGCGGGCGTCCGGATCAACGCTCGACGCTTACGCTGGACCGTTATTCCGGGTCGGTGACCGGATGGGACAACTTCGCCGGACAGAGTGCCGCCCGGAAGGTGCGCCTGCTTGGCCGTTATGCCCACACGGGTCAGTTGGGCGGGTTGCCCGGACAGATCGTTGCGGGGATCGCGTCGTTGTTTTGTGTACTTCTTGTGTGGACGGGAGGATCGCTTTCTCTCCACCGTCTACGGGCGGCGCGCGCACGCAGCCGGAGGAAGCCAAAGACTGTTCCTGTCGGCACCCCACCTGGCATCGATAAGCGACCCGCGCCCCGTGAACGCGAACTGATTCCAACAGTTTAAGCTGTCGACCGGACGTCATCGACCGTCACGATTTCAACTCGTGGGTCCTCAACCGCCGATCAACCCTTTTTGAAATCAACAACTGCTACTCGGACATCCGCATGCATTCGTATCGGGCGGATGGCAGCCTGAAGTCGGGTGAGCATGAAACTCCCGCACTCAACTGCCAAACGAAGGAGTAACGAAAATGAATATCAAACTTAATGCATTCTGTCTCAGCGGTCTTATCGCGCTGGGCACTTTCCTGTCGCAGCCAGTCAAAGCGGATGAGTGGAACAAAAGAACGGAATTCCAGTTCAGCGTCCCGGTGCAGATACCAGGTAAGGTCCTCGCGCCCGGCAAGTACGTCTTCCAACTCGCGGACATCCAGTCCAGTCGCACTGTCGTTCAGGTGTTCTCGGAAGATGCTGGCGGGCACGACACCCTGGTGACCACTGTTCTGGCGGTTCCGGACTATGTTTATGACACCCCGGACAAGCCAACCGTCCAGTTCGAAGAACGGCGATCCGGGAACCCGGAGGCCATTCACAGCTGGTGTTATCCGGGCGATAATACGGGGTGGGAGCTCGTTTATTCTGGTGCAGAAGCCGTGACGACGAATAGCAATTGACGGTTAGTCCAACAGAGTGGGGCAAGGCGCCGCCCGCCCCACCTTTCGCGGAGGCGATCGCTTAAACAGATGACCATTCTGATCGACAGTGTCCCCAACAACGCAAATCCGGAAGAGCGTATCATCGACGTAATTCGCCGCGCCGGCGTCGAAATCCCCCACGTCTGTTATCACCCCCAGCTGGGTCCGATTCAAACCTGCGACACGTGCATGGTCGAGGTCAACGGCAAACTGCTGCGCGCCTGCGCCACTTCAGTCTCAGATGGCATGTCGGTACAAACCACCACCAGCCGGGGCCGGTCGGCCCGTACCGAAGCGTTCGATCGCATTCTCACCAATCATCTTCTGTACTGCACGGTATGCGACAACAACAACGGCAACTGCACGGTGCACAACACCACGAAGATGCTCGCAGTTGAACACCAGAGCTTACCCTTCAAAAACAAGCCCTACGAAGTCGACAACTCCAATCCGTTCTACCGTTACGATCCCAATCAGTGCATTCTCTGTGGCCGCTGCGTCGAGGCCTGTCAGAACCTCGAGGTGAACGAAACTCTGTCCATCCGCTGGGAGGACGCCCACCCGCGAGTCCTCTGGGACGGTGGCGCGACCATCAACGAATCGAGCTGCGTGTCCTGCGGACACTGCGTCACGGTTTGTCCCTGTAACGCCCTGATGGAAAAATCGATGATTCATCACGCCGGCTTCATGACCGGCTTGTCGAAACCGGCGATCGACAGTATGATCGACATCGTGAAAGGCGTTGAGCCTGAAACCGGCTATACGGCGATTCTGAAGGTCTCAGAAGTCGAGGCTAAAATGCGCGAGACCCGGATCCGCCGCACCAAGACGGTCTGCACATATTGCGGCGTCGGCTGCAGCTTCGATGTCTGGACGAAAGACCGCCACATCCTGAAGGTTGAGCCCGCGGATGGCCCTGCGAACGGCGTTTCTACCTGTATCAAGGGTAAATTCGCCTGGGACTTCGTCAACAGCAAGGACCGACTCACTTCGCCTTTGATCCGCGACGGCGACCGTTTCCGCGAAGCGAGCTGGGACGAAGCGCTGAATCTGGTTGCCAAACGCCTGGCCGAGATCAAACTGAAGAACGGAGCCGATTCTCTGGCTTTCATCTCATCTTCGAAATGCACGAACGAGGAAAGCTATCTGATGCAGAAGCTGGCCCGATCGGTGATCGGCACCAACAACGTCGACAACTGCTCGCGATACTGTCAGGCGCCGGCCACCGCGGGTTTGTTCCGAACCGTCGGTTATGGCGGCGATTCCGGGTCGATCACCGACATCGAGAAGGCCGACCTTGTAATCATCGTCGGCAGCAACACCGCTGAAAGCCATCCTGTGATCGCTACACGCGTCAAACGATCCCATAAACTCCATGGCGCGAAGCTGATCGTCTCTGACCTGCGCGAGCATGAAATGGCGCGGCGGGCCGACCTGTTTATCCGTCCGCGCGCGGGTACGGATCTGGTCTGGCTCTCTGCAATCAGTCGCTACATCCTGGACAACGGCCTGGCGCATACCGACTTCCTCAGTCGGTGGGTCAACAACCTCGATGAATATCGCCGGAGCCTGGAGCCGTTCACACTCGAGTTCGCGTCGCAGACTTGCGGCCTCTCCATCGAGACTCTGAAACAGATCGCGCAAATGGTAGCCGATGGCGAAAGGGTCTGCATTCTCTGGGCTATGGGTGTGACGCAACACAGCAACGGTTCCGACACTTCGACCGCTATATCCAATCTCCTGCTCGTGACTGGAAACTATATGCGCCCTGGCACGGGATCCTACCCGCTCCGCGGTCATAACAACGTCCAGGGCGCAAGCGATCACGGCTCCATGCCGAACTTCCTGCCCGGCTATCAATCGGTCGACGACCCCGAGGTGCGCCGCAGATTCGAAAGCGCATGGAACGTCCCGCTGCCTTCCTCAAAGGGTCTGGACAACCACGAAATGGTCGACGCCATACATGAGGGCAAGCTCAAGGGGATGTATTTGTTCGGCGAAGAGATGAGCATTGTCGACTCAAATGCCAACTACGTCAGCGCCGCGTTCGCCAAACTCGACTTCTTTGTGGTGCAGGATATTTTCTTCAGCGCGACCTGCAGGTTCGCCGACGTAGTCCTTCCCGCGTGTCCGAGCCTCGAAAAAGAAGGCACGTTTACCAGCACCGAAAGGCGCATCCAGCGGCTCTACCGGGTTTTCGAGCCGACGGAAGGCAGCCGTCCGGACTGGCAAATTGTTCAGCAGGTAGCGAACCGGCTGGGAGCAAACTGGAATTATCGGCATCCATCGGAAGTGATGGACGAAATCGCAGCTCTAACGCCTATGTTCGCCGGTGTAAATTATCAGCGTCTCGAAGGGTATAAGACACTCCAGTGGCCGGTCACCGCCGATGGCGCCGACGAACCTCTGCTCTACACGAAGCGATTTAACTTTCCCGATGGCAAGGCGAGGCTGTTTCCGGTGAACTGGCGAGAGGCGCCGGAGCAGCCTGACGCCGAATTCGACTTACTGTTGAATAACGGGCGGCTTCTGGAGCATTTCCATGAGGGTAATCTGACCTATCGCAGTCCAGGCATCAAAGAAAAAACTCCGGATACTTTCGTTGAGGTCTCGCAGGATCTGGCGAAAGAGCGCGGCATCAAAAGTGGAAGTCTGGTGCAGTTGAACTCGCGCCGCGGCCGCCTGCGAGTACGGGCCGTGGTCACTGACCGCGTTCACAACGGTCAGCTGTATATGCCGATGAACTCCGCCGAGAACCCGGTCAATGTTTTGACCGGCAGCCACACCGATCCGGCGACGCATACGCCTGCTTACAAAGAGACGGCGGTGAGCATGCAGGTGCTGAGCGTTGACGGCGAGAGCCCGCTGCCCCGATTCAACTCCCGCTTCGGAACCCCCACGCCCCAACACGGCGTGGAAGTCGAGCGAAAATGGAAGCGCCCGGATTACCGCATGCCGGGCAACGGTCTCGCAAACATCAAAACTAAGTGAGCGGAGATAAGAATGGCTCAACCGATTGCTTTTGAAGCACCTCCGAAGCCTAACCCAACAAGTCCGGAGCGGCTACAAAACGCTCCCGCGGAACACGCCGAGGCGCTCCTTTCAGCCTATGAGCTGGTGCAGGTCATGCACGACAAAGGCGTTCTGAATATGCTCCGCGGTTTGGTAGCCGGCGGTGATGCCCTGATCGGCACGATCGCCGCGGCCGTTGACACGCCCGACTCGATTCGCGGCATTCGCAACTTTCTGCTGCTGACGAAGTTCTTCGCCAACATTCCTCCGGATGTTCTGACCAGCCTGGCTGAAACCGTGAGCAACGGTGCGAAAAGAGAGAAAGCCCACAAGGCCCCGGGACTGCTGTCCTTGTTATGGCGGCTCCGCAATGAGAATAGCCGTCACGCGGCGGCGGTTGCAGTCGACTTGCTTGAGGGTTTGGGAAAGGGATTGTGAAACTGCGTATCCAGGGAAACATGCTGCGCCTTCGCCTGACGCAGAAAGAAGTGTCATGCCTGCATCACCACAATGTTGTTGAATCCGCGATTCGCTTTCCGTCAGGCCGGGCGCTGCAATATCGGTTAGCAAGCTCTCCGAAAGCATTCGAGGTTACGGCGGATTTTGAATATGAATGTATTTGTATTCTGATTCCCCAGACCGTAGCAGCCGCGTGGGCTGAGAGCAGTGACGTCGCAATCGAAGGTCCTCCCGACTCGGACCTGAGGATCCTCATCGAGAAGGATTTCCAATGCCTCCACAAAGCTGAGGAGCGGGATCCGGACGCCTACCCGAATCCCGTCTCCCGTAGTTAAGCAATAAGCCAGACTTAGTCGCCGCGCTTAAGCGATCCGGCTGACGCTTGCCGGATCAATCTCGCTTTTGATTTGTTTCCGCCGGAGAACGGGGGGACGCAGAAGTAGCGGCAGCGCGGCGCTGCAAAGTGTAATCAGCGCCATCATCTGCAGAGCCCCCTGATAATGCCCCGTGGCCTGTCGAACTTGCGCGACGAGCGTCGGCCCCACTACTCCCGCCGCGCCCCACGCCGTCAGCATCAGGCCATAGATCGAACCTACATCCTGAGCCCCGAAATAATCCGTGGCAAACGCCGGCATCGTGCCGAATCCACCGCCGTAACAGAGCAGAATCACAAACAAGAGTCCCGTGAGCGAGCCAAAGCTCGAGATATGGGAAAGCATCAGAAAGGCTGCGGCCTGCAGAAGGAACATCGCCACGAATACGGCTTTCCGGCCGATGGCGTCGGAAACCCACGCCCACAGGAATCGGCCGGAACCGTTGGCGATCGAGATGATTCCGACCAGCGTCGCCGCCGCAGTTGAACTGACTCTTGATATCTCCTGGGCCATGGGAGACGCCTGCGAGATGATGGAAATTCCCGCGGTGCTGTTCAGGAAAAGCGTCAGCCATAATCCGTACCACTGCCACGACCGGAGTGCCTGTGGCAGCGTGAAACCCTGTGCCGATAGACCGTGAACGTCAGACTTCTGAAAACCCAGGGGCGCATATCCCTGAGGCGGATTAGTCATTACCCTGGCGGCCAGCCTCATAATCGCAAAATACACAATCCCCAAAATCACGAAGGTTGTGGACACACCGTAGGACGCAATCAGCCGCTCGGCAATGGGCGCTGTAATTAATGCTCCCGCGCCGAAACCCGCCACGGCAATACCTGTAATCATCCCGCGCTTGTCCGGATACCATAGGACCAAAGTAGCGATGGGAACGATATAACCGAGACCGAGTCCCGCGCCGCCGATCACGCCATATGTCAGGTAGAACAGGGTCAGGCTGTGCGCGGTCCCGGCCAGCACGGTGCCGAGTCCGTAGAGCACGGCCGCGGTTACAGCAACTCGACGGGGGCCAACATGCCTCATCCATAGTCCACCGGCGAAAGCGGCGAACCCAAGCACTAAGATGGCGAGTTCAAAGGCTACTGTCGTCTGGGAAACCGACCATCCATATGTACGGCTAAGCGGGATGCGAAAAACGCTCCACGCATACACGGCGCCCAGCGCGATCTGCATGAGCACGCCTGCAACGGCGATAATCAATCGATTCGGAGTCTCGGTTTTCATATAGGTCTTCTCGCCGTGGACTAAGCACGAGGTTTGCCAGTCGCCTCCCCTTGTAAACTGCGTGGCTTTGGCGAGTAGCGGTTGAACTTGGCGCTGCTATTTCGACAGCGGCTGACGAAGGGAAGCCTCGAAAAACGTCACGTCCGCCCAATTTGCTAACAAAACGGTGGGCTTACGGTTGGGAACTTACCGTGCGTTGAGCAAAATTCAGAGGAGAATTTGACATGCACGAAAACGCCGGAAACGAACACATCAATCGCCGCTCCATTCTGGGTGCCGCGGCGGCAGCCCTAAGCGCCGGCGTGGCGCTTCCGTCTCTTGTTAATGCGCAGAGCAGGACCGAAATACGTAAGGGCGAAGCGAACCACTCAGCAGATAACCCGGGACCCATCAACAAGGCCCTTGCAGGCGAAAACTCAAGTTCAATGGCGTCTCCTTCCAGCGACCACGGAGATCTCAACACGTTCTGGTATTCATTCGACCTGGCCCACCGCCGCATCCAGGATGGCGGGTGGACCAGGCAGGTGACTGAAAAAGATCTGCCGTCTTCAAAGGATCTGGCGGGCGTGAATATGCGTCTCACCGCGGGCAGTTACCGCGAGTTGCACTGGCACACCGCGAATGAGTGGGCCTATATGCTTTACGGCTGTGCTCGGGTGACCGTGTTGAACCCCGATGGAACCATCTTTATCGACGATGTCAGCGATGGCGACCTATGGTATTTTCCGGCCGGCTATCCGCATTCGATCCAGGGGCTGGGTCCGGATGGCTGTGAGTTCCTTCTGGTTTTCGACGAAGGAACCTTCTCCGAATACCAGACCTTTCTGATCTCGGACTGGCTCGCGCACACACCGGCCAAAGCGCTCGCGAAGAACCTGAATGTTCCCCTCGGAGCGTTGAGTTCTCTGCCTGACGATGAGCTTTACATCTTTCCGGGAACTATTCCGGGTACGCTCGAAGACGATCGAAAAGCCGTCGGTGGCCCGGCTGTGGCGTCAAAGACAAGCTACACGTTTCGCATGAAAACCATGGCGCCGACGGTGGAAACAGCGGGCGGAGACGCGCGCGTAGCGGATTCGAACGTCTTCTCCGCCTCGAAGGCAGTCGCCGCGGCGCTGGTTCGCGTGAAGCCTGGCGGAATGCGCGAACTGCACTGGCACCCCAACGCGTCTGAGTGGCAGTATTACATCAGCGGGGACGCAAGGATGACGGTTTTCGCGTCATCCGGCAAGGCCCGCACCATGAACTTCCATGCCAACGACGTCGGATACGTGCCGGCCGTCGCGGGACATTTCATCGAGAACACCGGAAGCGAAGATCTGGTTTTTCTCGAGGTATTCAAGAGCAGTTACTTCGCAGACGTCTCTCTCAATCAGTGGATCCGGCGGCTGCCTCCTCTGATGGCGAGGGAACACCTTCGACTCGCCACGGCCGAAATCCGGAACATTCCCGATCGCAAGAACGAGGTGATCGCCTGATCCTACCGGAACAACACCGCGATGATCGGCGCCGTCACCGCGGTGAGAATTCCGTTCAGCCCGATTCCTACCGCCGCAAACGCTGCTGCGGTCCCGCTTGTGGGCGCTACGTGAGCGGCTGCGACACCGCTTCCCGCGGTCCCTGCAGCCAGCCCCACTGCGCGCCAGTCGCGCACTCGCATGGCCGAGAGTATCAGCCTCAGCGTGGCAGCGGCTACGATTCCTCCAACAATAGCCAGCGAAGCTGTCAGGGCGGGTTCCCCGCCGATCTGTTGTGCGACCGCCATCGCGATCGGTGTGGTCACGGCCTTGGGAAGCATGGACAGGGCAACCTTGCGGTCGCCACCGAACACCTTAACCAGGGCCGCTCCGCTCACCATCGACACTAAAGAACCGGCTGACAAACCCAACGAGATGCCGCGGAAACTTCGCTTCACGTGAATGAAGTTATTTTCGAGCGGAACTCCCAGCGCTACCGTTGCAGGCGCCAGCAGGAATGTGAGTAGCCAGGTTGACCGAAAATAGGATTCGTAAGGAACATGCCCCGCGGTCAGCAGCCCGGAAACGATGGCGATGGCTATCAGCACAGGATTAGCGGCCGGGTTGCCCCGCAATGATCTTTGCACGGCACGCCCGAATAAATACGCGCTTACCGTGACCGCCAGCCAGAACAGACTAGCCGCCGGGATACAAAACGACGTAAGGCTTGGCATTACTCCTCCTGGCCCGAGACAAACCGATGCATGATCCAGCCACATACTGCAAGGCCGAGCGTTGTTGACACTACCAGCGCCGTTACGATGGGAATCCAGTTTCGCCGGAGAACATCGGCTTCAGTTACTACGGCACAGCCGGCGGGTACAAACAACAAGCCCAGGTGATTCAGGAGAACCCTGGACGCGGGCGCCACGCTTTCCGCAAACCACTTCATTCGCGACGCCGATATGCGTCGAGCGATTGCAAGGGCACCCGCCAGAAGGACCAGGCCCACAACCGCGCCGGGCAGTGGGATGGAGTACCGTGCATGAAGACGATTTCCGGCTAACCCGAAAACAAGCAGGATCGAAACACCAACAATCAGGCGCAAAGCCGGCTTTGCCGCACCTTTCGCATCCATTTCGACTCTCATCGGCAAATGCCCTCCGCTACGAGAGGAGCCGCCTGAGGAGCCGGAAAGTGATGATCGGTTCAGCGAGCACCGGTTCCATTAAAGTCACTGAGTCACACGCGTCCCGGTCGACGACGGCTAGAAACTCCATGAGTCGATCCGCGGCTTCGATCGTGTCGCCTTCGATGACCGTGGCGCAGTGTTCTGCGATCCCTTTCATCGCGGTAATACCTTGCGCCACGAATTCCCGCAGGCGTCTCCCCGACTTCGCGCGCCCGTCGGTTGTTAACCCTTGAGCGTACGCCTGCATGAACTCGCAGCACGCTTCGATCGCGTCGATACGCTTCCGGATTCGGTTATCCCTGAATGGCGATTGCATAGTCAGTCTCCTGTTGAGAACGGCGTTGACATTTGCGTAGTCGTCTATTGCGCGACAAATAAGAGGCGATCCAGAGACCCGGCGCCGGATCCGCCCACGACGATTGCGATCACGAGGGCGATAACCAGCAGGTGATACTCGATGCCGTGCCCCTGACGATCGCCAAGCCAGTTCATAAAAAGACCGTAACGCCTGTGGACCATCACGATTGCGGATAACATCGTTACCCCGATTCCAATCGCCGCGACGCGGCTTAGCAGGCCAACGATTAGGCCCAATCCGCCGAAGAACTCCGAACTGACCGCCACAAAAGCCAAAGGGACGGGGACGTGGACATACTCATGCATCGTTCTTATCGTTGCCTTCAAGCCGGCGCCGCCGAACCAGCCGAGCGTCTTCTGCGCGCCGTGGGCGAAGAAGACTACTCCCAGAATGAGACGGATGGCCGTGAGGGTCCAATCCTGATCGGTCGAAAACAGATTCCACAACATGATTCACTCCTTCACCCGCGATTTGTGCACTTGCGTTGCCAATACTTGACTCTCGATATCCTTCAGCAAAATCGCCTTGCGACGAATTCCCGGGTCGTCTGCGCGTCAGGAAGCGACGCGTCCGCGACACGCCTCCCCGGCATCCGCACGCTAAGTGCTGGAACGAAAGCCTTCTGCGCCTGGCGAGCCGTTTGCAATTCAGAGAGTCAGGCAGAATATGTGGATTATTAAAGTCGCGCTGGACCGACCTTACACCTTTATCGTTCTGGCTTTGCTGATCCTGATCGTCGCTCCGGTCACGATCCTCAGAACGCCTACGGACATCTTCCCGAACATCAATATCCCCGTGGTTTCGGTGGCGTGGACCTATACCGGCCTGAATCCTGAAGAGCTTGAAGGTCGCCTCACGACCCCATACGAAAAATCGCTCACGACTCTGGTGGACAACATCGAACATATGGAATCGACCACTTACAACGGCGCGGCGGTGATTAAACTGTTTCTGCAGCCGAATGCAAGTCTCGATACAGCTAACGCGCAGGTTACGGCGGCATCGCAGTTTCTGCTGCGGCAGCTTCCGCCGGGAACGCAGCCTCCGCAGATCATCGACTTTAGCGCATCCAGCGTTCCTATCCTTCAGCTGGGGCTCTCCGGCCCAGGGCTTTCGGAAGATCAGCTGAACGATCTCAGCCTCAACTTTCTGCGCACCCAGCTTGTTACTGTGCCCGGAGCGGTAGTGCCCTATCCCTATGGCGGCAAACAGAAGCAGGTGATGATCAATATGAACTCCGGCCTGCTGCAGTCGAAAGGGCTTTCGCCGCAGGACTTGCTGAACGCCGTAAACCTCCAGAACCTGGTGTTGCCTTCCGGCACCACTAAAATTGGCCCTCTTGAATACGACGTGCGTCTGAACGCCAGCCCTCGAAAGATAGAGGAGTTGAACGACATCCCGATCAAACAGGTAAACGGCACAACTGTGTACGTGCGCGATGTGGCCACCGTATCCGACGGCTTCGCGCCCCAGACCAACATTGTTCGGCAGGACGGTAAGCGCGGCGTGCTGGTCACAATCGTGAAGTCCGGCACGGCGTCCACCCTCGATGTCGTTTCCGGCGTGCGAAAGGCGATCCCGCGAATAGCCACCACACTGCCGCCGCAACTCAAAATCCAACCTTTGGACGATCAGTCCGTCTTCGTCCGGGGCGCGGTCAGTGGAGTCATCCGCGAAGCCATAATCGCCGCGGCCCTCACCGGCCTGATGATCCTCCTCTTCCTCGGAAGCTGGCGCAGCACTCTGATCATCGCCATCTCGATCCCGCTTTCGATCCTCACCTCGGTCATCATGCTCGGCTTCCTTGGCGAGACCATCAACATCATGACTCTCGGCGGCCTGGCCCTCGCGGTCGGCGTTCTGGTTGACGACGCTACGGTCACGATCGAGAACATCGAGCGTTATCTCGAGGAAGGGCATGAACTCCACGAAGCGATCCTCGGGGGCGCGGGGCAAATCGCCGTTCCCGCCCTCGTGTCTACGCTGTGCATTTGTATCGTCTTCCTGCCGATGTTCTTCCTTGGGGGCGTGGCGCGCTATCTCTTCGTCCCTCTGGCCGAGTCTGTCGTTTTCGCAATGCTCGCCTCCTACATTCTTTCGCGAACTCTGGTCCCCACGCTCGCGATGTACCTCCTGAAGTCGAAGCATTACGTCGCTATCACGCGCAATCCCCTCATCCTGTTCCAGCGCGGCTTTGAGCGGCTATTCGAAAAAGCCCGGCACCTCTATGAGCTGCTGCTTTCGCTCTTTTTATCCGCGAGAAAGGCTTTCGTGCCCGTGTTCCTGCTCATCTGTTGCAGCGCCCTGACTCTGATTCCTTTCCTCGGCCAGGACTTCTTCCCCGATACCGACAGCGGCCAGTTCATCCTCCACATCCGCGCCAAAACCGGCATGCGTATTGAAGAAACCGCGCGCCTCTTCGATCTTGTCGAACAGTCGATTCGCAGGGTCGTCCCGCCGCGCGAAATGGGCAGCATCATCGATAACATCGGTATGCCCTATAGCCAGCTCAACACCCAGCACATGACTTCGGGAACCATCGGGGCAGGGGATGGCGACGTAATCGTTTCTCTTAATGAAAACCATCGCCCTACCGCAAATTACGTCCGACAATTGCGCGCTCAACTTCCCAAAGAATTCCCCGGCGCGACCTTCTCGTTTCTACCCGCCGACATCGTTACCCAGATCCTCAACTTCGGACTCCCGGCGCCGATCGATATCCAAATCGAAGGCTCCGACGACCAGGGAGATCGCCAGGTCGCCGATCATATGCTCCAGCAACTCCGCCAGGTGCCGGGCCTCGCCGATCTCCGTATCCAGCAGCCCGCCGACTATCCGGTGTACGACGTCAAAGTAGACCGCACGAAAGCCGATCAAGGTGGCTATACGGAGCACGACGTGGCGACCAGCCTGCTCAACACTCTCAGCGGCAGTTTCCAGATTCAGCCGATGTTCTTTCTGAACTATCAGAATGGCGTGAACTACAGCCTGGTTGCGCAAACCCCGCAGTACCAAATGCAGACCCTGCAGGATCTTAAGGGCATTCCGATCACGGCCGGTGGAATTTCCAAACCCGAAATCCTCGCCGACGTCGCGTCCCTGTCAAGATCGAACGAAATGGCGGTGATCTCGCACTTCAACATTCGCCGCGTGCTCGATGTCTATGGAGCGGTGCAGGACCGGGACCTCGGCGGCGCCGGGAACGACATTCAGAAAATCGTAACCGCCAGCGAACGTTCCTTGCCACGCGGCAGTTTCATCCACGTTCGCGGCCAGCTGCAGACCATGCGCACATCCTATGTCGGGTTGCTCGCCGGCCTTGCATTTGCCATTGTGCTCGTCTACCTGCTGATCGTCGTCAACTTCCAGTCCTGGCTCGACCCGTTCATCATCATTACTGCTTTACCCGCCGCGCTGGGTGGCATTGTGCTGTTTCTGTTCGTCACTCACACCAGACTCAGCGTGCCCGCCCTGATGGGCGCCATCATGTGCATGGGCGTGGCTACCGCCAACAGCATCCTTGTGGTGGCGTTCGCCAAAGAGCGCCTGGTACTTCACAGCGACGGTGTCCGCGCAGCGCTCGAAGCGGGCTCGGCTCGCTTCCGCCCGGTACTGATGACTGCGCTCGCCATGATCATTGGCATGATTCCGATGGCGCTTGGAGCCGGTGACGGCGGCGAGCAGAACGCGCCTCTGGGCCGCGCGGTCATTGGCGGACTCATGCTGGCCACGGTGGCCACGCTCGCTTTTGTGCCCGTCGTCTTTGCATTGCTGCACGGAGGCAGGCGCGGGGACAGGCATGGGGAAGGGAAAGAGCCAAGCCGTCAGGATCAGGCTGACACATATCGCGTCCAACCGGAACCCGTACACGAATCGACACGGAGAACTATATGACTCAGGAACTCGAAACCATTGCCGCGGAGCCCGAAGCGTCGAAAGAAGCGCCCGTGAAACCAAAGCCCTCACGCAAATTGACGGCAGTGCTGGGCCTGCTCGCCGCCCTTGCAGCCCTCGGCATCGCATTTGCGGTCTACTCGGGAATCCGGGGCCGTCAGGCCGCCGCCGAAAGCCTCGCACAGACTGCCCAAAGCAGCGCGTTTGAACGTATCTCTGTGATTCATCCCCAGCCAGGCGGCAAAACCGATGAGGTCATCCTGCCCGCCAACATGCAGGCCTACGTGGAAGCGCCCATTTACGCCAGAACTCACGGCTACCTCAAACGCTGGTACTTCGACATCGGCGCGCACGTGAAACAGGGCGATCTGATGGCCGAAATCGAGACGCCGGAAGTGGACCAGCAGCTTCAGCAGGCGCGCGCGGATCTGAAGAGCGTGCAGGCGAACATGGACCTGGCGCACACCACTGCGGTCCGCTGGCAGAGCCTTCTCGAAAAGCATGCCGTTTCCAAACAAGAAACTGACCAGGCCGTCAGCGACTATGCTTCCAAACAGGCGGCGGTGGATGCAAGCATGGCCAACGTGCGCCGTCTCGAGCAACTGCAGAGCTACGAAAAAGTCTATGCGCCCTTCGACGGCGTGGTCACGGCGCGCGAAACGGATATCGGAGCTCTCATCGACGGCGATTCCTCGACGCGCGAGCTCTTCCACCTCGCGGACATCGATAAGCTGCGCGTCTATGTGCCGGTTCCGGAAGTTTCCGCCGCCCAGGTGCGGAATGGCGAGCATGTGACCTTGACCTCCGATGAGTTCCCGAACCAGATCTTTCACGGCACCCTGGTGCGCAACTCCAGCGCAATCGACCCGGCATCGCGCACGCTCAACATCGAGGTCGATGTCGACAACACCGGAGGCAAGCTCCTGCCCGGCACTTACGCGTTCGTGCACCTCAGCTCGACCGGCACTCCTGGCCACCTCCTGATACCCTCAACCACTCTGCTCTTTAGGGCGCAGGGTCTGCAGGTCGGCCTGGTCACAGATGGCCGCGCCAAACTGGTTCCCATCACGATCGGTCATGATTACGGAGCCACCGTGGAAGTAACATCCGGCCTGCGCCCCGGCGATGCAGTGATCGTGTCACCTTCCGACTCGCTGATCGATGGAACACCGGTGCAGACAGAAAAGGGAGCGGCGCAATGAAATATCTAACGGTCGCCCTGGCCGCACTCGCGCTCCTGACCCTTTCGGGCTGCATGGTCGGCCCGAAGTACGCCACGCCGCCGGTGCCGATCTCGCCGATCTTCAAAGAGCCCGGCCCTTCTACTTTCAAAGAAATGGATGGCTGGAAGACAGCGCAGCCTAACGACCAGGCGCTGCGCGGCAAATGGTGGGAGCTCTTTGGCGATGCGCAACTGAACGCCCTCGAAGATCAGATCGACGTCAACAACCAGACGCTCAAACAGGCGGAAGCAAACTTTCGCGAAGCGCGCGCGGCCATCCGAGTGAGCCGCTCCAGTCAGGTGCCCACAATCACAACGGGGCCGTCTGTTGGCACGGAGCGGGTGTCTGCCAATCAGCCCTACTTCAACAGCGCGTTGGCAAACAGCGGAAGCGGCAATCTCTCTCTTCCCTTCGACCTCAATTATGAAGTCGACCTCTGGGGCCGCGTCCGCCGTACCGTGACCGCATCGGTTGAACAAGCCCAGGCAAGTGCCGCGGACATGGAAACAGCACGGCTGAGTCTGCACGCGGAGCTTGCCTTCGATTACTTCGATATGAGAAGCGCCGACACCCAGGAAAAACTACTCGACGCCACCACCAGGGCCTACCAGGAGGCTCTCCAGCTGACTCAGGATCGCTATGAGGGCGGAGCCGCTCCGATGTCCGATGTGACGCAGGCACGCGCTCAATGGCAGGGCGCTCAGGTTGCGATGACCGATATCCGAGTACAGCGCGCCCAATATGAACACGCTATCGCCGTGCTCACAGGCAAGCCGCCCGCCGCGCTTACTCTGGCGTCCGTCTCGTTCGCCGAGCATCCGCCGAAGTTGCCGGGCATTCCCGGAGCACTTCCCTCGCAACTCCTGGAACGGCGTCCCGACATTGCCGCGGCTGAGCGCCGCATGGCGGCCGCCAATGAGCAGATCGGAATCGCCCAGGCCGCCTTCTATCCAACACTCAGCTTTTCGGCCGTTGCAGGCTTCGTGGGCACTTCGCCGCTGAGTTGGCTCACCTGGCCGAGCCGTATGTGGGCTGTGGGTCCGACTCTGTCCCAGACGCTTTTCGACCACGGCCTCCGCCGCGCCAATTCCGATATCGCCCGGGATGCTTATGACTCCACCGTAGCAGCCTACCGGCAGTCGGCGCTGACCGCGTTTCAGCAGGTGGAGGATAACCTGGCGGCGCTGCGCGAACTGGAGACGGAAGCACAGCAGCAGCACGGGGAGACGCTCTCCGCACAGCAATCGCTCGAGCTGTTCACCACCCGCTACGAAGGCGGTGTGGACACATACCTTCAAGTGATCACCTGGCAGACCGCCGCTCTTCAGAACGAGCGCAACGACATCGACATCCTGCGCCGGCGGCTGGAATCCGAAATATTGCTGATCAAAGCGCTTGGCGGAGGTTGGGACACATCGAAACTCCCTCAGGTCGAGACGCTTCGCAAGCCAGTGTCCTGAATAATCCTTTAGTCTCAAATCCGCAAAAAGTCTGGCACCATAGGGACAAGTACGTAACGACCAACTGATGGCCGCGCACTTGTGGTTGAGAACCAGAATCGTTTCCCAGGCCTGGCGATACGGGCTTGCCGTATGTTCCTGCGCTGTTGCGCTGGCCGTGGCCCTACCGGCGGATGCGGCATCGTCCTGCTTCATAATCGCCGTCTTGGTCAGCTGCCTCTATGGCGGAAAGGGCCCCGGCGTTTTGGCCGCAGCCCTTTCCGTCCTGAGCTTCGACTACTTCTTTCTTCCTCCGCTACACCATCTCGCTGTGGCGCCCGCCTCGTATCCTCGGTTTGGAGCCTTCCTGATGGCGATCATACTGATTGCCGGGTTGATGGAAGCCAGACGGCGTGCGGAGGAATCTCGCAGCAGGTCCGATGCCCAATACCGCGTAATCGCCGACACTTCCCGCGATGCAATTCTGTCTATCGACGACACGGGTAGGATCTTTTTCGCGAACCCCGCGGCTCTAACGGACTTTGGCTGGGAGGCGTCGGATCTGATCGGGCAATCGCTTACTATGGTCATCCCCAACTTCCGTCTCGCGGAGCACGCAACCCGCGCCGAATTAACGGGCCGGCGAAAGGACGGAGCGGAGTTTCCGATCGAAGTCTCTTTCGGAGAAGTGGCTAACGGTGAGCGGCGCAGCTTCACCGGTTTCATCCGGGACATCAGCGCGCGCAAGCAGGCCCAAGCCGCATTGCAAAAGAGTGAATCGTACCTGGCGGAGGCGCAGAGATTAAGCAGGACGGGTAGTTTTGGCTGGAACACTTCGACGGGAGAAATATTCTGGACACCGGAAACGTTTCGTATTTTCGGAATCGATCCGGCGATCAAACCCTCCATTGAGATCGTGTTCGAACTCATTCACCCCGATGACAGGGCTAACGTCAGGGACATGTTGGACCGTTCGCATCGATCAGGCGCCGATCTGGATTTCGAACATCGCGTGCTCACGCCGGATGGTTCCGTAAAACATCTTCACGTCCTCGCGCGCGCGGTGGGCGGAGCGGGCGCTGTGGAGTATATAGGCGCGACCATGGACATAACCGCGAGAAAGCAAGCGGAAGAAGCGGTCCGTGCGAGCGAACTGAATCTCCGCTTAATGGTGGACAGCATTCCCGCCTGGATCTCCACCATGCAGCCGGACGGCGAAGCCGAAGCTGTCAATCGGCAGGCAGAGGAGTACACGGGCAAGACTTCGGAAGAAATGAAGGATTGGCTGCCCACGGTACATCCGGACGATCAAATAAACACAGCCAACGTCTGGCGGCAAGCGGTAGAAACCCGAAATTCGTACGATGTTGAGGCGCGTGTCAGGCGCGCCGACGGCGTCTACCGCTGGTTCCATGCGCGGGGTTTGCCGCTCCGCGATGGCGAAGGCAATATCATCCGCTGGTATGTTTTGCTCACCGACATTGAAGATCGGAAGCGTGCCGAGGAAGCCCTCCGCACCAGCGAGCGGGAACTGAGTATGATCATCGAGGCTATCCCGGCTTTGGTATGGTGCGCACGCCCGGACGGCGGCTTGACCTACGTCAATCGGCGAGTCCTTGACTATACCGGCACAACTTCCGAGGCCCTGGCCAGGGACGGCTGGACCCAGTACCTTCACCCGGACGATTTCGAGCCTACCGTACGTGCATGGTCGAATGCCGTTTCAACCGGAGACCATTACGAAGTGCAATACAGGCTTCGCCGCTCGGACGGCGCATACCGGTGGTTTCACGTGCTCGGCCAGCCCGCGCGCGACAATGAAGGCCGCCTGACCCGCTGGTACGGTTTGTTAATTGACATCGACGACCGGAAGAGCATGGAGGACGCCTTGCGCAGCACTCAGACCCGCCTTTCGCGAGCGACCCAGACTGCCACGGTGGGCGAACTCGCTGCCTCCATTGCGCATGAAATCAACCAGCCTCTGGCGGCCGTGGTGACCAATGGTCATGCCTGTCTCCGCTGGCTCACCGCCGAGCCTCCCGGCCTGGGCAAAGCCCGTGAGGCCGCCGAGAGGATTGTACGCGACGGCAAGGAAGCGGGAGAGGTGGTGCGGCGCATCCGCGCTCTCTTTAGGCGCGCGCCGCTTGAGAACGTGGCGCTTGACCTGAACGACGTCATCGGCGAAGTACTTCACCTCCTGCAGGGTGAGACTGCGAAGAGACGTATCATCGTAGAGACCGACCTCGGAGCCGATCTGGCGCCGGTAACCGGCGATCGCGTCCAGCTGCAGCAATTGATACTCAACCTGCTGATAAACGGGATCGAAGCGATGGATACGGTGGTCGATCGCCCCCGCACGCTCTTCATTCGTTCAGCACGCGAAACTGAAAATGCCGTGCTCGTCGAAATACGGGACTCCGGAGTGGGATTGAAAGATCCGGATTCAGTCTTCGAAGCCTTCTTCACAACCAAACAAAACGGAATGGGCATGGGCCTGGCGATCTGCCGTTCCATTGTGGAGGCCAATAACGGGCGCCTTTGGGCCGCCTCAGGAGCAGGCACTGGCGCGACATTCTGTTTCACTCTTCCCATGAGGTTGAGTCTCGTGTCATGACTTCAGACGATCCCATTGTCTTCGTTGTCGATGACGACCACCGCGTGCGAGAAGCTTTATCCAGCCTGATCGAATCGGTAGGGCTTCGAGTGGCGGCGTATGGTTCGGCGGCCGAGTTTCTGGCGGCCGAAAAGCCGGATGCCCCTTCCTGTCTTGTACTGGATCTACAACTGCCGGGGGCCAGCGGGCTGGAGCTGCAGCGCCAACTCGCCGATGGCGCCGGGCCGCCGATTGTCTTCATTACTGGTCACGGAGACATTCCCTCCTCGGTCCGCGCGATGAAGGCCGGGGCAATTGAGTTCCTTCCTAAGCCTTTCGCCGAGCAGGAACTGCTCCAGGCAATCGACGCAGCCCTGACCGCGGACCGCACCGGGCGGCGCGCGAGAGCGGAACTAGCGGAATTGCAGAGGCACTACGCACGCCTTACTCCCCGCGAGAGGGAGGTTCTGCCCTTCGTCGTGGCAGGGCTGGCGAATAAGCAGACGGCGGCCGAACTCGGAACCAGTGAGATTACCATCGGAGTTCACCGGGGTCAGATCATGCGCAAGATGGGTGCACGATCGCTGGCCGAACTCGTCCGTATGGCCGACAGGCTTGCGCTCACAGGCGGAACACTCGCGTCTGAATAAACATATAATGGCGCTCTTCCCGCATCCGGGGCTACGATCGAATTGTGGTTATGGAATCAGGTTCGAACCCGGGGGCCGAGAAGAACGCAGTGGTTGCGGCGGTCGACGACGATTTCAGAGTTCGCGAGTCGATCGAGAGCCTGGTGGCCTCGGCAGGGCACACGCCCATGGTCTTCGCTTCGGCGGAAGAGTTTCTGCAGTCGGGAGCGCCCGAGTTGGCGATTTGCCTGATCACCGACGTTAAGATGCCCGGGATGGACGGCCTCGAACTGCAGCGTCGTGTCAGGCTCCAATATCCCCGGTTACCAGTGATCCTGATGACGGCCCATTATGAGGACGAGATTCGCCAGCGAGCAATTCGTCAGGGCGCCGCCGGCTTTCTCTATAAGCCGTTCGACGCCACGGAATTGCTGGGTGCAATCGGGCATGCCCTGAATGCATCCAAAGAAGTTTGAAAAAAGAGTTACAGCAGAGAGAGAGGAAACGATGGCAATTACTGACTTGATTGGTTCCAGCCCGAAATTCCGGGCTTTACTTGAGGAAATCGACATGGTGGCGCCCGTGGACAGTGCCGTCCTGGTTCGCGGGGAGACAGGCACCGGCAAGGAAGTGGTAGCACAGGCAATTCATGATGCCAGTCCACGCCGAAAGCAGCCGTTCGTTGCCATTAACTGTGCCGCGATTCCTGCCGCGCTGCTGGAGAGTGAACTTTTCGGTCATGAGCGGGGCGCCTTCACTGGCGCGATTGCACCGCGTGAGGGACGCTTCCAGGCCGCCGATCGCGGCACCCTGTTTCTCGACGAAATCGGCGACCTTCCCCTGGAGCTTCAGCCTAAACTCCTCCGCGTGCTGCAGGAGCGGCAGGTCGAGCGCCTCGGCAGCAGCCGTACGATTCCTCTGAATGTGCGCGTGATTGCCGCTACCAATCAGGACCTCTGGGGAATGGTCAGGGAGAAGAAGTTTCGCGCCGATCTCTACTACCGCTTGAATGTTTTCCCAATCAACCTTCCTCCTTTGCGAGAACGAGTTGGCGATATTCCCCTTCTGGTCAATTACTTTGTCAGAAAGTTCGCCGAGCGGCAGGGCAAATCAATCGAGTGCATCCCCGGGGATGTGATGGAAGCGCTTGAGATCCATGATTGGCCGGGCAACATCCGCGAACTGCAAAACTTCATTGAGCGCGCGGTCATTATGTCAACGGGTGCCATACTGCGGCCGCGACTGACAGAACTGCAAATGCAGGCCGATCCGGCCGAAGTGCGCACTCTGGCCGATGCGGAACGCGCACACATCGTAGCCACGCTTCGAAAAACTCATGGAGTCGTCGGCGGGCGCGACGGCGCGGCGGCCAGACTCGGGCTGCCAAGAACTTCATTGATCGCCAGGATGCACAGGCTTGGTCTTGCGAAGACCTCCGGTGCACAGCCCGGCGCACAAAATGACTCGCTCCCGGACGAACACAGCTCGGACGCCTGGGAACCCGATCACGCCGACAGCTATTTGGTTAGCGCCGCGGGCGCGGGTTATGGCGGTTCTCACAGGGAATATAGTTACGCGCGCTAATTGCATGACTAAAACTTATAGATTTCGATGTCGCCCCACTCTGGTCGCCCTCCTGATGGCGGGGCCGCCGCTCCTGTTCTCGCAAACCGACGAGATCCAGGTCTACGATGCGGAGATTGCCGAGACCGGCGTCTTCAATCTGATGGTGCATTCCAACTTCACGCCTATCGGGAGGAAGGGCACCGACTTTGCGGCGCCATCATCGCCAACCACTCGTTCAATGGCACCGGCGAATGGGCTTACGGTGTCACCCCGTGGTTCGAGCAGGGGCTTTACTTGCCGGTATACAGCCTCTATTCGGACGGCCGCGGCGCAACCATCAACGGATTCAAAATACGCGAACTATTCGTTCGGCCAAACGCTGCCGAACACAAGTTCTTCTACGGCCTGAATTTCGAGTTCAGCGTCAACGCAAAGTATTGGCAATCGAAGCGAATTACGTCCGAGGTCAGACCTATCGTCGGACTCCATCTCGACAGCATCGACCTGATCTTCAACCCGATCATGGACACCAATTACACCGGCGGTCCGGGCAACCTTGAATTTGTTCCGGCGACCCGGGTTGCTTACAAGATCAATAAGACGTGGGCCGTTGCGGCCGAGGAGTACGCCGACCTGGGGCCGCTGCGCCAGTTCATGCCGATTCACGACCAGTTTCACGAAGTCTGGGCGGTCACGGATTACAAAGGCAAGGTTGTGAATGTCGAAGCGGGCATCGGAATCGGCGCGACCGCCGGAGCCGACCGGCTAACCCTGAAGCTGATGATTTCGCGCGATCTGAACCATAAGGGCACGCCGTGAGTTTGAACGGATTTGGTCTGTCCGGCGATCCGGAATGAACTTAACCTGGCTCGTCCACGCGAGTCCGCAGAAATCATGGGCGTTGCAGCCCGATTGAAGTGTGCCGAAAAACAGCCATCATCACGGAGCTGTGGAAACAGGCTTTGTGGTTGGCGCGCAACGAGCCCCGAACCCACGGGGACTGGTTGCGAACCGCCAAACCACTACCGCTACGACCAAAGAATCGGCCTAAGGACCGAAGCAGCCATCGGGAAATCGCTGCCTCGGCCCGGGTTGTAGCGGCATTCCCAGCTGTTCATGCCAACTCTGCCGGGCCTCTTTTGCAAATAGACCAGACGGGCGTTCCCAGGTACCCTCCGGAACTCTTCAGCGGGCACGTCTCGCCGGATTTCGGCCAGATCGTCCGACCGAGCCATAGACAATAACGTAACGGGGGCGAGAAAAGTATCCAGATTTGCCAACGTTAGTTCCGGCTTGTCAATACCAGACCACCTCGCGCGATCCTGAGAGGGTCTGCCAGAGAGCGAGTTTTTAGCGTCAAATCTCCATCCCTCACGGACGAAGAAAAAGCCGAACCCCGCTCGGGGAGCCGCTGGCTTCATCGTGGCGAGCGCGCTCGCTTCCGCTTCCGGTTCCGCTTCGGGCTGGTCGCCAGTTTCGGCCGGGAGGGCGTCCCCGAGGATAATGGCCCAAACCGGTTGCCGCTGAAGCGGGTATCCACCGTCGTCGCAAGGGGCCGTTTCAGATAAATTCGTTCAGACGGCGCGCCTGGATTCGACCGGTTTAGCAGCGATGCCTCGGTACCATCACCGATCAAGGCATACGGGCCCCTACCGGGGGTCTTTCAGAAAGGATGGTCTCACCTCGACTTTTTTAATGAAGCCGTCCGCGCGGGAGCGTCCTCAGTCCTCGTCGGAATCAACAATGCGGCAACCGGCTGCTCTATTGACAAGCGCAGCTGGCACGCACCATTCCCGATACGGCTAGCGTCTTCCACAAGCTCGAGGTCGGCGGGGTCCGCTTCCTGCAAGGCAAACTGTAGTTCGAGGAGCACGTCGCCGTTGGCGCCTTCATTACACGTGAGCGGACGGTCCGACAGCCAAACTCCGGCAACATCGGCCAGTTCGGTGTAAGCGGGCCGGTCAACGAAACCGTTCTTCAGGATGTCTTCCGCGCTTTTCGATCCTGTCCTGTGTAAGAGAATCATGGTGTCTCTGTCGAGGATGATACTCCAAATTTCACGGGCTGCTTTCATTCACGCCAGTCGAGCCGACGGTTGGGGGCCAACCCGGTTGTCCGCGCGCTGTTCGGTTGTCTTCGGTCAATTCCGAATAACCGGTCGCCAGTCTGGACTTTCGTTCAAATCAAGGACTCGCTGCCGGAAGCATGGCGGTCCACCGCTTATGTGAATCCTGACCGGAAACTGCGACCGCCGACCGATCTGACCGGCAGGGCCGAACCGGCGATGGTGATGGCTTGAAATGTTACCATGTCTGAGTATCAGACGATGATCGGCAATGCGTCCTGCGCGGTTCTAGCGCGTGGTTGTATGACCTCTTTGCTCGATTTCGGCCAATTGCCGGAAGTTCCACGATGTGTTAGTGTTCCTCCGCGCCGACGGCGTGACGCTTCGGCTCTGCAGGTGTAGCCCGCGCAGATTGGATTTTTGTCACTTCTGTCACTGGTTTCCCCGATGCTAAATTTGCGAGTCGAGATTTTCGAGCGGGATCGAGAGGCCGGCCGAAGCCTGTATCCCCACCGGAACGGCGACCGTTGTGCCCGAATTGGGTGTGAACTATTGAGGCTCGCCTCAAAACCATTCGGCGCCACCCAGGATGAAGATGGACAGGTGATTTGGACGGTCTGCCTGAGGTTTCCGGAATCGCTCCACTCAAAACGGATTTCTCACTGTGCCAAAACCCTGGCCACATCGGCGCCGCACTCGCGTTGCAATTGCCCGACTTCCACAATCCTGCATTGCTGTGCCAAAAACTGATCTTTTTGGCTTGACCATTTGAACGATGAGGTTCATACTCAGATCGGCTGGCGCCGATGTTAGTAGCATCCGCACCAGCCTGAATCCAGACAAAGGAATAAGCAATGTCCGAATCTAAAGCAA
>Ga0302319_10005074_pt1 | contig 26633 bp, 24 predicted proteins | sample Bog_T0_2_FD_203319 | JGI IMG/M metagenome (GOLD analysis project Ga0302319, IMG submission 203319) | Peat permafrost microbial communities from Stordalen Mire near Abisko, Sweden - Bog_T0_2 | ecosystem: Environmental > Terrestrial > Soil > Wetlands > Peat | place: Sweden: Abisko, Stordalen Mire... | reverse complement strand
TCCACATCTCGCTGACCGGCACGACCGTCGCCAACGCCGGCTTCATCGGCGCAGTCGGACCGATCATCACCGTCGTCGGCGGCGCGCTGTTCTTTCGCGAACGCGCGCGCTCCCGCGTGTGGCTCGCGCTCGGCCTCGCGCTTTGCGGCGCTTGGGTGATGGCCGGGATGCTCGCGCCCTCTCACGTCGGCTTCGGCGACGCCTTCGCGCTTTCGGCGTCGATCGCCTACGGCAGCTATCTGCTTGTGATCAAGCGGCTGCGCGACCGGCTCGACGGCGTGACGGCGACATTGCAGTCGGCGGCGGTCTCAGCCATCGTCCTCGCCGCCGCCGCCTGGCTGCACGGCGAGAAGATGATCCCGACGAGCGCGTTCGGCTGGATGATCGTCGTGCTGCTCGCCTTGGTCGTCCACGCCATGGGACAGGGGCTGACTTCGGTGGCGATGGGTCGCGCGCCGGTCGGGCTGGTCGCGCTGGTGATCCTCGCTCAGCCGCCGTTCTCGGCGCTGTTCGCCTGGCTCGTGCTCGGCGAGGTGATGACGCCGCTGCAGATCGCCGGCGGTGCGATCATTCTCGCCGCTGTGCTGTTGTCGGGGCCGCCTACGGCTTCTCCCAGCCGCTGCTCTTCGCCGAGCGGAACGCCGCGTCGATGACGCGCATGTTGGCGATCGCGTCCTCGATCGGCGCTTGGCCGAGCACGGCGCGCGAGAAGGCGTCGCCCTGCAGGGTGTACCGCGGGGCGCGCTGGCCATGTTCGATTCCCGGTTTGTGAATCCAACGCGGCCGAGGGCCGACTAATTCAGGTGTCCGCCGTTTCACGCGAACTTCGATTTGGGTGGGACACTTGCCCGAGAAAGCGTAATGACGCCATGGGAACGATCTGTGTCCCACCAGCAGCTAACTAATTGCGTTCATTGAAAAATGGCAGCCCGCCCCTGGGCACCATCACACATAAGCTATTGATTTAACTCTATTTTTTTGTCCCAGGTGGCATCCCCGCGCCAGCAACAGCACTTCGTCTGCACGACCGCACCTTGCCTTCTGGCGACATCCGCCGCGTCCTCGAAATGGCGATGGACGATCTGACGGACGAGGAAGTCTGTAAGCAAGCCTGTAGTCCGAGCGCGAGGTCGTCATTAAGCGGTTCACGGCGCAACTGGAACTGGCTGGCGTTCGGCCCCCTCGACAGGGTTCCCGTATCGAAGACGCGATAGACTGGCCAAAGCGGCCACGAAGGCGAACAAGGCGGCGACAATGAGAGCGATCAACTCGGCATGAACCGCGAAACGAAACGCGATTGCCGCAATCGTCGCGCCGGTCGTTTGACCGATGAGCCTCGAGGTTGCAAGCATTCCACCCGCCGCGCCGCTTCGCCGCATTGGAGCCGCTGACAGCATCGTTCGATTGTTCGGCGACTGGAAGAAACCGAAACCCAGCCCGCAGATCGCCATCAATCCCGCAAGCGGCAACGATGTCGTCTCTGCGGGCAGAAGGCCCATTGAAAGCAGCCCGAACCCGAAAATCGTGAGCCCTGCCGCACTGAGGATCGCCGCTGGAAACCTATCCGCCAGTTGTCCCGCGATAAACGCCGCGACACCAGCGGCAACAGGCCAAGGCGTCATCAAGAGCCCGGTCTCGACCTGGCTCCGATGCAAGATGCCTTGCAAGTAGAAGGGCAACGAAACGAAAGCCAACATTTGAGCGCTGAACGAGGCGATCGACGTCACGACCGACATCGCGAACAGCTTGTTCTTCAGGAGGTCAACCGGCGCCAGAGGCCTCGCCTGGGCATTGGATCGCCATATCAGCGCGGCGCCGGCGAGCGCCGCCAACACGAGTTCAGCAGAGCCGAACCACGCGTCGCCGCCACGGGTGAGCGCATCGACGCCTGTGAACCCAAGTCCAAACGTCAAAATATTCAGGCAGGTGCTGATGAGATCGAACTCTCCCTCCTTTGGGTTGGCCGGCAGTGATTTGCGCCCTACGAAGAACGCTACGACGCCGATGGGAACATTGATCGCAAACAGCCATTCCCATGGCCCCAACGCCAGCACGCCCGAAGCGACGGTTGGTCCGAACGCCGCGGCGGCAGAGACGACGAGCGCGTTTAGTCCGACGCCGCGGCCTAGCAAGTTCGACGGGTATGTAAACCGCAGAAGGGCGCCGTTGACGCTCATGATTCCCGCGGCTCCCAGCCCTTGGATCACGCGCGCGAGAATGAGCATCGGCAGACTTTGAGAGAGCGCGCAAGCCGCCGAAGCGACCGTAAAAGCAATGATGCCGCCCAGAAATACGCGGCGATAGCCTATTTCTTCGCCGAGTGCCGCCAGCGGCAGCAGGGAGACGACGATGGCCAGTTGATAGCCATTCACGACCCACACAGCGTAAGCGGGAGTGGCCGAAAGCTCTCGCGCGATCGTCGGCAGCGCCACGTTGGCGATTGCCCCGTCGAGCACCGCCATAATCAGACCCAGCCAGATCGCGAGAGCCGACCAGTACCGTGCGGGGCTCGGCATGCCGGCAAAATCAGCCATCAGTCCTCCGTTTTGGCGAGGCGGAATCGCGTCGGTCGATCTGGCGCGTGAATCGAGCCTGCAAATTGACCCCGACCGATTCGCTTACTCCAATGCCCTACAGCGCCGATCAGCGTCGAGACCCTCCGTTTCACGCCACGACGTCCCGGGGCATGTTCGGCGCAGACCGTTCCGGCGGCATAACATTTCGCGCGACGGCCGCGCCGTCGTCGACGGCGGACTTCGACGCGCAATCCTCGACATCGCTTCCATTTCACGGGTGTCACAGTTGGACGGCCTTTTCACGCGCCAATCATTTCAGTCCGCTGGTCAAGGCGATGCACGCTCCCAATGTGACGACGGAGATGAGTGTGCTGATCAGGATCGTCGCGTCGGATTCGTCGGTGTAGACCTTGTATTCCACCGCGAACATCGCGGTCATCGACGCGGTCGGCAGGGCGCCCAACAGGATCATCTCGCGTCGATATACGCCGGTCACGCCGAGCAGAATGGCCAACCCCCACATTGCAAGGGGCTGGGCCAGAATCTTGAAGACGATGTTCACCACCGCCGGTAGGCCGATGCGAAGCTTCTGGCCGCTCAGCACCAGACCCAGCGCGAACAGCGCGACGCCCGATGTCGCCTCGCCGATCAGGTTGAATGACTTTTCGCCCAAGGCCGGCAGCGGGATCTGCGCTACCGCCATCACGATTCCCACGAGCGGCGCCCAGACGAGCGGCTGTTTGACCGCCCCCAAGAGGGAGCTCCAGACCACCGAGGCGCCGTGCTTCTTCTTTTGACTGGGGCTGCCGGCTTCGAGCAGCGTCAGCGTCAGCGGCAACAGCACGAAGCTGGATATCAGATTGCCGATCACGACGGACAACACCGCGGACGCGCCGATCACCGCGGTTAGCACCGGCACGCCCATGAACGCCATGTTGGGGAAGGCGCTATTGAGCGCCTGCAACGAACTCGCGGCGATAGGTTTACGGAAAACGGCGAGCGAGAGCGCCAGGGCGATCAGGTAGATCGCGAGCAGGCCGATCGCGATCCCGACAAAGAACGGCCAGTTCTCGAGTTCCTTCAGCGTCATCTTCGCGGTCGCCGCGAACAGCAGCGCTGGTAGGCAGAAGTCCAAAGCCAGGGTGGCAAGAACGCCGCTGTTCTCGGGCTTGATAAGGCCGAGCCGCCCGGCCAGCATCCCCAGCAGGATGACAAAGGCGACCGGCACGAGCGCATCGAGAATCATCGGCAGAGACGACAACATGGCGCTTTCTGACCCCTGTGGGAGATCGATACGGCCAGCCGCCGCGCCTGGCGTTGGCGCGGCGGCTGCGGTCGCATCCGGTCAGTGGCGCCCGATTGCCGGCTCGGCGTATTGCGGCTTGTAGAGCAGCGACTGCACCCAGGCCGCCACGTCGGCCGGCTTATCGACGCGCGCCAGGCCGAGCTCAAAGACCTTGTTGGCGACGGCGACGGCGGTTTTCACCTCGACCGCAAGGATGTCTTTTTGCGGCGGGAACAGCATCCCCTTCGCCAGTCCGTCGTGATCGACTTGCGCCGCCAATGCCTTCGCGGCTTCGACGAATAGGGCGTCGGGCGCCCGCTTGGCTTCGGTGGCGAATATGGCCAGTCCCATCGCCGGATAGATATAGAAGTTGTTGGCCTGTCCGGGCCGATACGTCTTGCCGTTCAGTTTCACCGGCGGAAACTGCACGCCGCCGGCGAACGCCGCTTTGCCTTCCGACCAAGCGTAGGCTTGCTCCGCCGTGCATTCGGCTTTGTCGGTCGGATTCGAAAGGGCGAAGATGATCGGACGCGGGTTGAGCTTCGTCATCGCCTCCACCACGTCTTTGGCGAATGCGCCGCCGACGGTGCTGACGCCGATCAGGATCGTCGGCTTGATCGACGCGATCGCCTCGAGAATTTTCTTGGTCGGCGCGTGCGGATGCACGTAGCGCTGCTGGTCCGGCGTCAGACGAGTGCGCAACGGTTCGATCAGCCCGTCTAAGTCGAACAGCGAGATGCGCTCTCGCGCGGCGGCTTCCGACAGCCCTTCGAGTTCCATCGCGGCGACCAGGGTATTGGCGATGCCGATGGCGGCGGAACCGGCGCCGAAGAACAAGACTCGCTGATCCTCCAGCTTTCCTTTGGTGATCTTCAGCGCGTTGTAAACGCCCGCCAGAACCACGCTGCCCGTCCCCTGGATGTCGTCGTTGTAGCAACAGATCCTGTTCGTGTACTTCTTCAGCAAGCGCTCTGCGTCCGTGCCCTTCCAGTCCTCGAAATGCAGGCAGCATTTGGGATAGAGCTGCTGGACCGCTTCGACGAATTCCTCGAAAAAGCTGTCGAGATCGGCGGTCGACGCCCGCTTCTGTCGCAGACCGAGATAGAACGGATCGGCGCGCAGCTTCTCGTTTTCGGTTCCGCAGTCCAGCAACACCGGCAGCAGTCCGCCCGGCGGCACGCCCGCACACGCGGTGTAGAGTTGCAGCTTGCCGATCGGAATGCCCATTCCGTTGGCGCCGATGTCGCCCAGGCCGAGGATGCGGCCGCCCGTGCTGACACAGATGACGCGGACGTCCTTCTCTGGCCAGTTCGAGAGCACGTCCTTGACCTTGCCGCGCTGCGCGATGGACATGTAGATCCCGTTCGGCTTGCGATAGATTTCGCCGAATTCGAGACAGGCGGCGGCGATCGTCGGGTCGTACATGATCGGAATGAAGCGCGCCGGATCGCTGGCGACGACCTTGAAGAAAAGCGTCTGGTTGTCGTCCGATAGCTGCATGAGATAGATGTAGCGCTCGATATCGCTATCCTTCTTGTCGAGCTGCCACAGGCAGCGCTTCAGTTGCGCGTCTAGGGTCTCGATGGCCGACGGCAGCAGCCCGGTGAGGCCCTCGGCGTCCCGCTCTTGCTGCGTGAATGCGGTGGACTTGTTCGTCGTGCTGTCGTGCAGAAGGGCAATTCCGTGTATTGTCATCGGAGTTCCAATCGCAGGGATGCGCGCGCCGAATTGGCGCATTCCCGCACTCCTACGACACGTGATCCGAAGCGGAAGGCTCGGAATTTACTTAGGTGGGTCGTTCGCAAGAAACGCGCCTTCCGGTCAGAAGGCATACCGAGCGGCCGGCTCGGTTATCGGCGACCGGAGAGATGGATGGAATGCGCCCTCTGCTGCCGCTCCCGGTCATGGAGGCGTTTCTCAAAAGCGGACGCGAGACTGCCAAGACGATTTCGGAAACCACGAGTGTAGAAACTATCGGGACCGTGACGGCCAAGCGCCTTCGACGCGGGCGCCGGCGGTTCATGAATCTTGCTCATAGCCGCGTGCGCGTTCTAGCGCCTCATCGGTAGCGCCCGCACACCTTAAATGCATCGGTGATCTCGAACGTAATGCGGCGCAGGGTCCGAACGCCGATCGGCGCGCCAAGCATCTGGCGAAGTTGAGTTGAGCGGGCTCATTAGGTCGAGTCGCGTCACAATCCGCGACGCACACGCTCCTTGAGTAGATTCCGAGCCTGGGCGCGACGATGTGCAAATGTTCTGGTCGACCTTGCGGCTAGGTCGGTCCTCACATGCGTCTTTAGGGCGGAGGCGTCGATTGCACGACCGCCCGCTCGAACTGCCGCAATTGGACGAGGATGCGCCATGGTCACGAAGGCTTTGGGTTACGCCACGCATTCGGCGCAGGACAGGCTGGCGCCGTGGAGCTTTGGTCGTCGCGATCCGCGCGCCGACGACGTTGTCATCGAGATCCTTTTCTGCGGCGTATGCCATTCCGACATCCACAACGTCCGCAATGACTGGGGCGGAGCCAGCTACCCGATGGTCCCCGGCCATGAGATCATCGGCAGAGTTGCCAACGTCGGGTCGAAGGTCACCCGATTCAAGGCGGGAGACACGGTCGGCGTCGGCTGCATGGTCGATTCCTGCCAGCACTGCAAACCCTGCCTGCGCGGGCTGGAGCAATATTGCGAAGAAGGTTCGACCTACACCTACAACGGCATCGACCGCCGCGACCGCATGCCGACCTACGGCGGCTATTCGGATAAGATCGTCGTAACTGACAAATTCGTCCTCAAGATTCCGGAAGGCATAGAACTCAGCGGCGCGGCGCCGCTTCTCTGCGCTGGCATCACCACCTGGTCGCCGCTGCGCCATTGGAAGGTCGGAAAGAGCAGCCAGGTGGCGGTGGTTGGCCTCGGCGGTCTCGGCCACATGGGCTTGAAGCTCGCCAAGGCTTTGGGCGCGGAAGTCACCCTGTTCAGTCGTTCGCCCGGCAAGGAAGCCGACGCGCGTCGGCTAGGCGCCAACAAAGTCGTGATCTCGACCGACGCCGCGCAGATGGCGTCGGTCGCGGGCCGGTTCGACCTGATCGTCGACACCGTGCCGATGATCCATGACGTCAACCCCTATTTGCCGACTTTGACGCTCGACGGGACATTGGTGCTGGTCGGCTATCTCGGCGATCTCAATCCGATGTTGAACACGGTCCCGATGATCATGGGGCGCAAGTCGGTCGCCGGCTCGCTCATCGGCGGCATCGCCGAGACGCAGGAACTACTCGATTTTTGTGGCAAGCACGCCATCGCCTCCGACGTCGAAGTCATCCGGATCCAGGAGGTCAACGAGGCCTTCGAGCGCATGCTGCGCAGCGACGTGAAATATCGCTTCGTCATCGACATGGCGTCGCTAAAGGCCTGAGCCACTTGATGGAGAGAATCATGGAGATCAAACGAAACGGCTCGCAGCTTTCCAGCAAGGGACCCGCCGAATGGTTCACCGGCACGGTTCGCGTCGATCCGTTGTTCAACGCGCCGGCGCCGGCGCGCGTTGGCGGCGCTCTCGTCACGTTCGAACCGGGGGCCAGGACCGCTTGGCACACCCACCCGCTCGGCCAGACGTTGATCGTCACCGTCGGGTCCGGTCTGGTCCAGCGAAACTGTGGGCCGATCGAGGAAATCCGCCCCGGCGATGTCATCTGGTTCGCTCCCGACGAGAAGCATTGGCATGGCGCCGCGCCTACAACCGCAATGACCCACATCGCCGTCCAGGAGGCGATCGACGGCAAGGCGGTCGACTGGATGGAGCACGTCACGGACGCGCAGTACGCGGCCGGACGCAGCCAACTTGGAAAGGCGGAGGCCGTCCGATGACCAACAAGCCCGCCGCCTTCCGCAGTCCCTTCGCCGATGTGGCGCCGGCGCTCGCCGTCTACACCGATGACGTGCTCTTTGGCGATGTCTGGAAACGGCCCGGCCTATCGCCGCGCGACCGCAGCCTCATCACCGTGGCGAGTTTGGTCGCTCTCTACCGGACGAATCACCCACCTCGCCTTCTACGCCGGCCGGCCTGCGGCCAGCACGGCGGTCGAGATCGCTCGCAAAGTCTTCGAGGAGATCGGCGCCTGAGCTTCCGTCGACTCTGCAAGCGTAAGGAGATCGAAGATGCGGACTCGCAAACTTGGTGATAGCGGCCTTGAGGTCTCAGCCGTCGGTCTGGGTTGCATGGGCATGAACTATCATCGTGGCCCGGCCCCGGACGAGAAAGCGATGATCGGCTTGATCCGAACAGCGGTCGAGCGCGGCGTCACTTTTTACGATACCGCCGAGGTCTATGGCCCGTTCACTAACGAGGAACTCGTGGGCGAGGCGCTGGAGCCGTTCCGGAATAAGGTCATCATTGCCACCAAGTTTGGCTACGACCTCGGTCCCGGCGGTTCGGGCGGCCTCAACAGCCGCCCCGAACGCATCCAGTTAGCGGCGGAAGAGTCGCTGAAGCGGCTGCGGGTCGAGGCGATCGACCTCTACTATCAGCATCGCGTAGATCCTAGCGTGCCGATCGAAGACGTCGCCGGCGCGGTGAAGGAGCTAATCGCACAAGGCAAGGTCAAGCACTTCGGCCTCAGCGAGGCTGGCGCCTCGACCATCCGCCGGGCGCACGCGGTCGTGCCGGTTGGCCGCCGTCCAGAGCGAGTACTCACTCTGGTGGCGTGAGCCCGAAGCGGAGGTGTTGCTGGCCTGCGAGGAACTGGGTATCGGCTTCGTGCCCTTCAGTCCGCTGGGGAGGGGCTTCCTCACCGGCAAGATCGACGAGACCACCACTTTCGGCGGCAACGACAACCGCACCAGCTTGCCGCGCTTTACGCCCGAGGCCCGCAAAGCGAACCGCCCGGTGGTCGATCTGCTGGAACAGATCGGCGCACAGAAGCTTGCTACGCTGGCGCAGACCGCGCTCGCTTGGCTGTTGGCGCAGAAGTCATGGATCGTCCCGATCCCGGGCACCACCAAGCTTAGCCGCCTCGAGGAGAACATCGCCGCGGCCGCGCTTGAGCTCACGTCCGATGATCTTTGGAAAATCGAGGAAGCAGCCGCGAAGATCACCGTGACGGGCGATCGCTACCCCAAGGCGGAGGCCGAGCGGACGCAGCGTTAGACGCGCACCCGAAACCGATCCGCCAGCGCGATCCTGGACCCTGAGCGGATCTCCTTGCTGTCCGACCTGGACACCTACAGGACGCATTCAGTTCATGCGCTTCGCTGATCGGCGACGGCGATTGGAGGTGTCCCGCGCCTTGCCCCGATCACTAGCCGCTTCGCCACCAGACGCGTCGCCGTCCGCGGATTCGGCAAAGAGGATCGCGCGGATCTAATGACGCGGCGGCGCTCGGCGGCTCGGCATTCACTTGCCGTCGAACGACACGACGCGCATTTCGCGACCCGCGAGAATCCTGCGTCCGAACCCGCCGCAGACGGGGCAGCACGCGACGAGAGTTTCCGGCGCGTACTCGGTCTGGCAGGCCTCGCACTCAACCCGCAGGGCGACGCGGTCAATGACCAACTCTGCTCCAGCCGCCACAGTTTCGTTCGCCGTGATGGGGAAGCAGAACAGGAGTGATTCCGGATCGATGGGCGCGGCAACCCCGATTTCGACCACTACGCGCGAGACGTGGGCGATGCGCTCTCGTCGTGCGTAGTCCGCTACCAGATCGGTGATGCTCTGGGCGAGCGTCAATTCGTGCATCGAGGTTGAACCCTGACTCGCAGGTGACATACTGTCGCAGTGTAAGCCCGCATTCCGGCGTTTTCATCGCGCCGTTTCGAGACTGGCGCCACAATTGGGCGGAACGTAGGACGGAGAACTTTGGTGGCCGAATTCCCTGTTGTGTCGCTTCGCATCCTGCTTTCGTCCGACACCGAAATAGGGCCAGGCAAAGCGCAACTGTTGCAATACATCTTGGAGACCGGCTCGATCGCCGCTGCGAGCCGGAAAATGGGCATGAGCTACAAACGCGCGTGGTATCTCATCGACACAATGAACGCCTATTTTCACAAGCCGATCGTGACAGCGACGAAGGGCGGCAAATCGGGCGGCGGCGCTCAGCTCACGCCGACCGGTCGCGCTGTTCTTGATGCCTACCGGCGCATGGAGGCGGCGGCGGCGCGAGCCACGGCGGCCGGTCTCAAAGCGCTCGCGGCGCTCGCCGCGCCGACTGTCGACGCCGCTTGAACTGCGCTGATCGCCTCGATATAGTCACGGCGCTATATCGAAGGCCCTGTTCATGGAAGCCTTTTCAACCGCACGGGCGTTGTCTCTCGGTTTATTGCGCATATCGCTTGGCTTCGTAGATGCGGCGAAGGCTCACAGCCGGCCGATGATCGCCGCCACTGGCGCTGGCAAGACAGCCAATCGAGGCACGCTCCATACTGAGACACGGATGCCGCGGTTCGCGCCCACGGGATCTGCTCTGAAGCCCAATCCACAGTTCTTACATTTGCTTTCAGCGCTCATCGACTGCCGCCGCAGCGCCTACCGCTTCGAGCGAGTTTTGCCGTTGATCAACGCGGACCCGCGAGATCCGTATCGTGACGCTAGGCATGGGGGTTCTCAATGCACGCGCGGCGGGGCGCGCAGTGCAATTGATGTGACGACGAGTCGTGCGTAGCAGACGCGGTCTCCGAAACGGGGAATGCCCATGGCCAGCATGCTGATGATCAATGCCGACAAGTGCACCGGGTGTCACAATTGCGAGCTTGCGTGCTCGATGGGGCACGAGGGCGTATTCCGTCCCAGCGCGACCCGCGTGCATGTCTACACCTGGGAGCGCGAAGGTTTTTCTGTGCCGATGATGTGCCAGCATTGTCGGGACGCGCCTTGCATCACGGTTTGCACGCCGCACGCGCTGACCCGCGACCCTGTCACGGGCTGGGTGAACCTGGACAACGGCAAGTGCATTGGCTGCAAGATGTGCGTTCAGGCCTGTCCCTTTGGCAATGCCGTTTGGGACGAAGAGACGGTCAAGATTCTCAAATGCGACAACTGCGGGGGCGACCCAGCTTGCGCGAAAGTCTGTCCGACCCATGCTCTCGAATGGGTCGACGACGTGACGGCGACGCGGGCGCGCAAGCGCGCGTTCTCGGAGAAATTCAAGCACGCTTTCTCGGAGTAAGATCATGGACGGATGGATTGGCAAAGTGCTCCGCGTGAATCTGTCGACGGACAAAGTGTCGACAGAAGCGTTGGATCCCGGCCTCGCCAAGGACTATATCGGCGCGCGCGGTCTCGGCACGAAAATCATGACCGATGAGGTCGATCCAAAGGTCGATCCGCTGTCGCCGGAAAACAAGTTGATCTTCATGCCCGGTCCTTTGACCGGCACATTCGCGCCCTCGGCGGGCCGCTACACCGTCGTGACCAAAGGCGCGCTCACTGGCGCCATTGCTTCCGCGAACTCGGGCGGGACATGGGGTCCTGCACTGAAATTTGCCGGATACGACGCTGTGATCATCGAAGGCGCGGCGCCGAAACCAGTCTATCTGTGGATCAAGAACGCCAAGGTCGAGATTCGCGACGCCTCGCATCTGTGGGGCAAGGATGTTCCGGAGACGTCGGACGCCATTCGCGCCGAGACCGACGACGACGCGAAGATCGCCTGCATTGGGCCGGCCGGCGAGAACCGGGTGTTGTTCGCCTGCATCATGAACGATCTCCACCGCGCCGCCGGACGGAGCGGCGTCGGCGCCGTCATGGGCTCGAAGAACCTGAAGGCGATCGCGGTCGTCGGCACGGGCGCGGTCACCTGCGCCGATCCGAAAGCCTTTGAAAGCGCCGTCGTGAAGGCGCGCGACAAGATCCACAAGCACCCGGTTGGCGGCACCGGCCTGCGCCTCTATGGCACCGATGTCCTCACCAACATCCTCAATCAGATAGGCGGTTATCCGACGAAGAATTACCAGGACGGGCACTTCCCCACCGCCGACAAGCTCGGCGGCGAAACCTTGGCTGCGACGCTGCTGCAACGACCGAAAGGCTGTTTCTCTTGCATCATCTCGTGTGGCCGCGTCACCAAGGTCACCAATCCGAAATACGCCGGCGAGGGCGAGGGACCCGAATACGAAACCTCTTGGGGATTTGGCGGCGACTGCTGCATCGACGATCTCGATGCGGTCACCAAAGCAAATTATCTCTGCAACGAATACGGCATGGACGCCATCTCGATGGCTGTGACCGTCGCCTGTGCGATGGAGCTGTATGAGATGGGCCTGATCACCAAAGAGGACACCGGCGGCATCGCCCTCGAGTGGGGCAACGCCGAAGCCATGGTCGAAGTCACTCGGCTTACCGGTATCGGCGAAGGCTTCGGCAAGAAACTCGCTCTTGGATCGTACCGGCTCGCGGAATCGTGCGGACATCCGGAGCTGTCAATGACTGTCAAGAAGCAGGAGATCCCGGCATACGACGCCCGGGCGGTGCAAGGCATCGGCTTGAACTTCGCCACGGCGAACTGCGGCGCCGCGCATGTTCGCGGCTACACAATTGCGCCGGAGGTGCTGGGCAACCCAGTGAAGGTCGACAAGGACACGATCGAAGGCAAGCCGGCGTTGGTGATCCTGTTTCAGAACCTGACCGCCGCGCTCGACGCCACAGGGGCGTGCCTGTTTACGACTTTCGGGATCGGCGCCGACGAACTCGCTGAGATGCTCGGCGCGGTCACTGGCGTTGGATACACGAGCGAAGATTTCATGAAATGCGGCGATCGCATTTGGAACCTCGAGCGGCAATGGAACCTCAACGCGGGATTGACCGCGAACGATGATACGCTGCCGCCTCGGCTGCTGAAGGAGCCGATCAAGACGGGCGCATCGAAGGGCAGACTCAGCCGGCTTCCCGAAATGCTGCCGGAATATTACGAGCTTCGCGGCTGGGACAAAAATGGCGTGCCGACCGCGAGCAAGCTTGGAGAACTGGGCCTTACCGCATAAGACTGTCTCGAAAATGCCGAGAGGGAGGCGGCGATGATGGTTCAGTATTTCGCCCTCCTCCGGGACGTCACCGGCAAGAAAGAGGAAGATTGGCGGCAACCCGAGGCGACGCTCGGGGACTTGCTGCATGCTCTTGTGGCAAAGTATGGGCGCGCGTTCGAGCGATGGGTGCTCAAGGACGGTGATTTGTGGAATCTCGTCATTATTCTCGTCAACGGGCGCGACGTGCGCCATCTGCAGCGTCTCGCGACGCCGCTCGCGCCCACTGACACGGTGGTGATTTTCCCGCCGGTCGGCGGCGGTTGAGGGTCGAGGTCGATGTTCCAACCGGTCTTCCTGCCGACCAGCATATTATTCGTCGGCGGCCTGCTGGAGATTGTCCTCGCCAGAGTCCTGTCGCGAGCGACGAAAGGCTGGCTCGCGTTTCTGGCCAGCGTTCTCGCCCTTGTGGCGGTGTTCGCGTTGATGCCGGCGATCATTCACGGCGACGTTCTCACCGCGAGCTTGTTCGATTGGGACGCCGGAAACGCGCTCGTCTATCGCGTCGACGGCCTGAGTGTTCTCTTCATGCTGCTGGGCGCCGGCATGGGCTCGGCGATCCTGCTCTATTCCGTCGGATACATGGAAGAGGAAGAGGAAGGCGTCACGCGTTTCTATGTGTTGATGTTGGTCTTCATCGCCGGCTTCGTGATGCTGGCGTGCTCCGCCAATTTGCTGATCGTCTATTTCTCTTGGGAACTGATCGGCCTTTGCTCCTATTTCCTGGTCGGCTTCTGGTACAAGCAGCAGGTCGCCGCCGACGGCGCGCGCAAGGTGCTGATCATCACCCACATCGCCGGCTACGGACTGCTCGCGGCGATCATGCTTCTTTACGTCAGAACCGGAACCTTCGTGTGGACCGATCCTGCGGTGGCGCCTGCTTTTTCGGGCGGCATCGTCCTCATGATGATCGTCGCAGCGATGGCCAAGTCGGTTATGTATCCGCTGCACACTTGGATTCCCGAGGCGATGAATGCGCCGACGCCGGTCTCCGCACTGCTGCACTCGGCCTGCTACGTCAAGGCCGGCGCTTACCTGATCGCGCGGATGTATTCGATCGGGCCGTGGCACGAAACGTTTGGCAATCTGCTGCTGGTGATCGGCTGCGTCACCATGTTGGTCGGCGTCATTTTTGCGTTGGCTCAGACTGATCTCAAGCGGCTGCTCGCTTTCCACACGGTCAGTCAGCTCGGCTATGTCGTGACGGGTCTCGCTCTCGGGACGAGTCTCGGCGTGGCCGCCGGTCTCTTCTACGCCGCCAGTCATGCGTTGTTCAAAGGCACCCTGTTCATGTGCGCCGGCGCCGTGCAGCGCGCGACCGGCACGCGCGACATGCGCAAGCTCGGCGGCCTGGCTTCGCGGATGCCCGTCACGACCCTGGTCTGGCTCGTCTCCGCGGCCGCGATCGCCGGAGTCCCACTGACCAATGGCTTCGTCGCCAAATGGCTGCTGTTCGACGCGGCGCTGGAAGCGAAACAAGCCGTGGTTGTCGTCATCGCCTGGGCGGTCAGCGTCCTCACCGCGTTCTCTTTCCTGAAGGCGACGGTGGGCGTGTTCTACGGAATCCCGAGCCATGAGCTGCGCGCGGAGGAAATCCACGAGGTCGCGCCCTCCATGCGGGTGGGCATGGGAATAACCGGCGCGCTGTGCGTCGTCTTCGGCTTCGCGCCGCAACTGCTGATGCACCCCGTCATCGAACCGGCAGTGCGGTCTATGGGCTTCGACTGGCAGATCCAGGTGACGTGGCTCGGAATTGTGACGGGCTCGGGAACGATCGGGGTGACGATCGGCGCGGTCGCCGGGCTGGCCTTGGCGGCGGCGTTCGGCGCCGGCGCCTATCGGCTCGTGCGGGCGCCGGCGGGCCGGGGGACGGTGGCCGTGTTCAGCGGCGGCGAACCGCTGCCAGTCGACGATACGCTCGGCGTGGTCGATTTCGCCGAGATGGCCGAAGCAGCCTTCGGCCCGATCTATTCGCTGAACCCCGATCCCCTCTATTTCAGGATTTGGCGCGAGATCAGGGATGGCGCCGCCGCGGCCGGGCGTTTCGCGACCAGTAGAATCGAGCGCGCGCCGGTTTTGACCGCCCTGATTTGCGCGGCGGTTCTGTTGGCTGCAGTGACGTTGCCGTGAGCGCGCGCCGGCTGTCCCGCGCGAGAGCGATCGCAAAGAGGCGCCAATGGACGTGATGTACCTCGGATGTTTCGTGGTGTTGGCTTGCGCGATCGCGCTCTACGCTGCGTCCGTCCCGCAGGGTAATCGCGGATGGTGGATTCTCCTGGCCGCCATTGTCGCGCTCGTCGTCGCGAGCAAACTAATCGGCGGATGGCTGATCGGCGCGATTGTCCTCGATCTGGCGGAACTCGCCGCCGTGGCGCTCGTCTGGTCGCGAGGGACGCCGCAGGCCGCAGCGGCGGGGCGCCTTTACCTCTTCGCGGTCGTTCCGGCGATCGTTTGTACGTTGATCGCGCTCGCGTTGATCGGAAGCGGCGGAGCTCGGCCGGGCCCGTGGATCGAAACCCTCGTTGTCTGGCTGGTGATCTTCGGCTTCGCCTTGAAGCTTGGCCTGATCCCCTTTTCCTTCTGGCTTCCCGCTGTGGCGTCCGCCGCCGCGCCGATGACGACGGCGCTGATCGTATCAGTGGTCGACATCGCGACCTTCGGCGAGTTGGCGGCGCTGCGCGACGCCGCGCCGTGGATCTTCAGCGGGCACGCGACCGCGTGGCTCACCGTCGCGCTGCTGTCGATGTTCGGCGGCGCGGTGCTCGCGCTCGCCCAGACCGAGCTCAAGCGGATGCTGGCGTACTCCACTATCGACGATCTCGGCTTTCTCCTCCTTGGATTGATCGTCGGCGGTCCTATCGGCATGGCCGGCGCCGGCCTCGGCGCGCTCAGTCACGCGCTGTCGAAAGTCGTCCTATTTGGGGCCGTCGGCGTGGCGGAGGCGCGGATCGGCAAGAGTGTCACCCTCGACACGCGCGGCTTGGCCGCGCGCCTGCCGATCGCCGGAGCGGCCTTCATCGCCGCCGCGCTGAGCTTCATTGGCGTGCCGCCAGGCTTCGGTTTTGTCGGTTACTGGCGCATCTACGTCGCCGCGACCCAATTCGGCGGCCTTGCGCTCATCATCGCGCTGCTGGCGATCGCGGCGCTCGATCTGCTGTGCTACGCGCGCGCCATTCACCGCACCTGGCTCGGATCGCCGCAGATTCAAGTGACTGGCGCCCCGGCGTATCTGGCGGTGAGTGTGGTCGCGAGCCTCGCCGTCATCGCCGTGCTGCTCGGATGCTATCCGAGTGTCGTGACGGGAGCCGCCGCGCCCGGGCTGCTGGCATTGGCGCGATAGGGGAGAAAGCGGAATGAACCCATTCGCCAAGCTCCTCGCTATCGCGCGCCGCAAGTCGCCGTGGATCTACACGGTGAACAGCGGCTCGTGCAACGGATGCGACATCGAGATCGGGCCATGCATCAGCCCGCGCTATGACGGCGAGCAGATTGGCATGCTGCGGCAAGGTAGTCCCAAACACGCGGACATCCTGGTGGTGACGGGAACGCTGACCCGTCGATCGCGCCAGGCGGTGTTGGATATCTACGCGCAAATGCCGAGCCCCAAGGCGGTCGTCGCCATCGGCTCTTGCCCGGCGAGCGGCAATGTCTTCGCCGGCAGTCCTTCCATCGACGGTCCCTTGGACAAGTATATCCCGGTCGACGTCTGGGTGTCGGGCTGTCCGCCGCGACCACAACTGATCATCGCCGGTGTCGCGCAGGCGGCGCAGCTCTTGGCGGACGGCGCAACGGCGGACCAGAAGAGGACGTTGAAGTCGTGTTGAACGAACTCGGGCGATACGTCTTCGCAGTGCTGGTGTGGCCCGGCGTTCTCGGCGCCGGCGCGCTGGGGTTCTTCTATCTGTGGATCGCGCGCAAGACAGCGGCCCGGCTGCAAGGCCGAAAGGGCCCGCCATTTTTCCAGCCGTTCTTCGACTTCGTGAAGTTGTTGGGCAAACAGACTGTCATTCCCAAGGGCGTGAACGCACCGCTGTTTTACACCCTGCCCTATCTGTCGCTGCTGGCGACGGCGTTCGGTCTGGTGATCGTTCCGGCGCCTGGAAACTCTTTCAGTTCGTTTCCTGGCGACATTGTACTGCTGCTCTACCTGCTCGAAGTTCCCGTGCTTTGCGACGTGCTCGCTGGTTACGTCAGCCAGTCCATTTACGGCCAGGTCAGCGCCATGCGCGAAGCCGTGCTGTCGCTCGCCTACAATCTGCCGTTGCTCGCCGCAGTAATCGCGTTGGCGCAGAGCGCCCACAGCTTCCGCCTCGGCGATCTGCAACACGCACATTTTGGCGTGGTCACTGCGCTGGCGATGATCGCGTTCCTGCTGGCGATTCCGGCGCGTCTGAAGAGCAATCCCTTTTCGATTCCCAACGCCGAACAAGAGATCGTGGCCGGGGCGCACGTCGAGTACAACAGCGCTCCTCTGGCGATCTTCGAATTGTCGCACGCTCTCGAAGTGGTGCTGCTATTCGATGTGTTCTTCGTGCTGTTCGCGCCCTCGCTGAACAACCCGCTGGCTAACGCGGCGCTGTATCTGGCGGTCGGCCTAGTCCTGATCGCTTTGGTCACGCTGCTGGCCGCGACGACCGCGCGCCTCACGGTGATGCGCGCGTTTCGCTTCTATTGGGTCTGGGGTGGCGTGGCGGCGGCGGCGGCGATGGTCGCCGCGGTCGTGAGCTAAAGGGTCGGCGGATGGGCATTCTCGGCATCGTCTGGCGGAATTTCGGTCGCAGCGCGCGCACGCGCCGCCCCGACGACATGCCCGCGACCCCGGCGCCATTCCGCGGCTTGATTGAGCAGGACGCGAGCTTGTGCACGGGCTGTAGGGCGTGCGCCACTGTCTGCTCTCCCAAGGCGATCTCGTTCGACGACGAGCAGCCGACCGGAATTACCTGGAAATTCTTCGCCGGCCAATGCTCGTTCTGTGGGTTGTGCGTGCAATTTTGCCCGACCCACGCGATTGCCAACCACGGCAAGTTGCCGCCCGTCACCGGCGATCAGGCGCAGCTCAGGGTCGCCCATGAGATCCGCTATCAGCCTTGCACCGGCTGTGGTCGCCCGATCATTCCGATACCCGAAGCGGCTCTGGCGCAGATCTACGGCGCGCCGCTCACCGGCTCGGAAAGCGAACAACGAGGGCTGTGCCCGGATTGTCGTCGCAAGGCGGCCAGCCAGAATATTCACGACGCGTTTTTGAGGCCGAGTGGCGCACATGAAAGAGCATGAAGGCGATATGCAACGTGCTGACCTCATCGCCAGACTGGCGGCGATTCCCGGCTCTGCGCCGGTCGAAGACCGCGGCGACGGTCTATGGGTATCGGCGCCCGCGCTCGATGTCGAAGCGATGGCGCGCGAAATGAAGGCGCTCGGCTGCCGTCTGGTCACAATGACCGGATTGGCGCGGGACCACGGCGAGACCGCCATCATCTACCACTACGTGCGCGGACACGAGACCATCAATTTCAAGACCGCCACCCGCGACGGCGCGATTCCTTCGCTCGCCCTGATCACGCATCCAGCGTCATGGATCGAGCGCGAAATCCACGATTTCTTCGCCGTCGACTTCATCGGCCATCCGAACCTCGCCCCGCTGCTGCGTCCGCCGGAGTTGAAAGAAGGATTCTTTCGCGAGCCGGCGCCCGGTTCAACCCCGTCAACGAAGTAGGTGAGGCGCCCATGCCCTTTACGATCCCGGTCGGCCCCTACCATCCCGCGCTCGAGGAGCCGTTCAAAGTCAGCGTCCGCTGCGTCGCCGAAACCGTCGAGCAGGTCAGCGTCGAAGTCGGGTTCAGCTTCCGCGCCATCGAACTGTTGGCGCAGCGCAGCGAATGGGTTCCTGACGTCACCTTGATCGAGCGCGTCTGCGGCATCTGCTCCAACGTGCACGCCATGACCTTCTGTCGCGCCGCGGAGCGGATCGCCGGGATCGACGTGCCGAAGCGCGCCCTCTACATCAGAACGATCATCGCCGAGCTCGAGCGCGTGCACTCCCACCTTCTGTGGGCCGGACTCGCGGCCGAATACATGGGTTTCCAGACGTTGTTCATGGAAATCTTCACGCTGCGTGAGCAGGTAATGGATCTGCTGGAGACCATTTCCGGCAATCGGGTGAACTACGGCATGAACCGCATCGGCGGGGTCAACCGCGACATCGCCGACCCCAAGGCGGCGATCGCCACTGTCCAGGCTATGGCCAAGGTCATCGAGAGCGACGTCGTTCCCGCCTTCATGACCAGCACCACCGCGAAGGCGCGAATGACGGGCGTTGGCCCGTTGAGCAAGGAGGACGCGATCGCGTGGGGCGTCGTCGGGCCGGTCGCGCGCGCCTCCGGCCTCGACATCGATGTCCGCAACGACCATCCCCACCTCGCCTATCAGGAACTCGGGTTCAAGAGCGTCACCCAGCCGGAAGGCGACGTCCGCGCCCGCGTGGTTGTGCGCGCCCTGGAGCTGCTCGAAAGCATCCGCCTCATCACCGAAGCGTTACGCAATCTTCCGCCCGGACCCTTGCGCGCTTTCGAGGGAATGCCGAGCATCCCGCCGGGCGAAGCGATTGCGCTCACCGAGGCGCCGCGCGGCGAGGTCTTCTACTACGTCGCCTCCGACGGCGGCAGAACGCCGGCGCGCGTCAAGATTCGTACGCCGTCATTCGTCAACATTCCTGCGCTCGAGGCGATGACCGCCGGACAGCAGCTTGGCGACATCTCGTTGATCCAGGCGTCGCTCGATCCGTGCCTCTCGTGCACGGACCGATAGCGGGCGGCGACAATGGCGGCGGCGCCCATGCAGATGCGGTATGCGCGTCAGACCGTGCTGAAGGAGATCGGCGAGTCCGGACAGCGGATGATCGGCGCTTCGACGGTCGTCGTGATCGGTTTAGGCGCGCTCGGCTCCAATAGCGCGAACCTATTGGCGCGCGCCGGCGTCGGCGCGTTGCGGCTTGTCGACAGAGACGTCGTCGACTGGACCAACTTGCAGCGCCAATCGCTGTTTGACGAGGAAGACGCCGCCCATTCGTTGCCGAAGTCAGAAGCGGCGGCGCGGCGCCTGAAACAGGTCAACTCGTCGATAAGCTACGAAGCCGTCACTGACGACATCAACGCCGGGAACGTCGAGCGGATCGTCGCGGGGGCGACCGTCGTCATCGATGGGTTGGACAATTTCTACACGCGGGCGCTCGTCAACCAGGCGTGCGTCAAGCACGCAATCCCCTGGATCTACGGCGCGTGCCTGGGGACCTTTGGCAACGCCGCCACGGTCATTCCTGGGGTTTCCGCCTGTCTCAACTGTTTGCTGCCCGAAGTCGCACAGGCGACCACGCCGCCGCTCAGTTGCGAAACGGTCGGCGTGCTCGGCCCGATCGCGGCATGGATTGCGGCGTGGCAGAGCGCCGAAGCCATCAAGATCATTGTTGGCAAGACGGATGCGGCGTCGACTTGCCTCGTCCACTTCGATCTGTGGAACAACGACTTTTCCGCCTTGCCGATGGCGCGCGATGCCGAATGCGCCGTGTGTGGCCAGCGCAAGTTCGATCTTCTCGGACACGCGAATCGTCTGGCGACAGCTTCGCTTTGCGGGCGCAATGCGGTTCAGGTGGTGCCGCCCGCGTCGTTCAGCATGGATTTCGACTTGCTTCGCGAGACCCTCGGCCGCATCTTCCCTCTCGAGGAGAACCCCTTTCTCATCAAATTCCGCGCCGACGGCCATGACGTCGTGGTGTTTCACGATGGCCGCGCGATGGTCTTCGGCGTCTCGGACCCCAAGGCGGCGCTCAGCCTCTACGGCAAATATATCGGGGGCTGACGCGGGTGAGCAGAAACGCGGTCTATCTCGACAACGCGGCGACCAGTTGGCCGAAGCCCGAAGAGGTATATCGCGCCGTCGACCAAGCGATGCGCGAACACGGCGCCAATCCGGGTCGCGGGGCGTATCGGATGTCGGTCGACGCGCAGCGCCTGGTCGACGAGGCCCGGCAGGAGGTCTGCCGGCTGTTCAACGCGCCGGCGCCGGAACGCGTCATTTTCACGCTCAACTGCACGGACGCGCTTTGCCTGGCGCTCAAGGGCTTGATCAAGCGGGGGGACCGGGTGGTCACAGGCCCATACGAGCACAATTCCGTCATGCGCCCGCTGCATTCGCTGCGCCGCGACGGGGCGCAGGTGGCGTGCGTGAAACCGGTAGCGAGGTTCGGCGTCGACCTTGATCACTTGCGTGAACTCTGCCGAGATCGCGTCGACTATGTCGTCATTTCGCATGTCTCCAACGTCACTGGCTGCGTGGCGCCGATCAAGGAAATCGCCGCCCTCGCCCACGAGCGAGGGGGGCTGCTCATTCTCGACGCGGCGCAGAGCGCCGGAGACCTCGATATCGACATGCAGGCCCTCGGCGTCGACGTTCTGGCCGCGCCCGGACACAAGGGGCTCTACGGACCCATGGGGACCGGCGTGCTCGTTTTCGCCGCGCCCTTGGCGGTGAGACCGTTCCGCGAGGGCGGCACCGGCTTCCAGTCAGAGAATCTCGAACAGCCTCAGGAGTACCCCTGGCGGCTCGAAGCGGGCACAATCAACTTGCCGGGCGTCGCCGGATTGGCCGCGGGGATCCGCTTCATCGGATCGGGCGAGGCGCGCGCCGTGGCGGCGAGCCCACCGAGGCTCGCGCAAGCGCTGGCGGACGAACTGCGGAAAATCGACGGCATCCGCGTCTTCTGCGATCCCAAGCCGTGCACAGGCGTTGTGTCGTTTCGGCTCGACGCGCCAAGCGTCGCTCTAGCCGGAATGATTCTCGACGAGTCGTTCGGGATTTACGTGCGTGCGGGGCTCCATTGCGCTCCGGCGGCGCATCAGGCCATCGGGACCTTCCCGGAAGGGACGGTTCGGGCCAGTTTCAGCAGATTCAACAGCCACAACGATGTGGACGCGCTCGTCGAAGCTGTGCGACAAATCAGAGCCGTTTCTTAGCGCGCCTGGCCCCGTTCGGGCTTGGGCGCGCCGGCCGGATTTCGGGCTTCGTCAATGACGTTGCAAGCATCGTTCGCCGAGCGGTTGTCGCTCGCCGACGCTTGGGCGTGGCTCGACGCCTATCGGGATGCGCCGGCGTCGGAACCGCTTCCTCTCCCTGAGGCTTTAGGCCGCGTTTTGTCGGCGCCGCTCGCCTTTCCTGAGGATCGGCCGGATCGCGAACTGGCCCTGATCGACGGATACGCGTTGCAGGCTGAATTCACGCTGGGCGCAGACAGCTACAATCCGCTCTCTCTCACCCTTGTTCCCAAAGGCGCGCCGGTGACGGCGGGAAGCGCAATCGTCTGCTGTGCCGGCGAAGCCGTACCGCCTGGCGCTGACGCCGTGGCGCCGCTGGACGTCGGCCAGGCAACCGGCGCCGTCGTCGATTTCTGCGCGGTCGTCGCACGGGGGGCCGGTCTCGCGCACAAAGGCGACGCGGCACGCCGCGGCGACATCGCGATTGCGGCGGGCCGGCGATTGGCGGCGGCGCAGATCGCGCTCGCCGCCTCGCTCGGCGCGGCGCAACTGAACGTCCGGCGCCGTCCCGATGTCGTGCTCGTCCTCGCTGGCGCCAAGCCGCCGGCGACCGAGGCGCTCGACGTGGCGCTCTGCGCGCTCATCGAGCGGGACGGCGGCCTTGCGCATTGCGCACATCGTTGCGGCGATATGGCGCGAACGCTCGCCGGCGTCGCCGCGGCCGACCTCGTTCTCACAGTCGGGCGCAGCGGCTGGGGCGAGGACGACGACGCCGCGCGAGCCGTCGTCGCGGCGGGCGGGCGGATCGATCATCACGGCTTGGCCCTCGCCCCAGGCGGTTCGGCCGGCCTGGGCTGGCTCGGCGGCGCCCCTCTCCTACTGCTACCGGGAGATCCGCTGTCCGCGTTGGCGACTTACGAACTCCTCGTCGGGCGGCTGCTGCGCCGCCTTGCCGGCCGCGCGTCGGAGTGGCCGTACCCGCTTCGGCGGTTCGCGCTGTCGCGCAAGATCGCTTCGCCAATTGGGTTGAGCGAATGGACGCCTGTCGTTTGCCGCGGGCCGAGCGCGGACCCGCTAGCGCTGTCGCCCGCCGACGGCCTCGCCGGATACGCTCGGGCCGACGGGTTTCTGGTTGTCCCCGCGAGCCTCGAGGGTTACGCCCCTGGCGAGGAGGTCGACGTCGTCGTGATGTCGGAACCCGCGGCTACGCAGGAGAGGCCATGACTTCGCCAGACGCGGAATCGGTCGCGCCCGCCGCCGCCGACTTCATTCGACGATCGGCGCGGCAGGAGCAGTTTCTCTCCGTCGCCAGCCGCGACGAAGCGGAAGCCCGGTTTCGCAGCCATCTCGTTCTCGCGCCGCTCGGCGAGGAAACCCTGCCGCTCGCACAATGCCGGGGCCGCGTCCTGGCGCGCGATGTCACGGCCGCGGTGGACGTTCCGGGCTTCGATCGCTCCAATGTCGACGGCTTCGCTGTGCGCGCCGCCGATCTCGAAGGCGCCCGGCCCGACGCGCCGCGGCGGCTGAAGCTCAATCGGGAAGTGCTGACGCCGGGCCGGACGCCGCAGGAGGCTGTCGGCCCTGGCTTGGCGACGATCATCGCCACGGGCGGCATGATTCCGCGCGGCGCCGACGCGGTGGTGATGGTCGAGCGAACGGAGTTCGTCGACGCCGCCGATCCGGCCGTGGACGTCAGTCAGCCCGTGGCGTCGGGCGCCGCCATTTCCGCCGCCGGCTCGGACATCGGCGCCGGGGAAACCGTGCTGCGCGCCGGCGCGGTCCTCGGTTCGCGCGAAATCGCGGTGCTGGCGGCGATCGGCGTCGGGGACGTTCCGATCTTCCGGCGGCCGCGCGTCGCTGTTCTCTCGACCGGCGACGAGTTGGCGCCGCCGGGCGCCGCCATCCTTCCTGGCCAAGTCTACGACAGCAACGGGCCGATGCTCACGGCGGCGGTCGAGGAACTGGGCTGCGTCGCCGTGCCGTTTGGCATCGCGCCCGACGATCCGGCAAGCATGGAAGCAGCGGTGGACAAGGCGATCGCCGCGGCCGACGCGGTGCTACTATCGGGGGGCACCTCCAAGGGGGCCGGCGACATCGCCTACCGCACGGTCGCCCGCTTCGCTGATCCCGGCATCGTCGTACACGGCGTCGCCTTGAAGCCGGGCAAGCCGCTGTGCCTGGCGGTCACGCAGGGCAAGCCGGTCGTGATCCTGCCCGGGTTCCCGACCTCGGCGACGTTCACCTTCCACGAATTCGTCGCTCCGATTCTGCGCATTTTGTCAGGCCTGCCGGCGCTCCGTCGCGAGACCCGGAGGGCGACTTTGCCGGTGAAGATGGTCTCCGAACTCGGTCGGACCGAATATGTCCTGGTCTCGCTGGCGGAACGGCCGGAAGGCGGACTCGCGGCCTATCCCATCGGCAAGGGATCCGGGGCGGTGACAGCTTTTTCGCTGGCAGACGGCTTCTTCGCCATTCCGGCGCAGAGCGAACTGGCGCCGGCCGGCTCGGAGGTCTCCGTGACGCTGATCGGCGCGGCGGCCGAGCCGGCGGACCTCATGGTCATTGGCAGTCATTGCGTCGGCCTCGACTTTCTCATCGGAATGCTGGCGCGCGAGGGCGTAACGGCGAAAGTGCTGGCGGTCGGCAGCACGGCTGGCCTGATGGCCGCCAAACGTGGAGAATGCGATATCGCCGGCATCCATTTGATGGACCCGGTCACCGGCGTTTACAATCGCGCCTATGTCGACGACACGTTGCGGCTGGTTCGCGGCTACGGCCGCTTGCAAGGGGTCGTCTTTCGTCGCGACGATGCGCGCTTCATCGGGCTCGATGCGGCCGGCGCAATCGCCAAGGCGAGCCTCGACCCCGCCTGCCTGATGGTCAATCGCAACGCCGGCAGCGGCACGCGCCTGCTCATTGATCGCCTGCTCGGCGACGCCCGACCCGCCGGCTATAGCCATCAGACCCGCTCCCACAACGCCGTGGCGGCCGCCATCGTGCAGCGCCGCGCCGACTGGGGCGTGGCGATCGAGACGGTGGCGCAGCGCTACGGCCTCGGTTTCCTGCCGCTGCAAGCGGAAGAATACGACTTCGTTATTCCCGTCAGACGGTTCGATCGCTCGGCGGTGCGTCGCTTCGTGGCGCTGCTTGATGACGCCGCCATACGAGCGCAATTGGCGCGGATGGGCTTCAAGAGCGTGTGACGGCGCGGCCGACAAGTGTCGGCGCGACGGTGGACGTTCCATAGTCGGGGTTTCGCAAGGTTTGCGAATACGGGAGGCAGGGCATGGTGCGCAGAACGACGTTCGTAACTGCCATCGCGCTGCTATGCGGCACCGTCAGCGCCGCCGCCCCGGCGTTGGCGCAAACGCCGGCCACGTTGACGATCTTCGGGGCGGGGACGCTGGCTGCGCCGTTCAAGCAGATCGACGAAGCGTTCCAGAAGCAGAACCCGGGCGTCATCGTCCAGGCCCAGTTCGGCGGCAGCGTCATGATGGCCAGAAAGATCGCCGATCTGCATCAGAACGCTGACGTCATCGCCGTCGCGGATTACAGCGTGATTCCGAAATATCTGTTCGGCGGCGAAGGAAAGGCCGCTCACGCCGACTGGTACGCCGGCTTCGCCCAGAACGCGATCACCTTCGTCTACACGGACAAGAGCAAGTTCTCGAACGAGATATCGCCCCAGAATTGGTACGAGCAGCTGACCAAGCCGGACGTGCAAATCGGCCGTTCCAATCCCGACACTGATCCCTCGGGATACCAGACCCTGCAGATGCTGGCCCTGGCGGAAACGCACTATCGGTCGCCGGGTCTTGCGGCCAAAGTGCTGGCGAACGCTCCGCTCGCGAACATACGGGATACCGAGACCGAGCTCATCGCCGCGCTGCAACTGGGACAAATCGACTATCTCGCGATCTATCGGTCGGACGCGCTACAGCACCACCTGAGCTATCTCGACCTTCCCGCTGAGATCAACCTCAGCGATCCCGCCGACGCCGCAAGTTACGCGAAGGCCGTGGCGCACACCAAGAACGGCGACGTCGCCGGCAAACCCATCGTCTACGCCGTCACCATTCCGGACGACGCCGACCATCCCGATTGGGCGCAGAAATACGTCGCCTTTCTTTTGAGCCCGGCAGGCCAGGAGATCATGGCGAGCAACGGCTTCGGCGTCGTCAACCCGCCTTACGCCGTTGGTGTCGACGCCATGCCCGACAGCCTGCGCGCCCTCGTCAAGCCCTGGCCACGCCAATGAGGAAAGCACCAGCGCGACCGAACGGCGTCGTCTTGGCGTTCTGGCTCGTCGGCAGCCTGCTGCTGGCGTTCATCTTGGCGCCGTTGATTGGGCTCGCGACGGTGCAATCCCCGGCCAGTCTCGCTCGGGTGGCCGCCATGCCGGATGTCCGCGTTGCGATTGGGCTCAGTCTTCTGGCGGCCTTCCTGACGACAGCCTGGGCCGCGTTGCTCGGCGTGCCGCTGGCCTATGTCCTCGCGCGCACGGAATTTCGTGGCAAGGAAATCGTCGCCGCCATCGTCGATCTGCCGCTCGCCGTTCCCCATACGGTGGCCGGCATCGCGCTGCTGATCGTGTTCGGGCGGCAGGGATGGATCGGCGGACCGGCCGGCGAAGTCCTCGGCCTGCGGTTCTGGGGGACACTGGCGGGGGTTGTGGTCGGCATGCTGTTCGTCTCCGCTCCCTATGCCGTCAACGCGGCTCGAATCGGTTTCGAAGCGGTCGACCCGCGCCTCGAGAAAGTGGCCCGCACGCTCGGCATGGGGCCGTGGCGCGT
>Ga0302319_10005073_pt1 | contig 26636 bp, 20 predicted proteins | sample Bog_T0_2_FD_203319 | JGI IMG/M metagenome (GOLD analysis project Ga0302319, IMG submission 203319) | Peat permafrost microbial communities from Stordalen Mire near Abisko, Sweden - Bog_T0_2 | ecosystem: Environmental > Terrestrial > Soil > Wetlands > Peat | place: Sweden: Abisko, Stordalen Mire... | reverse complement strand
GAGTCACCCGCCTGAGTCAGCCTAGGAGCCTGTCTGAGTCAGTTTCATGAGCCGCGTTGGCCAGGGGAGGGAGCGGATGCAAGGCGCATGGCGCCGTCCATAGTGGGCACTATGGACCAGCCATGCAACGCCGCAGACGCCCCTCCCCTGGCCAACCCTTCGGGGGGGCGCCTGCCCTGGCCAACCCTTCGGGAGCGGGCATGAAACTGACTCAGACAGGCTCCTAGGAGATCACCGTGCGCTATGCATTCATCGGACTCGGCCATCTTGGACGGCACCTCGCCCTCAACCTGCAGCGCGGCGGCTTCAGCGTCGCCGTGCACGACCTCGATCGCGCCGCCGCCGCGCCGGCCATCGCCCAAGGCGCGACCTGGGCCGCTTCGGTGGCCGAAGCCTCCCGCGACGCGGACTGCCTCATCACCTGCCTGCCCTCGCCGCACGCGACGGTCGCGGTGATGGACCAGGCGTTACCAGCCATGCGCGACGGCAGCACATGGATCGAGATGAGCACGAATGACTATGCGGCCATCGAGGCGCTGGCGCTGCGCGCCAGAGAACGGGGCATCGACACGCTCGCCTGTCCGGTCACCGGCGGTGTACACCGCGCGCAGGCAGGCGAGATCACGGTCCTCGTGGGCGGTTCGCAGCAGGTATTCGAGACCCATCGCGCGGCCCTGGAGGCCATGGGCGGCGAGGTGATCTATCTCGGCGGCACGTTGCAGGCGGCCGTCACCAAGGTGGTGACCAACATGCTGGCTTTCATTCATCTGATCGCCGCGGGGGAGGCCTTGATGCTGTGTGCCAAGGCCGGCGTCGACTTAGGCGCGGCCTACCGTGCGATCGCCGCCAGTTCGGGCACGAGCTTCGTCCATGAAACCGAAAGCCAGGTGATACTCAATGGCAGCTATGACATTGGTTTCACAATGGATTTGGCCTGTAAGGACGCCGGGTTCGCGCTCGAGTTCGGGCGCCGGTTCGGCGTCCCGCTGCGCCTCGCCGCAGTGATGGAACAAACCTTCGTCGAGGGACGCGCGCGCTACGGCGGGGCGGCCTGGTCGTCGATGATCGTCAAGCTCCTGGAGGATGCCGTCGGAACGCCGCTGCGCGCGCCCGGCTTTCCGGCGCAATTGGGTCCGGACGATTAGGACCATGCGGCCAACGGTCGATCAGCGCAGGATCCCGCTGGGGAACGGGAATGCGCGGACGCAGGGCGCTCGGCTCAGGGACCGCTTCCGCGGCGGGAGGCTGCGGCCGCGCTGGCGAGCGGCCGTCGGGGACACGCCGTCTTTGACCGGCAAGCAGCGCGAGCAGCGCACTCACATTGAAGTTCTCATCGGGCGCGAACACCCATTCGATGCCGGCACCGGCGTGCGTCCGCCGTACGATGTTTGCACCGATGAGCCGGTTCGTGCCCGACCCGTGCGGCACGCTGACGGCCTCGAGTTCGATCGGCACCGCTTCGAGCATCGACGTGCGCGTCTCGAGGAAGGCGCCGCTCAAGCTGATATTGAGCATCCGGCCGGTGCCAATCGTGGCACGCCCCGCGAGGAGGCGGACCAGAACGTCGGTCGATTGCCTGAATCCCCATCGTTGTTCCATGCTGGCTCCCGAGGTGGTGCGGACGTGGTGAGTTCGAGTCGTTACGACCAGTAACGGCCGGGAGCGCCGGAGCGGCAGGTGCCGCTTCGTTCCGCGAGAAATTGCACGAGGCCGACGAGCGCGGCCCAGACTTGAGCATCCGTGTTGGGCGCGCTGCCGCGCAGCGCCGCGTCCGCAGCCCGTTCCAGCGCGTGCGCCGCCTGCGCAAGCTCTCGGAAATCGAAGATCGCCGCCGCGCCGTGCATCCGATGCGCGCAATGACGCAGGGCCTCGAACACGGTGCGCGGGTGGTCGTCGGGGGTGCGCGCCAATGCCGCGGCGAGACCCACCAAATGCTCCCGATCGGCGTTCAGGCGGCCGGAAAAACGCCGCGCGAGTTCATCGAAGCCGTCATCGACCATGGGCTCGGCGCGTGCGCCGCGTGAGCGTTCGTCAATCGAAGCCATGTTCACTCCGTCGCAACGGCAGGGAATATGCCGCGGCATTGTGGAGGTCGCGGTCCGCCGAGCGCAGCATCTCGACCACCGAGAAGCTCGCAAGCTGCTGCACGGTTTCGAGAGCCACCGCGCCGATGGAAACGGTGCAGTGGACGGGGCCGCGGAACGTCACCACGGGCTCCTGCGCGAGGGCCTGCCGGACCTTGGCCGCGACGCGAACCGCGCCGCTCAGGGCGGTTTCCGGAAGCACGACGACGAACTCGTCGGCCCCGGTGCGCGCGAGCCAGTCGCTCGAGCGGCGCAAGCAGCCCGCCGCGCGATCGCAGAACGCCCGGAGCAGATCATCCCCGGCCTCCCGTCCAAGACGCTCGTTGATCGCCTTGAAACCATCCAAATCGCAGCTCAAGACCGCCAGCGGATGTTCGTAGCGCTGCGAACGGCGCAGCTCCCGCGACAACGACCTCAGCAGGGAGTGCAGATTCGGCAACCCCGTGAGCGGGTCGAGCGACAGACGGCGCCCATCCTCGCGATCCACCGATGGGAGAGCCGCCGTTGGGAGGGCGCGCTCGCGGCGGGTGATGCGCCGCCCCACCTCGATGCGCGCAAGCGCTTCCTGCAGCGAGGAGCCCTTCACGACGCAGTCATCCGCGCCGGCGGCGAGCGCCCTCAGCATCTCGCGCGAGTTCCTGCGCGCCGTAGATAGCACGAGATACACATAGGCGCCCTGCTCGTGCCGGCGCACGGTGCGGCAGAACGCCAGAACGTCCATGTCGCGCATGCGCGAATCCGCAACGACGATCTGGGACGGCGCCTCGCGCAGAATGCGCAGCGCCTCCTCGCCGGTCCGGGCCGTCAGCACTTCGTATTGCGACCTCCGCAATAGCACAGCCAGACGCGACCGTACCAGATCATCGTCGTCGATGAGCAGCACGCGGCATGGGGGCGCTGCTGCCGGGGCGGCGTTGCCGGTGGTTTCACTCAGATAGAAATCAATGAGCATGGCTGCTCCCACCCGCGGTGGACCGTCTGCCCCACGGCGTGGAGAGCAGCGCGCGCGCCTCCTTTGCGGGTACCGGTTGCGCGAAGAGGTAACCTTGCGCCTGCTCGCAGCCCCATTCCTGCAGCAACTGCAGCTGCCGTTCGGTCTCGACGCCCTCCGCGAGCACGTTCACGCCCAGCTCCCTGGCGAGGGAGATTATGGAGCGCACGATTGCCGCGCTCCTCTTCTCGAACACCATTTCGTGGACAAGGGACTTGTCGATTTTCAAACGGTCGATCGGCAGCCGCGTGAGGTAGCTCAGGCTCGAAAAGCCGACGCCGAAATGAGCTACGGCAATGCGGACGCCAAGCTGCTTCCATTGATCAAGGCATTCGATCGCGCCGCATGGATCGGCGCTCAGAGTCGCCTCGGTGACCTCGAGCTCCAGCCGTTCCGCGGGGAAACCGCTGCGTGCGAGGCTGCCGCCGAGCAGTGCCGGAAAGGATGCATCGATCTGGTGCGGGGAGACGTTGACGCCGAGGGTCGGCGGCTGTTCGTCCGCCCCGTGCCAGCCCGAGACGGTGCCGCACGCCAGTTCCAGCACCCATGCACCCAGCTCACCGATCAGTCCATTGCGCTCGGCCACCGGAATGAACACCGAGGGACCCACGGCGCTGCCGTCGGCAAGATACCAGCGCGCGAGCGCCTCCACACCGCAGATGCGGCCGCCCCGCAGCTCGAACTGCGGCTGGTAGTGGACCCCGAGATCGTGGCGCTGGACGGCATCGCGCAGTCCAGTCTCGAGCCGCCAGCGCTGTTTCGCCACCAGGTCGACCTCGTTGGAATGAAAGCGCAAGGCGTCGCGGCCAGGTTGGCTCGAGCCGCGGGTTGCCGCGCTCGCCTTGCGTAAAAGCGTCGGAAGATCGTCTCCATCGGCCGGGAAAACCGCGATGCCGGCGATCGCGGTGACGGGCGCGGGACTTGCGGCTTCGGCCAGAGCCTGGGCCAGCGCATCGAGCATGCGACGCACCGGTTTGGCCGCTTCGGCGCCGTCGCCGAGATCATGCAGGACGACCAGGAATTCACCCGCGCCGACGCGGGCCACCGAGCCGCAGTGGGCCGCCTCGGCCACGAGCACGGTACCGGCGAGGCGCATCAGCTTATCGCCTCCGTGCTGCAAAGCGTGGCGGCGAAAACCATCGAGCCGCACGAGCCCGAGTCCGAGAGACCGATCCTTCCGCCGCGCCGCATCGATGAGGCAGCGGATCAATTCACTCATGTGCGCAAGTGTCGGCAGCCCGGTCAGCGCGTCATAGTCGTGTGCCGCGCATCGCTCGAGGAACGACTGGGGGGCACCCATGTCCACGGCGGCCGCTTCCACGGCGGCCGCTTCGATGGCGGCCGCATCGGCGGTACCCGCGTCGCCGGAGCGCAAACCATAATCGGTGCGCAGCATCTGCGCCAGGTTCGGCAGCGAATCGCGACGCGGCTCAAACGGGACCCTGCCCTCATCTTCCATCGCGTCTCTCCTCGTGCCCCACCACGGCGGAAGGTCAGACTAGAACGACATTGCGACCCGGTGCTGTAGGGAGACTCAGACAATTATCCAAGGGCGTACTCGTGCTCGATGGCGAAGCGAATCAATGCCGTCCGGTTCGCTACGCCGAGCTTCACCATCAGGCGCCCCCGATACGTGTCGACGGTCTTGCGAGACAGCGAAAGTCTTTCCGCGATTTCGGCACTCGAGGCGCCTGCAACCACTCCACACAGCACTTCGCGTTCGCGACCGCTGAGCTTTTCCAACGGACTCTTGGCGGCCGAACCGTCACCGGATGGCGCGTTGAAATTCAGCTGCGGGCTGGAATAGCGTCCGCCGGCGAGCACCGTCTTCACGGCCCCCGCGAACTCCGCGCTCACGCCGTCCTTGACGATGTAGCCATGCACGCCGACGCGGAACGCACGGTGCACATGCTCGGCGCCATGACAGGCCGACAGCACGATGATGTGGGTGCGGGGCAGCAGCCGCAGGATGCGTTCGGACACTTCGACGCCGTTCAGGTCGGGCAGCAACAGGTCCATGATGATCACATCCGGCTCGAGCCGCCTCGCCGCGACGATGGCCTCCTGCCCGGTTCCGGCAACGCCCACCACTTTGAGGCCCGTTTGCCGCTCGAGCATGATCGTTAGGCCATCCCGCACGATGCCGTGGTCATCGACGACCAGCACCTTCAGCTGCGGTTGGGCTATCGGATGGCTCACTCGATCTTCGATCCGGTGCTTTCCTTGTGAGCCGAGATTGACAGCGGTTTCGGTGGTTGTCTGTGCGGTGCCGTACATAACTGCCGCGACCGTTCACGTGCATGTTTACGCCCAATTGGCAGCATTGCAAATCGGGCGGACCACCAAAATCTCGGTGCTCCCGCTCGGTGCTCCCGCTCGGTGCTCCCGTGATACCCGCCCGCCACGCCGCGCAAATCGTTGCCGCCGCGCCGGCTGCGGCGTACAGTCAAAAAATAAATACTCCACAAGGATCGAGTGGACTTGTCACGCACGGATCCTCAGCCGGGGTCAAGCGCCCCTTCGCAAACGAGACCGCCGCCGCCGGGCGTGGGTGAGGACGTGTTGGCGCAGGTATTCGAGACGGCGCCGCATGGCGTCGCGCTCACCGCCCCCGATGGACGAATCTTGCTGGTCAACGCCGAGCTCGAGCGCATGTTCGGATATCCGCGGGCGGAGCTCCTCAAACACCACGTCGACGATCTCGTGCCGGAGCGTTATCGGGCCGGACACGCGGCGCTCCGCGCCGGCGATGCCGGTGATGCGAGACCTCGCACGATGGGCGCGGGACGGGAGCTCCTCGGCGCACGCGCCGATGGCAGCGAGTTTCCGATCGAGATCGGCATCAGTTCCTCGAGCGCTGCGATGGGCACGATCGTGGTCGAGACGATCGTCGACATCTCGGAGCGCAAGCGCCTCGAGCGCCTCTTTCAGAAGACCGTCGAAGCGCTGCCCTGCGGCATCGTGATGATCGATGCCCAGGGCAGGATCGTGCTGGTGAATCCGCAGATCGAATCCATGTTCGGTTACGCGCGCGCCGAACTGATCGGCAACGGGCTCGAGATGCTCGTGCCAGAAAGGCACCGGGAGCGCCACACCGCTCACCGGCGGGATTTTGCCCGCGCGCCGGCGCTGCGCCGCATGGGCGTGGATCAGGATCTGACTGCGCGGCGCAAGGACGGCTCGGAGTTTCCGGTCGAGATCGGCTTGAACCTCCTGCCCGGCGACCGCGGTGACCTCGCGCTCGCCGCGGTCACGGACATCTCGGGCCGCATGAATCTGCAGCGGCAATTGCGCCGGGCAAACGCCGATCTCGAGGAGTTCACCTCCGCCGCCTCGCACGATCTGAAGGCGCCGCTGCAGGCCATCGCCGACCTCGTCCACTGGGTCGGCGAAGATCTCGGTTCCGGCGCGCCTGCCGCGGTGACACGCAACCTCGCGCGCGTCGGCGAGCGCACCCGCCGCCTCGAGCGCGTCATCGACGATCTGCTCAGCTACGCGCGCGCTGGCACGAATCAGGCCGATGCGGTGATCGTCGAGCCCGCCGCGCTGATCGAGGACATCGTCCAGCTCATGTGCCTGCCGCCCGGAATTCGCGTCACGACCCAAATCGATGCGCGGCCATTGACTGCGCCCCGCACGCCGCTCGAAGCGGTGCTCCGCAATCTGATCGGCAACGCCGTGAAGCATCACGATCTCCCGAGCGGCAACATCACGATTCGAGTGTGGGACGAGGACGAGTTCTGCGTGTTCGCCGTGATCGACGATGGCCCCGGGGTGCCACGCGCGTCGCAGGAGCGCATATTCCACATGTTCCAGACGCTCGCGCCCGCCAAGGATGCGCACTCCGGCATCGGGCTCGCTCTCAGCAAGCGGCTGGCCGAAGCTCACGGCGGCCGCATCAAACTCGAATCCGCCGATGGGCGTCGCGGCGCCGCCTTTGAAGTGTGGTGGCCCCGGTCCCACTGGCGCCAGCCGTGATGGGCGGCGATTCGGGCATGAATTTGTTGCTCGTCGAGGACGACGACGTCGCCGCCGAGGCGGTGATGCGCGGCCTGCGCAAACACGGCCTGCTGTGGCCGGTGATCCTCGCCGCGGACGGCGCCACCGCCCTCGAGATCCTGCGCGGCGACCACGCGACGCTGCGCATCGGCAAGCCGCGGCTCATGCTCCTCGATCTCAACATGCCGGGAATGAACGGCATCGAACTGCTGCGCCAGTTGCGCGCGGATGAGGCGCTGCGCGGTACCGTCGTGTTCGTGCTGTCGACTTCGGATGCCGAGAACGACCTGCGGATGGCATACCAGCAGTGCATCGCCGGCTATCTCGTGAAGTCGGCGCTGGGTCCACACCTCCAGGGTCTTGCGCGTTTCCTGGCGGAGTACGGCCGGGCATCGGCGCTGCCGTCACAACACTGAGGAGATTCACTTGGCCAAGATCCTCGTCGTCGATGACGACCTGATGAACCGCAAGCTCATCGTCGCGCAGCTCTCGACCGACGGCCATCTCACCCTCGAGGCCGGCGACGGACTCGACGGACTGCGAGTGGCGCGGGCGGAGCGGCCGCAGCTGGTGATCTCCGACATCCTGATGCCGTCGATGGATGGCTACGACTTCGTACGGGCGCTGCGGATCGATCAAGACCTGGCCGGCATTCCCGTGATTTTCTACACCGCGCAATATCACGAACGCGAGGCGGTGAACCTGGCACGGGTCTGCCGCGTCGCGCGCGTGCTGGTGAAGCCCTGCTCCCAGGCGGAGCTGCTGAAGGCCGTCGATCAGTCGCTCGCGGGCGTACCGGAGTCGCGCGCGTACACGGTGCCGCCCAGTTTCGACCGCGAACACCTGCTCCTGCTCACCAACAAAGTCTCCGAGCGAGCCGACGCGCTCGCCGCCTCGAGCGCCCGGCTCGCCGCACTCACCGATCTCATGGTGGAGATCGCCGCCGAGACGGTCCCGCACTCGCTGCTCGACAAGATTTGCAGGGGCGCCCGCCAGCTGCTCGGAGCCCGCTATGCGGTGCTCGCCGTGGCCGAGGCGCTCGCGGACGGCGGCGTGTACTTCACCGCGTGCGGCATCGACTTCGTCGGCGCGGATGCCCCGCGGCCGGCGCTCGACACAGGTCCCCTGGGCACCGTGTTCGCCGAGCGCCGCCACCTGCGTGTGTTCGATCCTGACGGTCCGGGGATGAGCGCCGGCCTGCCGCGCGGCTATCCGCTCGCACAGGCGTTCCTCGCCGTACCGCTGCTCACGCCGGCGGGCGTATATGGTTGGATCTGCCTTGCCGACAAAATCGGCGCGAATGGCTTCGGCGACGAGGATGAGGAGCTGCTCGCCGTCCTCGCCGCCCTGGTCGGACGCAGCTACGAGAGCAGCCGGCTGTTGGTCGAATGCGGGGAACTGCGCGCGCGCCTGCTGGCGCTCGAGCAGGTGGCGCCGACGACCGTGAAATGACCACTGCCGGCGCCCTTGTGTTTACCCCCCTGCATTCGGCAATCTACCGGGATCCATGCCTGGCAACGGTCCAAAGCCCGATATATCTGCGCCGGCGGAGACGGAGGTCCTGCGCATTCGGGGCCTGATGGAGCAACGGCAGTTCGCCCCGGCACTGGCCGCCGCCGAGGAACTGGCCCGCGACCAGCCGCAAAACCGCGACGCCCTGTACATGATGGCGGTGACCCAGCGTTATCTTGGCCGCGTCCCGGAGGCGCTTGCGACACTGGCGCGGCTCGAGAAGTGGCACCCGAAGTTCAGCCGCCTGTTCCAGGAACGCGGCTACTGCCACGTGGCGCGTCGCGAGGCAACGCCTGCCATCGAGGCATTCGTGCGCGCCGTGAGCCTGAACCACGCGCTGGCGGCCAGCTGGAAAGCGTTGCAGACACTGTTTCGCATGACCAACCAGGCGCAAAGCGCCGCCAATGCCGACAGTCACGTCGCCAAGCTCGCGGCGCTGCCTCCGGAAATCGTCACTGCGACCGGAATGGTCGAGGATGGTGAGCTGCTGCCTGCAGAGAAGATCGTCCGCGATTACCTCCTGAAGCATGGCGATGACGTCGAGGCGATGCGGCTGCTGGCCAGGATCGGTCTGGAGCTCGACGTGCTGGACGATGCGGAGCTGCTGCTCGAGAGCGTGCTGCTGCTGGCGCCCGACTACGTGGCGGCACGATATGATTATGTCCGCGTGTTGCTGGAACGCCACAAACATGCGCAGGCGCGCGCCGAGCTCGACACGCTATTGCAGAAGGAGCCCGCCAACCGTGCGTACCGCATGTCCTATGCGGCGGCGTGCGCCGGTCTCGGCGAGCATGAACGCGCCCTGGTGCTGTACCGCGAACTGCTGGCCGAAACCCCTCAGGCGGAGGAGCTGCACCTGTCGATCGGTCATGCGCAAAAAACGCTCGGGCGGACCCGGGAGGCGATCGAGTCCTACCGCGCCGCGCGCTGCCGGGCCGATTTCGGCGACGCCTATTGGAGTCTTGCGAACCTCAAGACCTATCGCTTCAGCGACGACGAGCTCGAGTGCATGCGCCGCCAGGAGTCCGGCGAAACGACGCCGTTCGAGGATCGCTATCATTTTTGCTTCGCCCTCGGCAAGGCGCTGGAGGACCGCGGTGACTACGCCGCATCGTTCGACTACTACGTGCGGGGCAATGCACTGAAGAAATCCGTGAGCCGCTATCGTCCGGAGACGATCGAGCGCAATGCGCGGCTGCAGATGCAGGTTTGCACGCGGGACTTCTTCGCCGCGCGGGCCGGGGTCGGGGCCCTCAGCGACGCGCCGATCTTCATCGTCGGACTGCCCCGCGCCGGATCGACGCTGGTGGAACAGATCCTCGCCTCGCATTCGCGGGTCGAGGGCACGCTTGAGCTGCCGGACATTCCGCGTCTGGTCGCGGAACTGGTGGGGCGGGACGGCGAGCGTGACGATCCGCGCTATCCGGCGATTCTCGCCAGCATGCAGCCGCAGGAGTTCCGGCGCCTCGGCGAGGCCTACCTCGCCGATACCCGTCCCTACCGTACCGGCAAACCGCATTTTATCGACAAGATGCCCAATAACTTCCGGCATCTCGGGCTCATCCGCTTGATTTTGCCCAATGCGCGCATCATCGATGCCCGGCGTGAACCCATGGCCTGCTGCTTCAGTAATTTCAAGCAGTTATTCGCCTCGGGCCAGGAATTCACATACGGCTTCGAGGATATCGCGCGCTATTACCGAAGCTATGTCTCCCTGATGAATCATTGGGACGCAGTACTGCCGGGCAAGGTCCTGCGGATCCAGCATGAGGAGCTGGTCGAGGATCTGGCGGAGCACGTGCATCGCCTGCTCGCATTCTGCGGCCTTGGGTTCGAGCCTGCCTGCCTCGAGTTCCACAAGACCGATCGCAGCATCCGCACGGCGAGTTCGGAACAGGTGCGGCAGCCCATCAATCGCGCCGGACTGGACCAATGGCGCCACTTCGAACCGTGGCTCGATCCCTTGAAACAGGCGCTCGGTATCTCGTCGCATCCGAGCGCTATCTCGTCGCATCCAAGCTCCATTTGAGGTTGCGGGATCACGCGGATGTCTTATGATCGCGACAAGGACGACGGAATGCCGCCGTCCCAAGGTTCCGCGGCGACAGCCGCGCGATCAATAAGATCAGGGATGCAATACATGAAGGCGAATCCAACACTGGCTTGCGCGATCGGCGCAATCCTGAGCGGCGTCGGCAGCGGCATGGCCCGGGTTGCGATGGCCGACCAGACAGATTCGACGGATCAAATCCAGGAAATCACCGTGACGGCGCAGCGTCGCGTCGAGAACATGCAGAACGTGCCCGTCACGATCCAGGCACTGACTTCGGAAACATTGGCGCAATTGAACGTGCAAACGTTCGATGATTTCATCAAGTACCTGCCGAATGTCACTGCAACCAATACGGGTCCCGGCCAAAGTTCGGTATTCATGCGCGGTCTGTCGACGACTCCGCAAGGCGTGCAAGGATCAGGCAGCGTCGGCGGCTTCCCGAGCGTCGCGATCTACCTCGACGACCAGTCCGGCGCGCTGCCGGGCCGCAACCTCGACGTCTACGCCGCGGACTTGGAGCGCATCGAAGTCCTCGAGGGTCCGCAGGGCACGATATTCGGCGCAGGCGCGGAATCCGGCGTGATGCGCTATATCACCAACAAGCCAAAGCTCGACGTCACCGAAGCCAACGTGACGGCCGCCTACGAGACGACGGCCCATGGTGATCCCAGCAACAATGCCGAGGCTGTGCTCAATCTGCCGCTGATGGCGGATACATTGGCGCTGCGCGCCGTGATTTACACCAGCAGTCAGGGCGGCTACATCAACAATATCCCGGCGACGTTCAGCCGCCAGCCGAGCGACTACAGCATCCAATATTATTACGGCGGTGCCGTGCCGAGCGGCCCGGGCTCCGTGACCACGATCAACAACAACGCCCTGGTCGGCGACGGGCAGAACACGGTCGACTACCAGGGCATCCGCGTCGGACTCGCGTACAAGCTGAACGAGCACTGGGATGCGTTGCTGACCCAGTCCTACCAGGACATGCGGTCGAACGGTGTGTTCTATGAAATGCCGCATAGCTCGAGCGTGGTGCCGAGCCTGCAGCAGGCCCTGCCCGACTTGTCGGTGGAGAGCTTCGTACCCTCCTTCAATCACGACACGTTCGAGAACACGGCGCTCACCATCAATGGTCGCGCGGGCGATCTGAAGCTGGTCTATACCGGCGGGTACTTGGTGCGCAATGTCGAGCAGCAGCAGGATTACACGGGCTACGCGCGCGGCGCCAATGCCGCTTACTACCAGTGCATGCCGTATGGCGCGCCGGCGGCGCAAGCCAGCTGCGGCACTCCGGCGGGTTACTGGCGCGATACCGTCAAGAATACGCACGACAGCCAGGAGTTTCGCGTGAGCACGCCGGATGATTGGCGCCTGCGCGGCATTGGCGGCATCTTCTGGGAGGACTATTCGATCCATGACAATACCGATTGGTTCTACAAATCGGTGCCGTCCTGTTCCGCGAGCGTTACGGCCAACTGCCTCGTCAACGTGGGTCCTGCGCCGGGCGCCGAGGTCAACAATTCGAATGTCCGTCCAAACAACGAGTCGTACTTCGATGACATCACGCGCGGCTACAAGCAGAAGGCTTTGTTCGGCTCGATGGACTTCGACATCATCCCGAAGACGCTGACGGTGACGGTCGGGACCCGCTATTACAAGATCGATACGACCGAAGCCGGCTACTCGGCGAGCAGTTTCGATTGCAATCCCAGCAATTTTCCCGGGCTGTCAACGACGCCGCCATGCCTCGGTGGCGGCGCCGCCAACAAGTTCGGTTTCGACACCAACGAAACCGCCGGCGACTACAACAAGGATTATTCGGGATTTCGCAGCCGCGCCAATTTGAGCTGGCACGTCACCGAGGATGCGCTGCTGTACTACACCTGGTCGCAAGGCTTTCGCGCCGGCGGCTTCAATCGCGGCGAGAGTTCGCATTGCGTTCCGGGCACAGGAGGCTACTGTCCCGCGACAGGCTTGGGTACCGGCGCCACAGCGCAAGTCTTTACGATACCGACCAATTTCGCGCCGGACACGCTGGTGAACAACGAGATCGGCTGGAAGACCGAGTGGGACGATCACCGCTATGAATTCAACGGCGCGGTGTATCGGGAGGATTGGCGCAACATCCAGGTGGAGCTGTTCCTGCCGCTCGACTTCAGCAACCTGTCGTTCGTCGTCAATGGCCCGAGCTACAAGGTGCAGGGCGTGGAATTGCAGTTCATTGCCCGGCCCTTCCATGGTCTGACGCTGACCGGCGGCGCATCCTGGAACAGCAGCAACCAGCTGGGGATCGTCTACCTCAAAGATACGCTGGGGCAACCGATCACCTCGGTGCGCGCGTTCGGCGACCCGGGTGTGCCGCTCGCGCAATCCCCGCCGCAGCAATTCAACATGCGCGTCCGCTACGAATTCAATGTGGGCGATTACAAGACTTTCTGTCAGGTGGGCGGCGTACACAATGCGCATTCGCTGTCGTCGATTTCGAGTACCACGACGGCGTTCCCGGATCAGCCCGGCTATTCGTACAACCAGCCGGGCTGGACCGAGTACGACGCGTCCGCCGGTTTCGGCAAGGATGCGTGGCTGGTCCATTTCTACGGCACCAATCTCACCGACAACCGCTCGGACCTGTACGAGAATCCGAATCAATTCATCGATGCGAGGACGGTCAGCCGGCCGCGAACGATCGGCGTCAGGATCTCCTACAAATTCTGATATGCCCCCCCCGCGTCAGCTCGCGCACGGGGATTTCTGAACGCCGCGGCGGCGGCCATGAAGGGCTCGGGAGCGGTTCGCGAGCCCGCGCTGATCCGCATCCGCTGGCGCATTTTCGCGTTTCTCTTCGGTTTCGGATTTCTCGCCTACGTGCAGCAGAAGAGCCTCACGGTGGCGGCCGAACGCATGATGCCGGATCTTGGCCTGAGCCAGGTTGAGATCGGCTGGCTGATGCAGGCCTTCGTTCTCGGCTATGGCTTCTTTCAAATGCCGGGTGGTATTTTCGGCCAGCATTTCGGCGCGCGGCGCACGCTCGTCATCGTCGGCGCCGCGGCATTTCTCGCGGTGTTCGCGACCCCGCTGCTGCCATCGCTGCTCGCGGGCACGGGCCTCTTCGCCGCGATGCTCGTGGCGCAGCTGCTGCTCGGCGTGTCGCAGGCGGCGATTTTTCCGGTTTCGGCCGGCGTATTCGAGGCCTGGTTTCCGGCGAACCGCTGGGCGTTCGTGCAGGGCCTGCAAACGATGGGCCTGCAGCTCGGCGCCGCGGCCACGCCGCCGCTCATTGCATCACTCATGCACGCATTCGGCTGGCAGCGGGCGCTGCTTTGGTCCACGCTTCCGGGGGTCGGACTGATCGCCCTGTGGGCCTGGTACGGGCGCAACAATCCGCGCGAACACGGCGGGGTCAGCGCGGCGGAACTCGCCGAGATCGGTGACGGGGCGACACCGGTGGATGCCCGGATCGGCTTCGGGCAGGTGCTGCATGTACTGACGGACCGCAACGCCGTGCTGCTGACTTTCGCCTACCTCTGCATGAACTACTCGTTTTACCTGCTCTCGAACTGGGTGTTTCTCTACCTGGTCCAGGAACGCCATTTCTCGGTGCTCGAGAGCGGCTGGCTCGCCACCGCGCCGCCGCTCGCGGCTGCGCTCGGCGCGGGCGCGAGCGGCGTGCTCACGGGCATCGCCTGTCGGCGGCTCGGCGGCCGCTGGGGATTCCGGCTCGTGCCGGTGATCGCGCTGCCGGCCGCGGCGCTGCTGCTGCTCGCGGCGGTCAATGCCTCGAACCCGTACGTCGCGGTCGGCGTCCTCGCCGCCTGCTACTGTTGCGTCGAACTCACGGAAGGCGCTTTTTGGGGCGCCGCCATGACGGTCGGCCGCGGCGATGCCATGGCCGTGTGCGGCTTCATGAACACGGGCGGCAACATGGGCGGAATCATCGGCATCCCGATCGTCGCCTATCTGTCCGGGCAGCATGCCTGGCATGCGGCGTTTTTCATCGGCGCGGGTTTCGCCATGTTGAGCGCGCTCGCGTGGTTCGGCATCGACGCGGATCAGAAGTCCCGCGCCGTCGCCGCGATCCATCCCAGCAAGTGATCGGCATAGGCCTGATCGAGCAGCAGCATCACCTCGTCCTCGTCCACCCGCAGCGCCATGACGGTGAGTTCGGCCATCCGGCTCGTGCGGGCCTCGCCGATTGCCGGTACCGAAGCGGCCGACCCCAGCCTCAGCAAGAGATCCGCCGTGCGTTCCCCGCGGACCTGGAGGATGGCGATCCCGCCGGTGAGATCCACGACGCAGGCGTCCGTCATACCCTCGATCCGCGCCACCAGATCCGCCGTCTCCGGTTCGCCGGCGCACAACATCCAGGTTTCCGTCGGGCTGCGCCACGCCAGAATCCAGCGATCGTGGGTGCGCCGCTCGCGGCCCCCCGGCGGCAGGCCGCCGCGCGTCGTCACGGCGGCGAGCGGCGCCGGCAGCGCGGCGCCGATGAAGGAATGTATGTAGGCGCTCAACGCGCGGTGGTCGGCATAATGGCGCAGCGTCAGCACGCGAATCACGCGTTCGGATTTGACCGAGAGACCGTCGACGACGATGCCGTCAGCGATGCGCGCCGCGCCCGCGTCGCCGGCAGCGGCCGTGGCGGCGGGGGGCGCCGCATGCGCTGGTGCGTGGTCAACCATTGAGACGGGTGCCACCGGGATCGATGAACGGCGCCTGCACCACGGTCGCGGCGATGCTGCTGCCGAGGTGATGGACCAGCACACGTTCGCCGAGGCGCCGCGCACCGCGGGCGAGCAGTCCCTGGGCCACCGGCGCCTGCAGCTCCGGACTCCAGTAGCTCGATGTCACATGACCCTCGGTCGCCGTCGGCGGCGGTGCGGCGGCGATCTGCGCGCCGACGGGAAGCCGTGTCTTGCCGTCGACCGGCGCGAGGGCGACCAACTGGAGACGGTTCGGGTCGAGGGCCGCAGGGCGCAGCAGGGAGCGGCGCCCGACAAAATTGGCCGCCTTGCGGCCGAGCGCCCGCGCGAAGCCGATGTCTCCCGGCAGCGTCGTGCCATCCGTGTCGGTGCCCACGTGGATGTAGCCCTTTTCGGTGCGCAGTATCTCGAGCGCCTCGATGCCGTACAGCACGCCGCCGAAGTCCGCGGCCTTCGCCCAGAGCCGGTCGAGCAACGCCTCGATGTGCGTGGCGGGGAGATTCACTTCATAGCCGAGTTCACCGCTGAAGCTCGCGCGCAGCACCCGCAGCGGAATGCCTTCCCAGACCGAGTCCCGCAGCGTCATGTGCCGCATCGAGGACGGCGCCAAAGCGTCATCCAAACCCACCGACGCGAGCCACGCCCACGCCTTGGGGCCTGCCACCGTGACGTTTCCCCAGCGCGACGTCACGGGCGTCACCAGCACCTTGAGATCGGAGTATTCGCATTGCAGCCATTCCTCGAAGGCGGCCGTGGTGCGCTCGACTCCGGCGCTGGTCGTGTTCACCCAGAAGCGCTGCCCGCCCATGCGCGCGACGATGCCGTCGTCGACGACGATCCCGTTTTCATTCAGCAGCAAACCGTAGCGAGCGTGTCCGACCGGCAGGTCCGACAGGGTGCCGACGTACATGAGATCGAGAAACCTTGCCGCATCGACACCGAAGATTTCGAGTTTGCCGAGCGGCGAGCCGTCGAGCATCCCCGCCCCCCGACGTACCGCCCCGGCTTCCCGCTGCGCCGCGGCGTCCAACGATTCCCCGGCCGCCGGATATGCCGCGGGCCTGCGCCAATTGCCGAACTGCTCGAACAGTGCGCCGTGCGCCGCGTGCCAGGTTTCCGCCGGCAGGCGCTTGAGGGGTCGGTACAGCGGACCCACGCGGCGGCCGATCAGCGCGCCGAGCGACACGGGCACGTACGGCGGCCGGAACCGCGTCGTGCCGACCTCAGCCGGCCCGCGGTTGGTGAAACCGCCCATCAACACGAGCGCGTTCACATTGCTGGTCTTGCCCTGGTCGGTGGCCATGCCCGTGGTCGTGTAGCGCTTCAAATGTTCGACCGAGCGGTAATTCTCGAGCGCCGCGAGTCCCACGTCGCGCAGCGTCACGTCGTTCTGCAAATCGACGAATTGCTTGCCCGTGCTGCGCCAATGCGTGGCTGCCAGCGAGAGTCCGGCGCCGCCCACCGGTGCGGCCGGTGCCGCCAGGCCGCGCGCCCGCGCGGCGCCCGCTTCGATCGCGTGGGCCACGGCGCGATCACGCGCAAAAACCCCTGCGCAGGCGCCCACGCTCGTGATGCCGGGCGGAGCGCCATCCGGCACGAACATCGATGCCTCGTCCACCCATCGAAGGCGGCCGCCCGCCTGGGAATGCAGGTGAACGGCCGGTGCGAAGCCGCCGGCGCTCAGGATCAAATCGCATGGAAGCCGCTCACGCCTGCTGCCGTCCACGGTCGCCACCGTACAGCCGCGGACGCGCGCACCGCCGGCGACCGCGGCGATTGCGGCGCCCGTCAAGACCCGCAATTCCCCCGAACCACCCGGCTCTCCGGCACCCGGCGCGCGAGCGTCCGAGGTGCCAACGCCCGCCGCGGCTCCCGCCGGACGCCGGTCGAGAACCGCAACGACCTCGACGCCGGCGGCGCGCAGAGTTGCCGCAACGCCATAGGCCGAGTCGCTGTTCGCCGCGATCACGACGCGGCGGCCGCACGCGACGCCAAACGCGTGAACGTACGCTTCGGCCGCGCCGGCGAGCATCACGCCGGGGCGGTCGTTGTCGGGAAACAGCATCGGCCGTTCGAAGGCGCCGGCGGCGAGGATGATGGCGCGCGCGCGGATCTTCCACAATCGCTCGCGCAGGGCGCCGGCCGATGCGGCCGGCGCGCGCGTCGCGGCCGTCACTGCCGTCGGCAGCGTCTCGCAGGCGCAGACGAGGTTGTGATCGTAGATGCCGAATGCCATCGTTCGTCGCAATATCCGTACGCCTTGATCCTCCGCGGCCGCGGCGAGTTCGCGCACCTCGTGGTCCGCGCGCCGGCCGAGCACGCCGCCGGTCTGCGCGCCGCCCGTCAGGAGCAGCGTCTTCGCGCCGTTCTCGGCCGCGGCAAGCGCAGCAGAGAGGCCCGTGACGCCGCCGCCGATGACGAGCACATCGGCGTCGGCGGCGATCTCCTCGTAGCGGTCCGGGTCCGCGAGGCCCGATGCGCGGCCGAGGCCTGCCATGCGGCGAATCGCGGGCTCGAAGAGATGCCAATCGGGCCACTTGAAGGTCTTGTAATAGAAGCCGGCGGGCAGCATCGCGGAGAACCATCCGTTCACCGCGCCGAGATCGAAGCCGACGCCCGGCCAGCAGTTGACGCTGCACGCAACCAGGCCGTCCTCGAGTTCGATCATCGTCGCCCGCACGTTCGGCGTCCGCCGCGCACCCTCGCCAAGGTCGACGAGCGCAGTCGGCTCTTCCACGCCGCAGCTGAATATCCCGCGCGGGCGGTGCAGCTTGAAGCTGCGGCCGACGAGCTGCACACCGTTGGCGAGCAACGCGGAGGCCAGGGTGTCGCCGTGGAAACCCTGGTACGGACGGCCGTTGAACGTGAATGCCACGGCACGGCCGCGGTCGATACGGCTGCCCCAGGGTTCGGCAAGGCGGGCGCCGCTCATGGCGGCACAGGGTCGGTCATGGCGTAAACGGCCAGGATTTCGTGCGTGACCGTGTCGCGCGACACATTGAACCACTGGCCGCATCCATGCAGGTGACGCCAGCGCTCCCGGTGCAAACCCTTGGGGTTCTCGCGAAAAAAGAGATATTCGCCCCAGACTTCGTCGCTGGCCCCGAGCGGCGGCCGGATGAGGTGCGAGGTTCCGCCGCAGACGAACTCGCTCTCGTCGCGCAAGCCGCACCAGGGACAGCGGATGTGCATCATGGGTCAGTGTGCGATGCCGGAGGCGGCGGCTTCATCGATGAGCCGGCCGGTGTAGAAACGCTCGAGTTGAAACGCCTCGGCCAAGGGATGGGATTTTCCGGTGGCGAGCGCGTGCGCGAGCGTCCAGCCCCCGGCGGGAATCGCTTTGAAGCCCCCGGTACCCCACCCGCAGTTGATGTAGAGACCCGGAACGGGCGTCGGTCCGATGATGGGGCTCGAGTCGTGCACGACGTCGACGATGCCGGCCCACTGGCGCAGCATCCTCAGGCGGCCATACGATGGAAACAATTCCAGCGTGGCGGCGATGATCGACTGCTGGACCGCGAAGCTGCCACGCTGGGCATAGGAGGGAAAGAGGTCGAGCATCGCTCCGATCACGATCTCGCCCTTGTCAGACTGGCTCACGTAGGCGCCGGTGCCCGGCGACAGCACCACGGTGTCGAGAATGGGCTTGATCGGCTCGCTGACGAGGGCCTGCAGCGCATAGCTCGTCACCGGCAGCTTGAGCCCGGCAAGCTTCGCGAGGACCGAGCTGTGGCCCGCGGCGGCGACGCCGACCCGATCCGCACGGATCGCGCCGCGGCTCGTCGACACGCCCGCGACCCGGCCGTTCTCCTCGATGAAGCCGGTCACTTCGCAATTCTGGATGATGTCCACACCGAGGGCCGAGGCGGCGCGGGCGTACCCCCAGGCGACAGCGTCGTGGCGCGCGGTGCCGCCGCGCGGCTGCGCAAAGCCGCCGAGGACGGGCAGCCGCGCCTGCGGCGACATGTCGAGCCCCGCCACACGCGCCGCCACCTGATCACGGGTGAGCAGCTCCGCCTCGATGCCGTTCATGCGCATGGCGTTCGCCCAGCGCGACATGGAATCCAGATCATGGCGGCTGTGCGCGAGCAGGACGAGGCCGCGCTGGCTCAGCATGATGTTGAAGTTCAGCTCCTTGGCGAGGCCTTCGTAGAGCCGCAGCGAGAAATCGTATAGGCGCGCGCTCTGCGGATAGAGGTAATTGGAGCGGACTATGGTGGTGTTGCGCCCGGTGTTGCCGCCGCCGATCCACCCGCGCTCGACCACCGCGACACGGTTGATGCCGTGATTCTTGGCAAGATAATAAGCGCTTGCGAGCCCATGGCCGCCGCCGCCGACGACGATCACATCGTAGCGCGGCTTCGGAGCCGCCTCGCGCCACGCGGCCGGCCAGTGACGCTGGCCCGACACCGCACCACGCAGCAGCGACCACACCGAATAATTCTTGGGCATGGGAAGATGTTACAAGGTTTCGGCCACCAGCCGTTCCTCGAGGTGCCGGCTGTACCAATGGACGAACTGCGTGACACCGCTTTCGTGCACGGGCGAATAGGGTGCCGGATCATACGCCGGCGAACTCACGCCGATCTGGTTTTCCTGGCAGATGCGCCGGTCGGCGTCGTTGGTGGCGAGCCAGACCTCGGTGAGCCGCCCGAGATCGTAATCCACGCCTTCCTTCGCATCTTTGTGCACGAGCCACTTGGTCGTGAGTTCGGTTTCGTTCGGGCCGATCGGGAGCATGCGGAACGTGATGGCATGATCGGCGAGGACGTGGTTCCAGGTCGAGGGGTAGTGATAGAGCAGCATCGAGCCGATGTTGGGTTCGCTCACCGCATCCGAGAGCGGCCGGCGCACCGCCGCGCGTCCGTCCATCGTGAAGCTCACGGCGCCCTCGACCAGCGGCATGCGCACCGTGCGGTATTGACTGTTCGCCGCAATGTGAAACTTGCTCGGCAGCCCCGCCGATTCCCAGCGCGCCCACTCCTCGGCCATCCGTGCATCGGTGGCGGCATCCTCGAATCCCGTCACGGTCGGATCGTCCGCAAAGGTGCGGATCAGTTCCGGGTGGTTGCCCGCGCAATGGTAGCACTCGCGGTTGTTCTCCCAGACGAGCTTCCAGTTGGCCTTCTCGATGATCGTGGATTGATGCGCGATTCGCGCATCGCGCAGCCGATGCGGCAGGAGATAGGGTTCGATGTGCTCGCGGACCGCCTCGAAGTCGGGAGGCGCAGCCGCGAGCGACACCCACACATAGCCGCCGGTGCTGCGGCAATGGACGGGCTTCAGCCCGTGCTGCGATTTGTCGAAGTCGCTGCCCATGTCGCGCGCCGAGAACAGCCGCCCGTCGAGATGATACGTCCAGGAGTGGTACGGACAGACCAGCCGCGGTGCGCTGCCCCGCTCCGCCGAACAGATGCGCGAGCCGCGATGGCGGCAGCTGTTGTGGAAGGCGCGGAGCGAACCGTCGCGGTCCCGGACCACGACCACGGGATACTCGCCGATCTGCACCGTGAGGTAGTTGCCCGCCTCCGGCACTTCGCAGTCATGCCCGACGAACAACCAGTCCCGATACCAGATCAGATCGAGTTCGACCCGATAATCGTCCGCACTACAGTAGAAATCGCGGTCGAGAGCCGTCTCGGGCTTTCGCAGCCGCAAGCGGTTCAACAAGGCTTCGCGTGGATTCATGGAGCGCAAGAATAGCAACGAACTCGCCTCGCTTGTAGACTTTGGCGGCGCGGCGCCCCCGGCGTCGTGCGGCAGCTGCGCCGGCCGACGCACCGTGACACGTGACCGTCGCATCCGGGCCTGAGCGCACCCGCGCGGCCTTGCTATGATCCGCGGATGGATTTTCAAACTTCCCATCCCTACATCCTGGCCGCGACCTGTGCGAGCCGTATGGGCACCGCCGCCGCCGTGACGGGTTTCCTCGCCTCGCACCGTCTGTACATCATGGAGATGCAGCAGTTCGACGACGTGCTGACCCGGCGTTTCTTCGTGCGCATCACTTTCTGCACGGTCGCCGGCGAGAGCGTGGACGTCGAGGGCCTGCGCGCGGATTTTTTGCGGGTGGCCGAGGCCGAGGCCATGCAATGGGCAATCCACGACGGCGCGCACCGGCCGCGGGTGCTGATCCTCGTGTCGAAGCTCGATCATTGCCTCGAGGACCTGCTTTACCGGCGGCGCACCGGGGAGCTGCGCATGGACGTGAGCGGCATCGTTTCGAACCATCCGGACCTGCGCGCAATCGCCGAGCAAAACGGCATTCCCTACCACGTGCTGCCCGTGACTCCCGACACCAAGGCGGCACAGGAGCTGCGCCTGCTCGAACTGATCGAGTCGACGCGCACGGAACTCGTGGTGCTCGCACGCTACATGCAGATCTTTTCCGACGAGATCTGCCGGCAATTGCGCGGCCGGGCGGTCAACATCCACCACTCGTTCCTGCCCGGCTTCAAGGGCGCGAAGCCGTATCACCAGGCGCACGTACGCGGGGTCAAGCTGATCGGCGCCACGGCCCACTATGTCACCGCGGACCTGGACGAAGGGCCGATCATCGAGCAGATCGTCGAACGGGTCGACCACAGCTTCACGCCCGACATGCTCGCCGCCGCGGGGCGGGATTCCGAACGGCGCGCGTTGTCCACCGCCGTGCGCCTGCTCCTCGAGCACCGCGTGTTCCTCGACGAGCACAAGACGGTCGTTTTCAAGTAGCGGCGGCCGCCGCCCGCACCGCAATCTTGCGCTCGGCGCTCGGCGGATAGCCGAACTGGTTGCGGTAGCATTTCGAGAAATGCGGCGGCGACTGGAAGCCGCACGCCGCCGTGATGTCCATGATCGGCATGGCGGTCTGCAGCAGCAGTTCGCGGGCGCGGCGCAGGCGCATCTCCAGGTAGTAGCGCTTCGGCACGCAGTTCAAATCGCGCTTGAAGAGCCGCTCGATCTGCCGGCGCGACAGACCGGTCATCTTCGCGATCTTCTCGAGCGACAGAGGTTTCTCGATGTTTTCCTCCATCAGCTGGGCGACGCGGATGAGACCGCGGTGTGACAGGCCGAGCTGGGCGCGCAGCGGAATGTATTGGCGGTCGGTGTCGGTGCGCACGCGATCGACGATGAACTGTTCCGAGACGAGCCGTGAGATGCGCGAGCCGAGCTTCGATTGGATGAGGTTCAACATCAGGTCGAGCGGCGCGGTGCCGCCCGAACAGGTGTATCGGTTCCGATCGATCGTGAAGAGCTGATCGCTGATCAACACCCGTGGAAATTCCTCGCGCAGTGCCACGAGGTTCTCCCAGTGGATGGTGGCCTTGAAGTGATCGAGCAGCCCGGCGCGGGCGAGGGCGTAGCCGCCGGTGCACAGCGCGCCGAGCGCCGAGCGCCGGTCGGCGAGCCGCTTCAAGGCGGTGAGCAATGCCGGCGTCACGGCCTCGCGCACGTTGATGCCGCCGCAGACGAACAGGATGTCCACCGCGCCGAGCGAGTCCAATGTCCCGCAGGGCGCTAGGTGAAGGCCGCTGCTCGCGGCAGCCGGCTGTCCGTCCATGCTGACGATGATCCACTGGTACACATCCTGGCCGACCAGCCGGTTGGCCATGCGCAGCGGCTCGAGGGCATTGGCGACGGCGATCAGGGAATAGTTCGGGAGCGTCAGGAACGCATAACGGCATTTGCGCAGGACGACGGCGCTGTCCATGAAAACCTCCGGTCGCCATTGTGGCCCGGCAGGTCTGTTTTTGACAAGTTTTTGTCGTAAAACCGACAGACGCGGCGTTTCCGCCGTGGCCGAGTCGTGCGGGCCCTGACGCATTTCCGTCATCGACCGTCGCAAATAGCCTCTTGTTTGGCCACCCGCTCGCTACACTGCAAACGCACATTCCTGCGGAGAGCGCCACCATGAAAACTCATGCCCGAGTCGCCGTCATCGGCGGCGGCGTCGTGGGCGTCAGCACCCTCTATCATCTGGCCCTGCAAGGTTGGACGGACGTGGTGCTGCTCGAGCGCGCCGAGCTCACCGCGGGGTCGACGTGGCACGCGGCGGGCCTGCTGCCGCTGTTCAACATGAGCTACACCGTCGGCCAGCTTCACAAGTATTCAGTCGATCTGTACAAGCGCCTGCCGGCCGAGACGGGCCAGGACGTGAGCTTTCACGTGACCGGGAACCTGCGCCTCGCCACGTGCCGCGAGCGCATGGATGAGTACCAGAAATACTGCGGAACGGCCAATACCATCGGCGTGCCTTTCGAGGTGATCGGGCCGCGCGAAGTGCGCGAGCTTTGGCCGCTGATCGACCTTGGCGACGGCGGCGCAACACCGAACATCATCGGCGCGCTCTATCATCCGGACGACGGCCACATCGCGCCGGCTGACCTCACCATGGCGCTGCGCAAGGGCGCGCGAACGCGCGGAGCGGAAATATACGAACAGACCGAGGTGACCGGCGTCGCGCGCACGGCCTCGGGTGAATGGCAGCTCACGACCAACAAGGGTGTTGTCACCGCCGAGCACGTCGTATGCGCCACCGGCAATTACGCACGCCAGACCGGGCGCCTCTTCGGCATCAATGTGCCCTCGATACCGGTCGAACATCAATACATCGTTTACGACGAATCGGCCGAGCTCAAAGCCTACCGTCAGGGCGGCGGCCGCGAACTTGCGGTCCTGCGCGAATCGGACAAGTCCTATTACCTTCGCGAGGAGCGCATGGGCTGGATTCTCGGACCCTATGAGTCCGGCGCACCGGCGCGCTTCGCCGACGGGGTTCCGGATTGGTTCGGCAAGAGCCTGTTCGAAGGCGACCTCGACCGCCTGCTGCCGCACGTCGAAGCCGCCATGAAGCGCGTGCCGTCGCTCGCCGCCTGCGGCATCAAGGACATCGTGAACGGGCCGATCGCCTACACGCCCGACGGCAGCCCGCTCATCGGTCCCGCCTGGGGCGTGCCGAACCTGTGGCTCAACGAAGGCCACAGCTTCGGCATCACCGCCGCGGGGGGCTCGGGATGGCAGCTCGCCGAATGGATCACCGGCGGGGAGCCCGGCATCGACATGGCAGCCGTCGATCCGCGCCGCTATGGCCCGTACACGAGCAAGCGCTACGTCGTGGCGAAAAACGAGGAGACCTACCGCAACGTGTTCGTCGTCCATTTCCCGGACGAGGAACGTGCCGATGCGCGTCCGGCGAAGACGAGCCCGGTGTACGACAAGCTCGCCCGCATGGGGGCCGTTTTTGGCCAACGCTACGGCTGGGAGCGCGCCAACTGGTTCGCCCCCGCCGGCGTGACACCGAAGGACGAATGGAGCTTCCGGCGCTCCAATTATTTTCCGCATGTCGGCCGGGAAGCCCTGCATCTGCGCGAGCACGTCGGCATCATCGATTTGACGCCGTTCAGCAAATTCGAGGTCACCGGCCCCGGCGCGGAAGCCTGGCTGGACGGTCTCGTCGCAAACAAGGTGCCGGCAAAAGTTGGCCGCATCGCGCTCTGCCATGCCCTCACGCGGCGCGGCGGCATCCGCTCGGAATTCACGATCACCAAGATCGGCGCCGAGCATTTCTACGTCGTCAGCGCCGGGGCGGCCGAACGCTACGACTCCGATTATCTGGCGAAGATGCTGCCCGTGGACGGTGTCACGCTGCGCAACATCACCACCAGCCGCGGCTGCTTCGTCGTCGCGGGACCGCGCGCCCGCGACGTGCTCGCGAAGCTCACCGATACGCCGCTCGACAACGCATCCTTTCCCTGGCTCACCGGCCAGGTCGCCGAGGTCGGTCTCGCCACGGACGTATACCTGCTGCGGGTCAACTTCGTCGGCTCGCTCGGCTGGGAGCTGCACTTCCCCATCGAGTATGCGCACCACTTGTTCGATGCGCTGTTCGCCGCGGGCGCGGAATTCGGAATCGCCATGGCCGGCATGCGTGCCATGGAATCCCTGCGCATGGAGAAATCATACAGAATGTGGGGCACGGACCTCACGCCCGATTACACGCCCTTCGAGGCGGGGTTCGACCGCTTCGTGCGCATGAACAAGGGCTCGTTCATCGGCAGGGAGGCGCTCGAGAAGCAGCTCGCGGCCGGAGTCCCGAATCGGTTCGTGACGCTCGAAGTGCATGGCGTGGAGGACGCGGACCCTCTCGGCAACGAACCGCTCTACGACGATGGCGGCAGGCTCGTCGGCCGCGCCACATCCGGCTACTACGGGCACGCCTTGCGCAAGAGCCTCGCCATCGGCTACGTCGAACCGCCATTCGCCGTCGTGGGACGGGACCTCACGATCGAGATCCTCGGCGAGCGCAAGCGCGCCACCGTGCTCGTCGATTCCCCGTACGATCCGGAGAACAAGGACCTGAAGGCGTGACGGCCCGGCGGGCGCGAGTGCCGTGAGCAGGCAGAGGTTCTCCGCCCTGTCGCTGGTGCTGCGCGGCCTGTCGCGCCACGCCGGCTGGCAGCCGCAATGGCGCAAGGCCGAGCCCCAGGCGGCCTACGAGGCCGTCATCATCGGCGGCGGCGGCCACGGACTCGGGGCCGCCTATTACCTCGCCAAGGAGCATGGCCTCACCCGTATCGCAGTGCTCGAGAAGGGCTGGATCGGCGGCGGCAACACCGGACGCAACACCACCATCATCCGCTCGAACTATCTCTTCAACGAGAGCGCCGCCCTCTATGATCACTCCGTCAAGCTTTGGGAGAGCCTCTCGCAGGTGCTCAACTACAACGTGATGTTCTCGCCGCGTGGCGTGATGATGCTCGCACACACGGTGCACGACATCCAGGTGTTCAAGCGGCACGTGCACGCGAACCGCTGCAACGGCATCGACAATGAATGGCTCGAGCCGGCCGAGGCGAAGGCCTTTTGCCCGCCCCTCAACATCGCCGAGAACATCCGCTATCCCGTGCTCGGGGCGGCGCTGCAGCGGCGCGGCGGCACCGCGCGTCACGATGCCGTCGCCTGGGGCTATGCCCGGGCCGCCGACGCGCTCGGCGTCGACATCATCGAAAACTGCGAGGTCACGGCCATCCGCCGCGATGTGGGCGGCGCGGTCGAGGGGCTCGAAACCACCCGCGGTCCGATCCGTACGCGGCGGGTCGGCGTGTCGGCCGCGGGCCACACCAGCATGGTGCTGCGCATGGCGGGGGTCGAATTGCCGCTCGAGAGCTACCCGTTGCAGGCGTTGGTGTCGGAGCCCGTCAAGCCGGTGTTTCCCTGCGTGGTCATGTCGAACACCATCCACGCGTACATCAGCCAGTCGGACAAGGGCGAACTCGTCATCGGCGCCGGCACGGATGCCTACACCTCTTACA
>Ga0302319_10005070_pt1 | contig 26644 bp, 16 predicted proteins | sample Bog_T0_2_FD_203319 | JGI IMG/M metagenome (GOLD analysis project Ga0302319, IMG submission 203319) | Peat permafrost microbial communities from Stordalen Mire near Abisko, Sweden - Bog_T0_2 | ecosystem: Environmental > Terrestrial > Soil > Wetlands > Peat | place: Sweden: Abisko, Stordalen Mire... | reverse complement strand
GCGCCGGAGACCTTGAAGCCGATCAGATTGCCCGCCGTCGGAACCGGGCGGCCCTCTTTGTCCAGCGCCTCGACTGTAAGAATCGCTACGTCCTCCCCATCGGCGTCGATCTCGGTGCGGTCTGCCGTCAGCCGGATGGACACGGTCGGCCCGGTTGTCTCGCGCTTCTCCGTAAGGACAACCTTGCCGTCTTTGGAGCCGCGCGCTTCGATTGCGCCGGGCTCGTACTTGACCTTCCATTCGATGTGGCCCAGACGCGGAACCTTATGGCTGCCAAGGCTCTTGCCGTTCGCGAACAGCTCGACCTCGTCCAGATTCGAGAACACCCACACGGGGATTTCGTCGCCCTCCCGTCCTTCGAAGTTCCAGTGCGGGAAGAGATGCAGCACCGGCTCGGCGCTCCACCAGGATTTGTAATAGTAAAACGCATCCTTGGGAAAACCGCACATGTCGATCATGCCGAACTGCGAGTTGATCGAGGGCCATGAATAGGGAGAAGGCTCTCCGCGATAGTCGAAGCCGGTCCACATAAAACCGCCTGCCTCCCACTCCCGCGTCGCGTAGAACTTCCACCACTCTTCGGCAGTCTCGCCCCAACTTGCGGGATTCACATCGTAGGAGCTCTCCGTGTTGCGCAATGGATCTGTTGAGTAATCGCCGCGCGTGTAGAAGCAACTGGCCGTCTCAGAGCCGAAGAGCGGACGCTTGGGGTTTTTCTTGTGAAAATCGTCGGGATACTTGAGGTTGTAGTTGAATCCGACGATGTCGAGCGCCTCGGAGACGCCTTTCTCGTTTGAGCCGTTGACCGCCGCGGAGACCACACGCGTAGGGTCGAGTTCGTGGCATCGCTGCACCATCGTTGCGCCGATCTTGGCGCCCAGCTCCGCCTGGTCTTCCTGCAAATGCCACTCTTCGTTGCCAACGGACCACATAATAATCGAGGGCGAGTTGCGATAGCGCTTGATCATCGTCTCCAGTTGCGCCAGACCTTCAGGATTTGAACTCATCTGCCGGGTCTCGCACATCATCATCACGCCCATTCGGTCGCAGGCATCCACCCACTCTTGAGTAGGCATGTTATGCGAGGTGCGCACGGCGTTGCAGCCCATCGCTCGCAGTACGCCGAGCCGGAAACCCTGCAACCGGTCGGGCACGGCAGCGCCCACGCCCGCGTGATCCTGGTGGTTGCAGGTGCCTTGCAGCTTGATGGACTTGCCGTTGAGGAAGAAGCCCTTGTCGGCATCGAAGACGGCCGTGCGCACGCCAAAGTTCACCCGCTCGGCATCGCGCGGCTTGCCGCCCGCTTCAACGGTGACGATGGCCGCATAGAGATTCGGCGCATCGACCGACCAGAGGGCTGGGTTATCGAGCTTCGCGGTCGCTGCAAAAGTGGCTATGCCGTCCACGGCGATGGACTGCGCGGGAGCTTCAGCAGTGGCTACTGTCTTGCCGGCGGCGTCGAGAATCTGCCAAGTGACTTTGGCGTTTTCCGCCTGCTTGGCTTGGTTCACAACTGCCGTGTCGAGAGTCAGGGCGGCGGAACTCCCACTCACCTCCGCGCGCACCGTGCTCTCCCACTTGCCCAGATGCAGCGCATCGGTTTTGGTGAGCCAGACATGGCGGTAAATTCCAGCTCCCTCGTAGAACCAGCCATCGCCCAGGCTGGCGTCAACGCGCACCACAAGGTAATTCTTCGCGCCATAGTTCAGAAAGTCCGTCAGGTCAAAGCGGAAGGGTGCATAGCCGTTGTCGTTGCGGCCGATGAAGCAACCATTCGCAAAGATTGTCACGCTGCGAAAGGCGCCATCGAACTCGACGGCGATGCGGCGGCCCAGATCGCCGGCTGGAATATCGAACTCGCGCCTGTACCAGCCCACGCTGGTGTCGGGGTAGCGGCGTCCAAGCGGCTTGAAGCCATGCGAGTTCTGCGCCTCGTCACGGACAAAGGGCAGCTCGACCGCCCAGTCGTGGGGCAGATTGAGCGTGCGCCACTTCGAGTCGTCGAATTTGGCTTTTGAAAAGGCAAAGTCTCCGGTCTTGGCAAAGTCGCCCTGCCCGTAGCCGAAGCCCAGATCGCGGGCCGGGTCCGAGGCATGGCCAAACTGGAACTTCCAGCCGAAATCGAAGAGCAACTGCTCACGCGGCGCAACCGCAGCGAGCGCTTTGTCGGACGCGACGGTCGTCGAGCCTCCCATCAGGGCAGCGGCGCGCCCCCAGGCAGAGCGGGCCACCAGGGAAGATGCGGAAAGGGCCAGACCGGAAGAGAGCAGATTGCGACGGGAGATGGTAGGCATGAATATCCTCTTTTGAATGCAGTGTCGCCGTATCCGGCATTGAAATGCCGTGCGGCGAGCAACCGGGAACTATAAATCACCGGGCTCCGCATCGCCAATAGTCTCTTTATTCGGTATTGGGTCAGTTTGAAATTTTGGGATTGGCAAAAGTTCACTCAGGCCGAGCGCGGGTCGTACAAGAAGAAGATTAAAGTATAGGAGTGAATCGCGGGAACATCCCCGATTGGCTAGAGCAAGAAGTGATTGAGCGGGATAGAGCGTGTATTTATTGCGGCGTGGTTTTTGGATTGCCCGAGGCTAGATTCGGAAGCCGCCCAAGTTGGGAGCACATCGTCAATGATGCCAGGATCATCACCCGCGAAAACATCGCACTCTGCTGCCGTTCCTGCAATTCCAGTAAAGGTGTAATGCCACTTGCCGTTTGGCTGGATTCTCCTTATTGCGAGAAGCGGAAAATTAACAGGGATACAGTTGCAGAAGTCGTCAAAAAGGCACTCTAAAATTCAAAATGACCCATTATCCTTTATTCTTGTTGCCGGGAAGTTGAGACGATGCCAGAGCTAGGTTCAATTTAGACAGGGACTTGTCCCTCACAAAGCAGGAAGCTTCTATTGCACGCCCACTGGCGGCGCGGCTGTCGATGAGCGGACGACCAGGCTGGTGGAGACGAGGAATTCGCGCTTCATCTTGGGATTGCCGGGCTCTTCAGCCTGTTGTCGGAGAGCCTCGAAGGCCGCGTGCGCCAGATCGGAGCGGGAAAGGCGGATGGTGGTGAGCGGCGGCAATGTGAACTCGGCGAAGTCGATGTCGTCGAGACCGACAACCGACAAATCATGGGGCACGCGAAGGCCATCCATGTAAGCAGCGCGCAACACGCCGACGGCGGTCATGTCGTTGGAGCAAAGAATGGCGGTGGGGCGGGTGGCGAGGGACTGCAACTGGCCGAAGCCAGCCACGCCACCCTTGGCTGTATGGTCGCACTCGATGACCCAGTCCTGCCTAGTGGTCAGCCCCGCACCTTCCATGGCCGTACGGAAATCGTTTTCGCGTGTGATTGCGGAGTGGAGCTTGTGCGGACCCGCCAGAAAGGCTATCTTGCTGTGGCCCAGCTCAACCAGGTGCTTGACGGCCGCATGAATGCCCGTTCTGTAGTCCATGAGGATGGTGCTGACTTTGGGGTCTTTGAGATGAAACTCGGCAAGCACCATGGGAATATCGTGGTCGGCCAACTGGTCCAGGACCGGTTCTTCCTGGCCGAAAGTGAGAACCGCAACGCCTTCCACTTTGCGCTCCAGCATGCGCCGGACGCAGGTGGTGAGAGTAGCAAGGTTGCCATTGGAGGAACTGACCAGAATCTCGTAGCCGTGGGCGACCGCAATCTCTTCAAAGCTCTGAATCAGTTCCGGGAAGAAGGGGTTCGTGATGTTTTCAACAATGACGCCGAGAATGCGGCTGCGTCCGGAGACCAGGCTGCGCGCGTGGGTGTTGGGAAAGTAATTCAATTGCTCGATGGCGCGCCAAACACGCTTTGTCAGGCGGTCGCTGACCGCTGAAGAGCCGTTGATGGTTCGGGAGACAGTTGCGATGGAGACCTTCGCCAGGGCTGCGACGGTGCGTATATCGGGCGTCTTCGCGACTGCCTTGCGGGCAGATTCTCGAACCACGAACTGTTCCTCTTCCTGGCAGAATAAGTATGAAAGCTATGTTATAGCATTTGCCAGGTTCTTGCGGAGGTTACGCTACCATTCAGCTATGCCGATTGCGGCTTCGCCTTCTTGTCCGCATGGTACTTGCAATCAAGCTTATCAAACGTTTTTGCTGCGCAAGGACGACAACGGCAAACTGACGGAACATTAGAGTTTCTCGGCAACCAGGAGACGCAGATCGCGCAGGTTCTGTCCCGTGGGGCCAGTAACAACCGCGTCGCCGAGCGCTGTAAACATGGGACAGGAGTCGAAGGCGGCCAGCGAAGACTTCAAGTGGAATCCGAAGGCATGAGCGCGGGTAACTGTAGTGGGGTCGGCGATGGCCCCGGCCGACCGGGTATTGCCGTCAATGCCATCGGAACCAGCGCTGAGCACGGTGATCCGTTCGCCCACATGGGCTTCAAGTTCCAGCGCGCAGGCCATGACAAACTGCTGATTGCGCCCGCCAGCGCCGGGGGCGCGGTCCATCTTCACCGTGACCTCGCCGACGGAGATCAGGCAGAGGCGCGGATGGACGGCCCGGAGAGCGTGGAAGCGCTCGAGCAGGTAGCGCGCGGCGTCTGCATAATCCCAATCGTCGCAACTGTTGTCAACCACAGTGAAGTACCCAGCCTTCTCCGCAAGGGCGCGGGCGTTCTCAATCAAGTCGTGGCTTGAGAGCAGAACCTCGAAGACCGAATCGCGGAAGGGAAGATCTTCGCCTTTCATGGCGGCAGCCGAGGTAACACTACGCACGGGACCCGCTCCAGTCCACGGTATCCGGGATAAGAACGGCGGCAGCCATCCTTTGTTACCGGGTGACTCGGGCAGATCCTCGCGTTCAAAGAAGGCGCGGATCGAGGGCGGCAGCTTGGGAGCCAAGTCGTACTTGGCCAGCAACGCGCGCACCTCGGCGACGGTTGAGTGATCGGGCGAGGTGGGGCCGGAGGAGAGCGCATCGAGAGAGCGAAGGGGCACGTCGGGCAGCAGCAGGGAAACCTTTGCCGCCTCTGGCGCGGCGATGGCCAACCGTCCGCCCTTCACCGCCGAAAAGTGCTTGCGCAGCGTATTGATTTCGCTAATAGGCGCGCCCGAAGCCACCAAAAGCTGATGGAACGCGATGGTGTCGTCGAGCGTGATCTTCGGGTCCAGGGGCAAATCGAACATGGCCGATCCGCCGCCAGAGATGAGGAAGAAGATCAAAGTGTCTTTGCGGGCTTTTTTAAGCAAGGCCAGTGTGGCGCGAGCCGCGTCAAAGGAGTCCTCATTGGGCGCCGGATGACCGCCTTCAAAATAGCGAAAGCGCCAGTTGCGGTACTTGGGCAACTGGTTTGAGCAACAGATGCCGCGCATTCCCTTGCGGCGTTTCATGCGGATCAGCAAGGTATCGAGCATTGGCCCGGCTGCCTTGCCCAGTGCAATCACATAGATGCGCTTGTAAGCGGCGAGATTGATGGAAGCAGGGCCGCTGCCATCGGGAATCAAACGATGCAGCGTGTTACCTTCGAAGCGAATGCGCCGGTCAAAGGCCGAAGCGATGTTGCAAGCAGCCACAGCGCCGGTGAAGATCTCAGTAGCCGTTGAGTGCAGGGTTTCCAATGGCGAATCGCCGACCAATGTCATGGCAGTTGCTCCTTGAGCCAACAGGAAAACGCATGCTGCATCGGCTCCAGTTGTCCCGTAAAAAAGTGATCGGCGCCTGGGAGGAGCACCAGTCGTTTGGGTTCGGCGGCGGAGGCGGCCACTTGCACCAACTCTACGGCTGGCGCGAACTGGTCGTGGTCTCCACTGAGAAAAAGTTTGGGAATCGTAGATGTGCGCAGGAGAGGATAGTTGTATTCCCGGCCGTCAACCTGGATGGGGAGTCCAAGGGCGGCAAGAGCGCGGAAATTTAGATTTGTACCGAGTTGCGATGGGCTGCAACAGGCCTTGACCACCATCGCCGCGCCAAAGCTGAAGCCGGCCACCACCAGCGGGCGCTTGTATTCGTCTTCAAGCCAGTCGAGAGCAGCGAGTACGTCGCCGGATTCAGCCTCTCCGTCGTGTTGCCCCTGGCTCAAGCCGGTCCCGCGGAAGTTGAAGCGCAATACCGGGCAGCCGAGCCCCCACTCTGGATCGTTGAGAACCTTCATGGCGTGGTAGACCACCTTGTTGTGCATCGTGCCGCCGCCAAGCGGATGCGGATGGCAAACCAGCGCAGCAAAAGGAGCATCGGGCGCACCCTCGTTCAGAAGCGCCTCAAGCTTGCCCAGGGGCCCGCTCAAGTGAATGCTTCGCACGTTCGCGCGTCGCAAACCAGCGATGTGCAGCGCCTCGGCGGTTCGACTCGGACTAATCAGGACTGGAGCGGCTGCAGGGTTCATGCCACTCACCATTCTACGCGCAATTCGTGAGCATTTCCTCATGCTAAATCGTCACCGCAGATTGGTTACTGCCACGAGTTGCTGAAAAAATCCTGCTGCGGTGGCCAAGCCAATTCTCTGAAAGCGAAGGGAACAAACACCTTCTAGGATATTCTGGCAATATCATGACCGATCAACTCCTTCGCGCTCCGAGCGCCACCTCCATTGCCTCCCTCGACCCTATCGCGTTTACCCGGCAGTTGTGCGAAATCGAATCCACCACCTACCACGAGGGCGCTGTAGGCGACTTTCTCGCCGATTTCCTTGCCAGGCGCGGCTGGGCTGTCGAAAAGACTCCTGTGGAGCAGCCGAGTGAGAACACAGGCGGCGGGCCGCGCTGGAATGTCTATGCCGGCGGGTCGGGCGAGACTCCCGATCTAGTGTTTTCAACGCACATGGACACGGTGCCGCCGTATATCCCATTCAGCGAGGACGAGGAGTTTATGTATGGCCGCGGAGTCTCGGACGCCAAAGGAATCATCGCCGCGCAGGTAGCCGCAGGAGAGGCGCTGCGGGCCACGGGGTTTCGGATCGGGTTGCTGTTCGTCTCTGGCGAAGAACGCGACTCGGCCGGCGCCGTGGCGGCCAACAAAACGCCCAAGGGCAGCCGCTTTCTGATCAACGGCGAGCCCACCGATAATCGCTTGGCGCTGGCCTCGAAGGGCGCGCTGCGCGCGGCCTTCCGGTGCAAAGGCAAGATGTGCCATTCGGCCTATCCCGAACTGGGCGAGAGCGCCGTCCACAAGCTGGTGGAGGTGCTGGGCAGGGTGCTGGCTCTGCCGCTGAGGGAGCTCGAAGGCATTGGCCCCAGCACGCTGAATATCGGGCAGATCCACGGCGGACATGCGCCCAACGTGGTGGCCGACAAAGCCGAGGCGCAGGTGCTGGTGCGCACGGTGACTGACTCGGCACTGGTGCGCGCGCAACTGGTGGAAGCAGCGGGCGATCTGGCCGAGGTGGAGTTCACGCTGGATACGCCGTTCATCCGCATGCGCGCCATCGAAGGTTTGCCCACCATGGTCGCCAAGTTCTCTACCGACATTCCGCAGTTGAGCAACTGGGGCGAGCCGCTGCTGCTGGGGCCGGGGTCGATCCATGTGGCGCACACGCCTTTTGAGAAGCTGGCCAAGAAGGAGCTGTTGGAGGCTGTCGAGTTATACATCAAGGTGGCGAAACAACTGCTGAGTTAGTGCGCCGAGCCAAAGAATTCATTCCCCGCAAGCGCTCGCTCTGCTATGATCTCGATGCGGTTCCCCCCAGCCTGCATTTCCCTTGATTGAGGTCGATATGTCAGCAGCAGTCAGTGTCCCCGTGACGCCAGAGCGCATCTATCAGTTTGCCTTTGGCTATGCGCCGCCTCTTGTGCTTGAGGCGGCAATTCGCCACCATGTCTTCGATGTGCTGGACAGCGGTCCGAAATCCCTTAGCGAGATCAGCCAGGCGACTGGCGCATCGGAGCGGGGATTGGCCGCGATCATGAATGTTCTTGTGGGCCTTGCATTTCTAAACAAAGATGGGCAGGGAGTCTATAGCCTGACGCCCGAGAGCGCAGCATTTCTAGTCAGCACCAAGCCGGAGTTTCAGGGCGGACTGATTCGCCACACCAGCGAACACCTGCTGCCCAAATGGCTTCAGTTGAACGAAATTGTGGCTACGGGCAAGCCAGCGGGAGCCGTCAACGAGCAAAGTACAGGCACCGATTTTTTCGCGCAGTTCGTCAACGACATCTTTCCGATGAGCTATCACGTGTCGCAGGAACTGGCCGCGCACCTCAACTTGAGCGGCGCGGGCGGTCCGGTCAGCGTGCTGGATCTGGCCGCGGGCTCGGGCGTCTGGGGCATCGCGCTGGCGCAGAGTTCCAAGCAGGTTAGTGTTACAGCCGTGGATTGGCCGGGAGTGATTCCGGTTACGCGCAACACGGTGTCGCGCTTTGGGCTGGCGGATCGGTTCTCCTTCGTCGAAGGCGACCTGCACGATGCGGATTTCGGCAGTGACCACAATGTAGCGACGCTGGGACACATTCTGCACAGCGAAGGCATCGAACGCAGCAAGGCGCTGCTGGCGAAGACTTTTGGAGCGCTTGCCTCCGGCGGAACCATCGCCATCGCCGAGTTCCTGGTGAACGCGGAGAGAACCGGTCCCGTGAACGGGCTGGTATTTGCCGTCAACATGCTGGTGAACACCGATTGCGGGGACACGTTCTCGTTTGAGGAGATCGGCGGCTGGCTGCGCGAGGCCGGGTTTGTGGATGCGCGCACACTCAATACGCATGGGCCTTCGCCGCTGATTCTGGCGACCAAACCGTAGCAACGCAATGTGCATCCCACCCTAGCTACAAAAACAAAAGCTGGCGAGGGTGGGGCACCCAAAATATGTACCCAGGTGGGACACCCAGTTCAAGTTGGGTTGGCCGGCAAATACCCGCACCATTTATTCTCAGCCTATGCACAAGGACGCTTCCCCAACGCCCGCCGCCACAAACCTGCTGGAAAATTCAGCCTCTTCCTACCTGCGCTCGGCGCGTCACCAGCCTGTGAACTGGAACCCGTGGGGCGAGGCGGCCTTTGCCCGCGCCCAGGCCGAGGACAAGCCGATTTTGTTGGATATTGGCGCGGTGTGGTGCCATTGGTGCCACGTGATGGACCGTGAGTCGTATGAGAATCCGGAGATTGCCGCGCTCATCAACAAGCTTTTTGTGGCTGTGAAGGTGGACCGCGACGAACGGCCCGATGTGGATGCGCGCTACCAGGCGGCGGTCTCGGCGATTTCTGGCCAGGGCGGCTGGCCGCTGACGGCTTTTCTCACACCCGACGGGCGGCCTTACTTTGGCGGCACGTATATTCCCCCGGAAGACCGCTACGGACGGCCAGGGTTTGGGCGGGTGCTGCTGGCGTTGTCGCAAGTGTGGCAGGAGCGGCGCGACGAAGCGCTGGAGACGGCATCGAGCGTGATGGCCGCCATTGAGCACAACGAGAACTTCTCAGGGCGGGGAGGGGAACTGACGCTGGCGCTGGTGGACAAGATTGCCGCGTCGGTTTTGAAGCAATTTGACTCGCGCAATGGCGGCTTCGGTTCGCAGCCCAAGTTTCCCCACTCCTCTGTGCTGGACCTGTTGTTGGAACTGGCGGTGAACCGCGGCAACGCAGAGGCTCAGCAAGCCTTCACAACCACGCTGGAAAAGATGGCGCGTGGCGGGGTTTACGACCAGTTGGCGGGCGGATTTCACCGCTACAGCGTGGATGAGCACTGGGTGGTTCCGCACTTTGAGAAGATGCTCTACGACAACACCGAGCTGCTGCGCAACTATGTGCATGGATTCCAGAGTTTTGTGCGCGAGGACTTTCGGCAAACGGCGCTGGAGATTGTAGCGTGGCTGGACGCGACAATGACGGACCGCGAGCGCGGCGGATTCTATGCATCGCAGGACGCCGATATCGACCTCGACGACGACGGCGATTACTTTACCTGGACGCTTGACGAAGCGCGCGGTGTGCTCGATCCGGCCGAGTTGGAGTTCGCGGCGACCTATTGGGACATTGGCGAGTTGGGCGATATGCACCATAACCCGGCAAAGAATGTCTTACATGTGAAGCAGACACTTGAGGAGATGGCGGCTCAGGCTGGCCGGAGCGAGGACGAGCTACGCACACTTCGTGACACGGCGCGGCGCAAGCTGCTAGAGGCCCGTGCTCTGCGGCCCACGCCGTTCATCGATAAAACGCTTTATACCGGCTGGAATGCGATGGCGGTGACGGCTTATCTGGAGACGGCGCGGGTGCTGCGCATGGACCAGGCGCGGGTGTTTGCACTGCGTACGCTGGACCGGCTGCTGGCCGAGGCATGGGATGGCGGCGAGATGCTCAGCCACGTAATCGCTTATGGCGACGCGGAGAAGCCTGTCGATAAAGTCCCCGGCACACTCGACGATTACGCTTTTACCGTTCACGCCTGCATCGACGCATGGTTTGCCAGCGGAGAGATGAACTACTATCGCGCGGCGGTCAAGCTGGCCGACGGCATGATCGCACGATTTTACGATCGGACGGCGGGCGCGTTCTACGATGCGGCCGCACCCGAGGTGGGATCGGTACCGCTAGGCGCTCTGACGGCGCGCCGCAAACCGCTACAGGACTCGCCCACCCCGGCGGGGAACCCTACCGCCGCCTCGGCCCTGCTGCGGCTTGAGGCGCTGAGCGGACGCCAGGAGTATCGCGAGATTGCAGAGGATACGCTTGGCTCCTTTGCCGGGATCGTGGAACACTTTGGCCTGTTTGCGGGCAGCTACGGGCTGGCGCTCGAGCGGCTTCTGCTCGATCCGATGCAGGTGGTGGTGGTGGGTTCAGTGCTCGAGGCTATCAGGATGGAGGCAACAGCGGTAGCGGGCTTTGCGGTGAACAAGACCGTGGCGCGGCTCGATCCGGAGCGGCTGGTGGCGGGGGGGATTCCCGAGGGGCTGGCAGAGGCGCTACTCCAAGTTCCCGCTCGGACAGAAGCCGCGGCATGGGCAATCGTCTGTCGCGGACGAACCTGCCTGCCGCCCGTGACCAGCGGGGAGGCGCTGCTGGAAGCGCTTGGGACGCCAGCCTAGAGTTCAAGCCCAAGACTGCCGATAAACCCAGCGGAAGTCAAGTTCTCGTGCAAGGGCCTGAGTTTGAACATGTCGTTTGCCATTTTTCGGGGAATCGTGAGCTGTCTGACGCTTTCAATCGGCTGGCAGGCGCAGATGCCTGTTTTGCGGCTCTTGGGCCTTTGGCTCATAGCGGTGCTGGTCTTGCTGCTGGCCGGCGCATTGCTGCGCACACGGCATCTGTGGGGCAAAAGCCAGGAACTGAAACGCGAACTCGATGAACGCACCCGCGAACTTGAAGTGGCTCGTGAGCAATTGCGCATCCAGTTGGCTCATGACGTGCTGACCGGAATGCTGAACCGCGTGGGAATCCTGAGTGAGCTGAGCGCGGAGATGGACCGCACCCGCCGGGAGGGCGGCACGCTGCTGGTGGCGCTAGTCAACCTGGACCAGTTCAAGCGCGTCAACGATGATTTTGGGTACCAGGCCGGCGATGAAGCGCTGCGCTGGTTTTCCGCCGCGGTTGGCGCCGCGATTCGTGTCTATGACCATGCTGGCCGCTATGGCGGAGATGAGTTTCTGCTGGTTCTCACCGAGATTCCATGGGGTGGCGCGGAGGAGAGGTTGGCCAGCCTTCATGCTTCGATCTCGAATCTTGAGATCCACACGAGAGAGGCCGAGTTCGGGATTACATGCAGCATGGGCGCGACTGCCTTTGCCCCGACCTCCGGATGCGAAAGCCCAGAATGCCTGCTGGCGTGCGCCGACGAGGCCCTCTATGCCGCCAAAACCAAGGGCCGCAATCGAGCAATCCTGCACAATGCTGCCTGTGCGCCGACGGTCATGAAAGGCCGCTGATGCGAGTTATGAATCCCACCCTGGCCACAAAAAAGTGGCGAGGATGGGCGCCCAGTTTGATGTTATTCGCTGGCGAAAGGACTGCCGTCCTGCGGCTTGAGCAGGGTCGGGTCGTGCTCCGGCGCGGCCTGCGGGGCTGACTGATTGGGTTTTGGCGCGCTCTTTTTGAGAAATGTGCTGAAGACGCGGTTGGGGTCGCCGGGGAGCAAGTGGTTCTCCTCCAAAGCGAGCCGGACCCGGCGGCGGAACTCCCGTACTGGAGCGTATTGCTTCGTCGCCAAGGTCTTGAAGACCACGGGAAAGATGATTTCAGAGCCTTTGACGGCATCCACGCCGAGAATCTGGGGATCGGCGACAAATAGATCGCGAAACTGTTCGTTGTTGCGGATCTCCATGGCGATGCCCTTGAGCAGGCCCAGCACCACGTCTGGATTTGCCGAGAAGTCCACGCTAATGTTGATTGTGGCCACTGAGTAGCCGACGCTGAGGTTGGCCACCGTGGTGATCTGCGAGTTGGGAATCACATACACTGTTCCGTCTGCATCGCGCACAGTGGTCTTGCGCAGGGTCATCGCTTCCACGGTGCCGGCCAGCCCGGCCAGCCGCACGGTGTCGCCCACGCTGAACTGGTCTTCGATGAGAATGAGAATGCCGTTGAGTACGTCTTTGACGATGTTCTGAGCGGCCAGCCCAAGGGCAATTCCGGCAACCCCGGCGGAGGCAAGCAAGGGAGCCAGATTCACGCCCAGCGCATCGAGAAACTGCAAACCCGCAATCAACCCAATGATCGCCAGCCCCGTGGTCCGAATGACGCCCGCCAGGGTTTTGGCCTGGGAGATGTGGTCAGTTCTGGATGAGTGCCGCTCTGCCACGCGGATCATGTGAAAGGTGACGAGGCGCAGTAACCTGCTGAGCACAAAGGCGATAGCAATAATCACCAGCAGGTGCGGCAGCTTGAGGCGGATGAACTCCTGGGTATCGACGACCCACTCGTCCAGCACCTTGCCAAGAAACCGGCCTTCGGCAAACCAGCCCGTCCTTGCGGCCAATAAAAAAGGATGCATTCCAAGACTCCTCTTTCTAGACTAGACTGTGCGCAGGCCAGGTTGGAAGGCGACTCCCCGCAACCAATCCTGAGACGCCAAGGAAGACCCCGAAGCACACAGGAGGTTCCTCATGCAGTTCCCGAAGATCACCCTTCGTCCATGCGAGCCAACTAGCGCCCTGCCATCCAGGCAGTTCAGGACGCTGAAGATGGGGCGGATCGCAGTATGTCTTGTCGCAATTGCCTGCCTGACAGAGTCCGCTCAGCCCGGCCAGCAGCGCGGCCCCGACCCGGCGAATAAGACCTCGATCTATGACCCAAGCCTGACGACCGCGCCAGACGCGAACGCCCAGATGCGGATGCGCGAAGAGAGCGCCAAGCAACAGAACTTCGAGGCGGCCAATGCGGAGCGAAAGAAACAAATTGCGGACGACACTGCGAAGCTGCTCAAACTGGCCACCGATCTGAAGGCCGAAGTGGACAAGACCAACAAGGATACGCTCTCTTTGGGCGTGATTCGCAAGGCTGACGAAATTGAGAAGCTGGCCCACATTGTGAAAGAAAAAATGAAGCTCACAGTGGGTTCGAACTAAGAAGACTTTCTTGTATCTGTCGAGGGAGCCTGTTGAGAGGATGAATGGCAGTGCATGAGCAGCAATCCAATCCATGCAGGCGCGAACCGGAAGACCGGTGTTCTCAAGCTTTTCGCAGGGCGCTGTGCCTGACAATGCTTTTGGTGTTGACCTGCGGTGCGCAGAACGGGCCTATGCAATTGCAGCAGCCCGTCCAGCAAACGCTGGGCCGTCGAGCGGCTGGCGAGTTTGGCGACATGGACGGCCGCGATCCCGTGGAACGGGAAAAGCAGTTGCGCGCGCTCAACGCCGATCGCCAGAAGTCTCTGGTGGCCGACACGAACAAGCTGCTCAAACTCGCCGACGAACTGAATGCCGAAATAGGCAGAACGCAACCCGACGCACTTACCTTGGAGCAGCTTCACAAGATCGCTGAAATAGAAAAGCTGGCGCATAGCGTGAAGGAGAAGATGAGCACATCGGTGCGGGCGATGCCGGTGTACGCGCAGCCGTTTCCTCCGCATCTTCGATAGCGTTTGAGAGCATATATGTGAATATTTTGAAGCAACTGCCTTGCAACGGAGCATTGCCCCGTTCGTGCGGAAGCCATCAAGTCCGCTCTCGGACTGGCGGTTGCCACCACTGTACGAAGAGTCAAGCACCAAGCAGATTCAGCAAAAAGAGTACCGGCGGCGAAACCGCCGCGCTGCAAAAAATGCTTCCCTCTTTTTGAGCATGCTCGGGTCCTGGTTACTTACAAGAGCTAGTGGATGATACCGTAAGTTTGACCACATAATGCAGCCAGGAAAGGGTTCCAGATTCTCCGGGTGGCGGATCGCCCTTGGCTGCCACCCCTTTCTCTTCGCCATGCTCAAGTTTGAATTTCGTGTCAACTTCAGAAACATTGTGCGCTCCGTCGCGAACCAGACTGAGCTTTGGCATGGTGTTGCCTGGGTTGGCGCTTGTAACTTCAATCGAAGAAGAGCAGTATGTGGTTCCGGGATTCAGAGTGCATTTTCTTGTTCCCGATCGCGCGGTCCCGCTAGCGTCGGGGGGAATGTCCCATTCGCAGAATTGATCCTGAAAATGCCACGGCCCGAACACCGGACCGGCAATTGTCGTGACTACGCCGCTCGGATTGACCTGGCGTATGTTGTCAGATTCGAGCACAAGCACATTGCCGGCGCTGTCGGTGGCCACTGCTACGGGTTGGGAGAACCTCGCTGCCGCGCCAATGCCATCGTATTCATTGCTTTCGCCAGCCTTGCCTGCGATGGTCGTCACAACCCCGTTTGGGGTGATCTTGCGGATGGTGCTGTTGCCATAGTCCGCCACGAAGACGTTGCCTGCCTTGTCCGTTGCAATGCCGCGAGGGAAAGTGAAACTAGCACTTGCGCCAATTCCATCGGCTCGACCGGGCTCTCCTGCCGTGCCAGCCAACGTCGTTACGACCCCCGCCGGCGTGATCTTGCGGATGGTGTGGCTGGGCATCTCAGCCACGAAAACGTTTCCGGCGCTGTCGGTTGCAATACCATAGGGCGAAGTAAAACTCGCATTCGCGCCAACACCATCTGCGTTCCCCGCCACGCCCGCGGCACCAGCGAATGTCGTTACGGCCCCATCCGGCGTGACCTTGCGGATGGTGTTATTCCCATAGTCAGCCACATAGACGTTGCCTGTACTGTCGGTGGCGACGGCGACGGGCCCAGAGAAACTTGCATTCTTTCCAATTCCATCCGCATGACCGCTCACGCCTGCTGTACCAGCCAAGGTCGTAACCATCCCTATTGGGGAGATCTTGCGGATCGTGTTGCTGACCTTGTCCACCACATAGACGTTGGCTGCGCTATCGGTTGCTATACCAATGGGATATACAAAACTAGCCGCAGAGCCAATGCCGTCGGCGCGTCCCCTCACATTTGGCGTGCCGGCGAGTGTCATGACTACGCCTGTTGGCGTTATCTTGAGGATGGTGTTGTGCGAGTTTGCTACATAGATGTCCCCCATGGGATCGGTGGCTATTCCGCTTGTAAGGCTAAAATCCGCGGCAAGTGCAAAGGCGGTTACTTCCTGCTGCGCATCTGCCGGCTTGCCTTGCATAGAAGTTGATACGATCCCCATTAAGGCGAAGGCACTGACCCAACCTCTGCATTTCACCTTCATCTTGCTTGTTCCTTTCACCTGGAATTTCGTCCTCTGACCGCACCGCGTGAGAATTGAGCCGCGTGCCGTCGACTTACGAACAGGCACCAAAACCGACATTCAATTTGCCGGAATCCACGTCGTCTATTCCGCCTAGATCAGCGTAACCCTCACCAGCGTCATCGGCAAATGAAGGGATTCGACCCATTCTTAGGCCGCAAAGGCCCACCGCCATCGTGGACCTCTTGCGATACAAGGCATTTCAATGAGTGAAGTCAAACACCAGCGCCGTACTATTCCTTTCATCGGCCTATTGCTCAGCGCCAGTAGTCTCAGAAACGAGGCCTCGGGCGCCGAGCAACCGGTGTCAACTACACATACCGGAATCAACCGCTGCCTCAGAAGATCAGCTTCAGAGCCAACTGCACTTCGCGGCTGGGAAAGTAAGTACTGATGACGCCGTAACTCGTGTCGGTTGCGACGCTGTCGGGAGCTTGTGCGTTGGCATGATTGAAGACATCGAAAGCCTCGGCCCTGAACTCCAGGCCGGCCTTCTCAAATCCCAGAGAAAAGCGCTTGTGAAGGCCGAGATCGAGATCACCATAGCTAGGCGCGCGGGCAACATTGCGCGGGCAGTTGCCATAGGGCGTGTTGGCCGCGGTGGGTACCGAGACGGCTGTCGGGTCTAGATACTGATACTGGCCCTGGTAGCCGGCGACCGGTGTCCGATTGGCCTTGCCCAGAACCGGTGTTCCGACCAGATTCGGGCGGTAAAGAAAGCTTGTCTCGGTACTCAACTGCTGAGCCGTGCTTGGGGCGAACGTGATGTTGATGGGCAGACCGCTGATGTAGAAGTTGAGAGCCGTCAACTGCCAGTCGCTTAGCACGAATTGCAGAGGCGCAGCTGCTTGCGACCCGAAGCGCTTGCCTTTGCCGAATGGAAGATCCCAGACGACCGCCAAGGAGTCGTTCAGCGGCCGGTCATACGCAGAGCGGGTGTAAGACCCCATCATGTTGTACAGGTCCACAACCGGGCTGTCATTGTTGTCGAGTTCCTGATTGGCGGCAGCCACGTCCTGCGCGTGCGACCAAGTGAAGGAGTTGGCAATGTAGATTCCACTGCTGTAACGCTTTTCCAGCTTTGCTTCCAAGGCGTTGTACCGCGACGGCCCTTCATTGAAGGATTCCTGGATGGTGCCGTATTGCGAAATGGGGCGGCGTTGTTGCAAAGTGAGCGTGGGGCCGGTGGCCAAGTTAGGCACCGCCTCATTATAGTCCTGCACAATCTGCTCGTGAACGCCATAGTTGCCAACATACCCCACATCGAGATAGGTGTGGTTGGCCAATTGCCTTTGCACGGAGAGCTGATAGCTCTGCACATAGGTTGTCGGTGTTCTCGCGGGATCGAAGGTAGTGGTCGTGGATAGGGGGGAGGAGTTTGACAGCGAAAGGAAGTTGTTCACGTAGCCAAGCTGGACGGGCTGGAAGCAACTGAGCGGAGCCGCGGACTGCGAGGTGCAAACAGTCTGTGGCGTCTTTGAAGCCGGCGCGTACTGCGTAATGACGTTGTCGATGCTGTACGGGGCGTTCTGCGCCAGCTCATTGACCACGGCGGCGCGCAGGAACTGCTGATACCCAATGCCGTAGGCGGCGCGTACAACCATCTTGGAGCCAAGGCTGTAGGCGAGGCCAACGCGCGGAGCAAAGTCCAGGCCGTTACGGTTGATGAGGGCGCGATTGTAGATGGAACCGCCGCTGGCCACAACCAGACCGCTGGTGGGACTGGTGGCGGGAATGTAGTTCGAAAGCTGATTATTGCTCTCGAAAGGCGGTGTCGCCAGCTCGTAACGCAGCCCCAGATTGAGGGTGAGCTTGCTTGAAATGCGCCAATCGTCCTGCCCATAGATGAAGTGCATCCGCTGGTTGTATTGCACGGAATGGTGGGCGCTGAGTTCGTATTTGCTGCGTGCGCCGAAGATGAAGTCGGCCAGGTTCCAGGCCAGCGCATAGGTGGGGTCGGCGTTGCCATTCGCCAAGGTCGGCGCCTTGGCCGAGCCCTGAGAGAACTTTCCGGCATAGGTGTCTGCGCCGAAGACAGGCTTAAAGTTGCTCACATACGAGGATTCATGCAGATATTCGTAACCAAACTTGAAGCTATGATGGCCTTTGAGCAGCGAGTAGTTGAACTTGGGATCGATAACGGTGGGATTGACCACGGTGGGCAGTTGAGTGTTGCGTCCAAACTGGGCAAAGCCAGTCACAGCGACGGTGTTCAGGCCGCTGGCAAAGGATGGGTCGGAGGGTACGTTGGGCTCGCCGGCCGCAACCAGCATGTTAGGCAGGCCGATCGACGCGGGGTTCTGCGCGCCGCCATTCCAGGTATAGCCGAAGCGCAGATCGAGCGCGGAGGCTGTGTTCAACTGGAAGGTATATCCCACTGCCAACTGCTTGTTGTATTGGAAGATGTTCCCCTTCGCGGTCGAGTAAATGGGCGCTGGGATGGGGGCCGGATCGAGCGCATTGAACCTGCGCTGGCTGTAGCGGGCAAAAACGGTCACGCGCGGCGAGACGTTGTAATCCAGGCGCGCATCGCCCTTATCGGAGTCCGCCGTTCCCAGTGGGAACGAAGTGTAGTTGTTGCCTGCGCTCACGTTCTGCGGGGTCAGGCCGCTGGTGGGCAGGAGGCCCAGGACGGTCATATCCAGGGGGCTGATCTGCGGCGTCGTTGTTCCCGGCAGGTTGGTGGCCTTAAGCGCGGCGATGGGAATGATGCCGGTCGCGTAGACGGCTTTCGTATAAGGGTTGGTGATGGGAATGGCTTTGCCGTTCTCGTCGAGGAATTGTCCCGTGGCCCAAGCGGCGGGAGGCAGAGTCGCCTGCTGGGCGGCGTGCAGGATGCGGCGGAAGCCCTCGTAGTCGCCGAAGAAGAAGATTTTGTCGTGGAATTTCTGGCGCAGGACGGGACCGCCGATGACAGCGCCAAACTGATTCTGGATCAGGGCGGGCTTCTGGCCGTTGACCGGCGGAATCGGCCCGTTGGCATTCAACACCGTGTTGCGCAGGTAGTCCCAGGCGGCGCCATGGAACTCGCTGGTCCCGCGGCGTGAGGCTTCGTTGACCAGACCGCCGGCCGACTGGCCGAATTCCGCGCTCTGGTTGCCGGTGGTGAAGCGGAACTCCGAGAGCGCATCGGGACTGAGCTGACTCTCCTGATTGGAGAAGCCAAGATCGTTCAGGCTCCAACTGTTGTTGTCCAATCCATCAAGCAGGAAGGAGTTGACCTGGTTGCGCAGGCCATTCACGTTGTAAGCGCCTTCGCGGCTGGTGGCGCCTTCGATTTCCAGAAACGACTTGTTGACGCCGGGCACTACCAGCGCCAGGTCGGCCGGATCTCTGCCGTTCAAGGGCAAATTGACGACCTCGGTGGGATTGATCACCATGCTGCGATCGCTGGTGTCGGTTTCAAGCAGCACGGCCGCCGCTGTAACCACTACCTCCTGGGAGACAGTGGCGGGAACGAAAACCAGGTCGACTCTCTGGCGTGCGCCGACGGTTACCGTAAAGGCGGAAGTGGTAGCGTCCTTGAAGCCGGTGTGCCGCGCCGTGACGATATAATCGCCGGCGGGTACGCTCAAGAATGTGTAGTCCCCGACGCTGTTGCTGACGGTGGTTTTCAAGAGGCCGGTGCCGAGGCTCTCAAGCGAAATCGAAACCTCCGGCACCACGCCGCCGTTTATTTCCTTTACTGTCCCGAGGATGCTTCCATTATCGAATTGGGCATGCAGGACGGTAGCGGCAGTGAGGATTACAGATATCCAGAACAGACGACGCGCAAACGACATAGGACTCCTTCGTAGGACTTCCTCAAATCGGAAGTCACTACCAATCGCAGACGATAGTACTCGGCGAAGCTGAGACCATAGTACTCGATTATCCCGATTTTGCAATAAAAAAGTAGCTACGAATGCCATGTTCCCCCGCCTAAGCGGCCATCATCTCGCAACTCGACAGCCGTGCGATGGTCAATACTGCTCTTTTCTGTGCAAATGTTTGCATATCGTTATGATCCATAGGGTGGATGCGGAGAACGGGCTCGTGAACTCTATTTCCGCAGTGAATGCAATAGTTGAGCGAGTTATCCCCGATGATGCCGCCCGAGAGACATAGCGAAGACGAGCTGTTTCTCTTCCCACGGTGTCTGCGCCAGAGAGTTTTATCACGCCGGCAAACGATGATCCGAATGTGGAAGTTACTATCGGAGTACTTCGGCTTCTTAGATACGCAGCCTCAAGAACTCATGGTCAGTTACTAAACGATGGCGCGGCTGCTGCTCTCAACGGAGCGCATTGCTGAAACGTTAGCGAGAGTTTTCAATTGCTGGAACTGCGAGAGCTTCACAGCCGCAGTAGAAAGGCTGGCAAAAGAATCACTTTGGCGCTCCTTTTGTCCCTTCGTGCGTTGCCCTCGGCGTTGGGGAAAGCGGCATCCGGCAAGCTGGCAAGGAATTGCAGGGCTTTTCGGGAAGTTCATCGGACGGCCAAGCGATCATTGCTTTCGCTCCATCCGGCTTGATGTTGGACGGGTCAATCAGCGCGTCAAATGAAGGGAGTCGCGAGGACGTCCTGCGTTCCGCGAACAAGCTGAATCCGGTTCTACATACTAAGTACCTCAATTTGTATTACCAAGATGCCGATAGTCCATGTTACCCGTCAGTGTGAACCTTCTTATTACTAGTAACAGGGGCGACGCGGTTACGAACGTGGCACCGGACTAGCATAAAACTGGGATTGGCCTGGCTGAAGCTTTTCGGAATAATGAGCCATTGTTGCTTTCAATTTCGAGCGGCCTGCATGGACTCAGTGAGGATGTTACCCAATCATGATCGACACGAATCAAAACGAGTTGAAGAGGATTGTGACCCACGCCGGCGCCGGAATCGTTTCACTTCTGGTTGCCTTGACAGTACTGGCGATAGCGCCGCTGACGGTATCAGCGCAGGAGGCACAAATTGTCGCCGGAGACTATGCTGGAACTCTTGGCCCGTTGCATGTAAAGTTGCATGTTAAGGTTGACCCCGTAGGCAGATTGACGGGTAGTCTCGACAGTCTGGATCGAGGCGCGATCGGGATTCACTGCGCCAAACTCCATGTCGATGGACAATCGTTTACTTTCTCCGTTCCAGCCGTGGGTGGAACATGGAAGGGGACGGTAGCCGCAGACGGAACTCTCAATGGAGTGTGGTATCAGGGCAGTTCCATCCCGCTCAACTTCGCCCGCGATGGGGCTCCCCCGCAGGCGGAGAAGGCTCTGAACGCGTCTCTTTAGAGCCAGCGAGTCTCAAGTTCTCTCTGTTGCTCAGCCGTCAACCGGACGGCTGAACATTGATCGCGAATGCGCAGGCAATGCTTAGGAGATTGGCTGGCCGCAACCGCGACGATCGAGGACTTTCTCGCGTTCCAGTTCTGCTTGGCTCCGGCTTCGCTCCATGACTCGTCCACCAGGTTAGTTAGCTGGTGGGCATGCCGCGATCCGCCACAGTTGAAATCGACCGCACGGATCAAGAACGGCTGGAGCCTGCGATCCATGCGGCCTGAGTGTTTAGAACCAAGTTATGGCTCCACGCCTTCGCCGCATTGCGAGCACCCGAGATGCGACAATACAAGCCGTCTCATAGAACCCTGAGAAATGCTGGAATTACCTGAAAGACTTGTGGAGAGGTCACTGGCCAGCCCCGTTACGTCCCGGCCAGCTCGCTTAGCAACACCTTGGCTTTGGATGCCAGGGTTTGGGCGCCATCCACGTCGCCAGAGACAAGCGCCTGCCGGGCTTGCTTCAAAAACTCCCTGATTTGCGCCGCCGTCTTCTGTTCCGAGTCGCTCAGAGTGCGGCCAACGCTATTCAGTCCCCGCTCCGTGGCTGCGATCGAGTCTTCGGCCTGCCGCCGCAGATCGAAGGGATCGCCCGAGGAGAGCTTGCCGATGGCGCTCACTTCGGGACTCTCCGTGGAGGCCGGCGGTGCGCTGCCCGAGGGTTGCGGCTCGGCGCTTGCGGCTTGCTGAAGATTCTTGCTGGCCGGTTTGCGAAGCCTGTACCGCACCTTGCGCGGCTGCTGCAATTGCGAATTGGCCGCGGAAGTGAGGGGCTGGCTGGGAATGATCGTAGCCGAGGGCGGAAGTTCGACAGCCAGGACCTCGGGTTTCGGAAGATCGCTGAACGGCGGCGCATAATGCTGCGATTTCGATGAATGGGGCTTATGTACGCACGCCGTAAGCAAGAACGGCAAGAGCCACAAGACACAGATGGCACGCAACCTCATTCCGCTCGCCCTTCCTCGATTTGATCGCTTGCCGGCTGAAGAGACCGGCGTCCCCACTCGGTTGTGACGAGTGGAATTCGCAGCATGAACTCCGCGCCACGGCCTTGGTTCGATTTTACTTCGACACTCCCCTGATGCAACTGCAGAATGCGGTAGGTCATGGATAGGCCAATGCCGCTTCCGCCACTTTTCGTCGTGAAATAGAGATCGAAAATCTTCTCTCGAATCTCGGCTGGAATGCCGGGCCCCTGATCGGAGATGCGGAGTACTGCAAATTTGCGGTCCTCATCGAGCACGACCTCCAGTTTGCCCCCATCCGGCATGGCCTGCGCGCCGTTCTGGATCACATTCAGGGTTGCCTGTTTCAGCAGGTCGGCATCGCAATGGGCCAGGAGCGGCTTCAAGGGCATCCGGCTCACCAGTGTGATCTTGCGGGTTGAAAGCTCGTCGGCGGCCAGCGCCAGCACATCGCCGATCACCGAACGCAGATCCTGCTCGCGGAGCTGAAGCTCGACCGGGCGCGTAAAGTCCACGAGCATCTGCACCACGCGGTCAAGGCGATGAATCTCAGCGTCGATGACCTCGAGGTGACGAACCGCGGGGGCGCTGGCGTCACCCAGTTTGGACTTGAGCAGCTCGATATGCACCACGATGGCGTTGATGGGATTCTTGACTTCGTGGCCCACGCCGGAGGTGAGCCTGCCGATGGCCGCCATGCGTCGCGACAGTTCCAGTTCCGACTCGATTTGCTCCACCGACTCAAGGTCGTGCAGCGTCACCAGCGCTCCCAATCCCTGATGCGTCTGGTTGTCGTGGATAAAGTCCAGAGAGACCTCGATCCGACGCCAGGTTTCGGTGGTCACCGTTTCCTTGACCAGCGGCTTGCCGGCATTGAAGGCATCGAGCAGCTTCTTGCCCAGCACGGTGGAGCTGTCGAATATCTCCCCGGCATGTTGGCCCAGCAAGCTGCCTCTGTCCACATTGAGCAGCCGCCGCGCCGCCTCTGAAACCAGCACCGCGCGCCCATCCCCCGTGAAGAGCAGGATTCCGTCCTGCAAATTGGCGAGGATCTGGTCCATGTTCTCTTTCAAGGCAGAGAAGACCTCCTCGACATTTCTCATGCGCTGACCGATTTGCTCGATCTTGCTTGAGACGCGGGCCGCCACATCCTGATCGCCCTGCTGGTCTGGCTTGCCGAGAGTGCCAGGCTCCTCCATATCGCTGGCCGCCTGGCCCTGTGCTGTCCAGTAGTCGAGTTGCTTGCTGATTTTTTCCATGGGCCGGAGGGCAAGGTTGCTCAGCAGGAAGGCCGCCAGCAGCGCCGTGCCCAGCGCCAGGCCCATGAGCGTCAGCGCCGAGGTGAGCCACGGCGCATAAAAAGCGCGCAACAGCGTGGTGCGCACCCCAACGTGAACTGTAATAAAAGGCTTGCCATTGCGTTCCAGCGGCGCAATCACATCGAAGACTTTGGGCGGACCGTAAACCGCCGCCATCAACCGGAAAGGATTGGCATCGAGCAGCTCGCTGTAGTTGGGGCGGACTGCCAGCGGCTTGTCTTCGTTGTCGGGATTGGTGCTGAGCAGCGTGCTGGACTGGCTGTCGGCGATATTGATGTCGTACACAGTGCGGGAATAGCGGTTGACCGAGTCCACGACAACCTGAAGCGCCTCATTGTTGCGCACCGCGTCAGCCTCGAGATTGCGCAACTGGGCGGGGTTGTGGGGATCGACGGTCTGGTCCCTGAGCCCGGTTTCGAGCGCATTTTGCAAAGCAAGCCGTATCTGGTTGGCCACCATCCGGTTGGTGTCATATGACTGCTGAACAGCGGATCGGAGAAGCTGGCTGACATAAACCAGCGAGAGCATACCGGCGATGAGAAACACCAGGGTGGTGATGGCCAGAACGAGTTTGGTCTTCAGGCGCATGGGCTGCTGACTTCTAACGGCTCGGCTTGCTGTGTCATATCCTCATGCCGGCTTCTCTTCCGGGGAGCGGCCGTACTCCTTGAGCTTGTTGTGCAGAGTCTTGAGGCTCACGCCCAGGATTTCCGCGGCGCGCGTCTTGTTCTGCCCGGTGGCTTCCAGGGTGCGCTGGATCAGCATCCGCTCGGCATCGCCCACGGTCGATCCTACACGCACCGCGACGACGCTGCCATCGAAGACCGGCGCGGCCGGGGTCTGAAGTTTCCCGAAGCCGGGCGGCAGGTGGCCCGCATCCAGTGGAGAGCCGTCCACGCACAGAATCACGGCGCGCTCGACGGTATTGCGCAGTTCGCGGCCGTTGCCCGGCCAGTCGTAAGCCAACAATCGGTCCAACATAGACGGGCCGATGCCGGAAACCTTGCGGCCGTGCTTGCGGTTCATCTCGTCGAGCATGGCTTCGGTCATGGCCGGAACGTCTTCGAGATGTTCCCGTAGCGGCGGCATGGCGATGTTGAAAACATTGAGCCGGTAATAGAGATCGGCGCGCAGGTGGCCCTGGGCTACAGCCAGACTGGGGTCGCGGTTGGTGGCGGCCAGTACCCGCACATCCACATCCTGCTCGGTGCGCGCTCCCAGGCGGCGCAGCTTGCGCTCTTCCAGCACGCGCAGCAGCTTGGCCTGCGTGCCGGCGGGCATCTCTCCAATTTCGTCCAGCAGCAGCGTGCCACCCGATGCGAGTTCAAAGCAGCCGGCCCGCCTTTCCGCCGCGCCCGTGAATGCGCCTTTCTCGTGGCCGAAGATTTCGCTCTCGATCAGCGTTTCGGGAATGGCCGCGCAGTTGACCGCGACAAAAGGCCGCGCCTTGCGCGGGCTCAAATCGTGCAGCGTGCGCGCCACCAGCTCCTTGCCGGTACCGCTCTCGCCCGTGATCAGCACGGAAACATTGGAGGGCGCAATCTGCTCGATTACGCCAAATATCTCTCTCATCGACCGTGAACTGCCCACCAATTTGCCCAGGACGCCGGTTTCGCGCAGCCGCCGCCGAGCCACTTCGAGCTCAATCTCAGTGTCGCGCTGGCGCGTAGCATTGGCCAGGATGGTGCGCAGGCGGGTCGAATCCACGGGCTTCTGGAGAAAGTCGTATGCGCCCAGCTTCATGGCCTCCACGGCCATTTGGATGGAGCCCATGGCGGTGAGCACCACCACGGCCAGGTTGGCGCTGAGCCCCGAGCCTTCTTCGGTAAGTTTGGTCAGCAGGCCAATGCCGTCAAGCCGCGGCATCTTCAGGTCGGTCACAACGATGGCGGGGTCAAAGGCCAGCGCCTTTTCCCAGCCTTCCAGGCCGTCGCGCGCGGTCTCGGTGCGGTATCCCCAGCCGGAGATGAGCTCCGCAAGCCCCATCAGCGCATTGGGCTCGTCTTCGACAATCAGAACTTTCACGGCGGTTTGCATAGAGGTTTCCACGTATCCTGCAACTTACCTTTCTACCATGCAGGAGGGTCGGAAGGCGCTACGCCGCCGGCGCGCCTTCCGAAAAGGCTCACTGCGCCGGAGCGAGCGAAACGATATGCGGATCGCTGTACAGCTTGCGCAAAGCCTCCGCCCGCGTGGCTGGGTCTGCTGGAGGAGTGGCCAGGAACCATGCCCACCCAGACTGCTTCGAGAAGGCTTCCGGCATCGGAAGATCGCCCTTTAACTCAACGCCGAACGGTTTTCCAATAGCAGTCTGCTCCAAAAGACGGCCAGCCGGGAAGCCCGGTTCGACCCGGCTCAGCCGCAGTTCAATTGCATCGGTGTAGAGCAGGCCGGGGTAGAAGTCGCTCAACAGGCCCGTCCCGCTCGACCTGTAATCAGGCGCCGAGGCTTCCCAAACCCAGACCAGATTATGCAACCCGTTGTGGTTTACCAAGCGGTCGAAGAGCTGGCGATAAAGCGCAGACGAGCCGTAGATGCCTTTGCGGCCGGCCCACCAGAAATCCTTGCCGTTGGATTCGGGCAGGGGATTCCACATTACTGCGACTCTGCTCTCCTGGAGGTTCAGAAGCGTTGAGGCCACATCGTCCACTTGCACGCACCAACGCTTGTTGAGAGCGCTGCCCGGAGTAAGCAACTCGTTCCACTCGAAATCGGTGAGTTGACCGTGGCTGCTGGCGGGCGCGTCGTCGGTCGGACGGGCTGGGCGCCAGTTCAGGTTTACTATGGTGTGTTTGGACTGTGCATTAAGTGCATCACTTACCAAGGCTATATGCCAGTCGATGGTACTGTCCAGCGGGTTGGGTTTGGGTTGGCGGCCGGTGGCCAGTTCGACGCCATAGATCGCCGGTTGCTTCGCTGTAGCTTGCACCACCGAGTCGGTAGCGGCACCTGGAGACGAAGAATCGTTGATCTGGCCGCTCAGCACCCCCTGGCCGGGGGCGGCAATCAGACGCGCCAGCAGCGCCTTGGCCCCGTCGGTTGCACCGGGACTCACCGGATCGGCCTCCATCTTTCCGCCTGTGCGCTCGGACGTCGCTTTGCGAATGGCCTCCATCGGCCCCGCCAGCCGCGGGTCGTCGCGATTGAGCGCCCGAGGGCCGTGGTAGACAGCGTTGGCCAGTTCCAGCGAGTTTCCATCTTGAATGAACTCGCTCCAGGTCATGAAATAGGTCCAGCGCGGCTGTAGATCAAGTACTTCGGGGCTGGGCAGGCCGCCCACTTCGGCCAGCGCAATCGGTTTGCCTTCGGCCAGCGCCAGCGCGTCGTCATAGTACTTCTGCTTGAACTCGCCGTAGACGTCGATACTCACCACGTCGGCATATTCGGTTCCCGGATAGTAGTCCGCAAAAGCCTCGCCTTTGCTGC
>Ga0302319_10005068_pt1 | contig 26646 bp, 26 predicted proteins | sample Bog_T0_2_FD_203319 | JGI IMG/M metagenome (GOLD analysis project Ga0302319, IMG submission 203319) | Peat permafrost microbial communities from Stordalen Mire near Abisko, Sweden - Bog_T0_2 | ecosystem: Environmental > Terrestrial > Soil > Wetlands > Peat | place: Sweden: Abisko, Stordalen Mire... | reverse complement strand
ATTGCAAAAGCGCAGATCGTGAAGATTCCGACCAGGACCATCAGCATCCGCTCTTCGCGGCTTGCGTTGTCGAGCAGTTCGTCCATAGTGAGGGTCTTCCGGATCGGTTGTCCCGGGTCGACCTGAGCCAGGGCGCGGCGGACGGGCTGGCCGAAGCCGGCGGGGAATGAAGCTGTCCGCACCGTGATGTTCATGTAAGCCCAGGGATTCTGGTACCAGGGGATGAGGACTTCGGGCGCAGCGCCGGTGTTGAGCTTGTCGTTCTTCATATCGTTCAACACGCCGACCACCTGGGTCGGCGTGACGGCAAGCCCGAGAATCAGCGAAGCGCCCACCGGATTGCGCCGGAGCCAGTAGCGCCGGACGAACGCCTGATTCACTATCGCCACGCGAGGGGCGGATTCGTCGTCGCGCTCGGTAAACATGCGGCCCTGGGCCAGCGGTATGCGCAGGGTCTTCGCGTAATCGGGTGTCACCATCTGCAGATAAATAATCGGGCGTGAGCGGAGCGGCGCCTGGGGCTGGCCTTCAATCTGCATCGGCGTGGATCGGGCCGGGTTCACCGGCAGCGCGGAGGAGACAGCCATAGACGATACGCCGGGGATCGCTTTGATCTTTTCCATCGCCTGGCGGGTGAACGCGTTGATCTTAGCCGGGCCGCTGTATCGAGCCGGCGTAAGATTCAGGGTCAGGGTGAGCAGGTTTTTGGGATCGAAGCCGGGGCTTCGATGGCGCAGGCGGTCGAAGCTGCGGATCAGTAGTGTCGTTCCGGCCAGCAGCACGATGGACAGTGCGATCTCGCAGACGATGAGAGCGTTGTGCGCGTCATTACGCTGCCGGGTCCCGGTACCGCGGCCGCTCTCGGTGCGAAGCGTGGATTCGACGTCGCTGTTCGAAAGCTGAAGCGCCGGTACAAGGCCGAAAAGTACTCCGCAAACCAGGGACGCCGTCAGTGCAAACAGCGCCGCCGCAAGGTCCGGACGCAACCCTGCCACTACCGCAAATGTATCCGCGGTCAGGGAAACCAGGAGCTTCGTTGCGATGAAGCTCAGGGCAATTCCCGCGACTCCGCCCAGCAGAGCAAGCACCAGGCTTTCCGCCAGCAACTGCCGCACGATGGCTCCGGCGGGCGCGCCCAGAGCCCTGCGAATCGCAATTTCTTTCTTTCGTTCCAGCGCGCGGGCCAGCAGCAAGCCCGCGACGTTGCCGCATGCGATCAGGAGAACGAAACCGACCGCGCCGATCAGCACGAGAACGGCGTGTTTAATATCGGCAATCATGTAATCGTGCAGGTCGGTCGCGACCAGGAGATTCGAAGGGTCTGCGTCGACGAGGCTGGGTTTCGCTTTGCGGTAATCGCTGTCGATGGCGCCCAGTTCGGCTTTAGCCGTGCGGGGATCGATACCGGGGCGAAGACGCGCCAGCGCGAAGAGGTAGCCGGCGCCGGCGTCGATTTGAGTTTGTTTAAGGACAGTGAGTTCGAAAGGGCGCGGGATGTAGGCGTCCACCGTGCGGCCCAGCGGCAGGAACATGAATGCCGGGGAGAGCACGCCCGCGATGATGTAGTCGCGGCCGTCGAGCGCGATCGCGCGGCCGATTGCGGCAGGGTCGGCATTGAGATGGGTCGTCCAGAATTCGTGGCTTACGATGACCGCCAGAGGGCCCCCGGGCTTGCCCTGCTGCGGCGAAAATCCGGGACCGAGAAACGGGTGGACACCGAGAATGTCGAAGAACTCCGCTGACACGCGCGCGCAAATCAGGCGCTCGGCCTGGGTCGATCCGTTATAAGTCAGATCTTCGAGCGCGAAAGCGGCCAGGTGTGTATAAGAGCGGGAATGGTCGCGGACAAACTCGAAACGCGGCCAGGAGAATGTGGTCACCTGAAGCTGGGCATTCTTCTGAAGGGCGGTCAGAACTACGAGGCGGCCGGGTTCGGCAAACGGCAGCGCGCGGAACAGCACGGCATTGGCGATCGAGAAGACGGATGTGCTGACACCTATGCCTAAGGCCATCGTAAGAATGGCCGCGGTTGCGAATCCGGGGTTCTTAAAAAGAACTTTGAAAGTGAACCTGAGCAAAGAGTTTCTCTTGAGGATAAGGCTTAGGTGTTTCTGTTACAAGCCGCGCATAGCCCCAACACGCTACATCTAACGGGAATCTTGCGCGGCGCGAGCTTTTCGAGCACACTGTGATCACTGGCGCCGTTTAATTCGTTAATCCTCTCGGTTGGCATGTTGGTTTGGGCAGCGGATCTTTGTTTTCGATCCGCTGCCCAAACATTTCCCGCATGTTCTGTTTGAAGCTTCACGGCGTCTTCATCCGCGCGTAACCCGTTCTGGCCGATAAACGGGATGTGAGGAAAAGACTCGGCATCTTTCTGACTCTCTGCCTGATACTCTGCGGACCCGCGGCGCATGCGCAGGAGACTCCCAACTTCGCGGCCAACGTGTTTTCGCCGGGGATGATGGCGAAATTTTCGCGTGGCATACTCTACGATCAGAGTACCGTGCAGACGCCCGCGTGGGGTCGGGCGTGACCGGCCTCGAAAAGCCGGCGGGATGGCGGATGGCCGGTTTGCTGGCCCGCGCCTGCGTCGGAGTATGCAGTGGCGCGTCCGCGAGATACCAATCCGGCCTATGCGCGCTGCCGAATCAAAGGCTTTGTTCCGCGATCGCGTCATGTATTGATCTCGGAGTTTACCGAGATGTGTGCCGATGGTACGCGCATAGTTCCGTTCGCGCGGATTATGGGCATTGCCATCGGTGTTGCGATCGCTTCGGCGGCGCAGCATACCGGGGCAGGAGGGGCGGGGCAGCGGGCCCTGACGCTCGTGAATACCGACATTGGGTTCAACATGCTGACGGAGTTCTGGCCCGAGATTAAACGAACCCTGTTGCTGCGCCACAAATGACCGTTGCGATGATGTAGGGAATGCGCCCCCGCATTCGCCTGTGAAAGTTCCCGAGATCGAAACCGCGCGCCTGCTGATGCGGGGCCACAAGCTCGCGGATTTCGACGCCTGCGCGGCGATGTGGGCCGATCCGGTTGTGAATCGTCACTTTGGCAACCCGCTTTCCAGCGAAGACGCGTGGGCTAAGTTTCTCCGCTATTCCGGCCACTGGGCGATGCAGGGCTTCGGCTTCTGGGCGGTCGAAGAAAAAGCCACCGGCGCCTATGTGGGCGAGCTTGGGTTCGCCGATTTCAAACGCGAGATTGTGCCGCCTTTGCCCGGTGTCCCCGAAGCGGGCTGGATTCTGGCTTCGTCGATGCATGGGAGAGGCTATGCGTCCGAGGCGATGCGCGCCGCGCTCAACTGGATCGATGCGAGAGTTGCGCGCACGGTCTGCATTATCGACCCGGAGAATGCCGCATCGCTGCGAGTTGCGGCGAAGTGCGGGTATCGGGAAACGGGCAGCGCTGTTTACAGGGACCGCACTGCGATGGTGCTGGAGCGATTGCGGCAGTTCCGGCTGCGGGTCGCGACGATGGACGACGTTGCCACGCTGAGTCGCCTGATCGATCTTTCAGTAAGGCGGCTGCAGGCCGGCGATTACTCGCCCGAGCAGATTGAAAGTTCGCTGAAGTGCGTTTATGGAGTGGATACTCAGCTGATTGCCGACGGTACCTATTTCGTGGTCGATGCCGGGAATGCGATTGTCGCCTGCGGCGGCTGGAGCAAGCGCAAGACTCTCTATGGCGGCGATCAACTGATTGGCCGCGAAGACTCCCTGATCGACCCGCGCATCGATGCGGCGAAAATCCGCGCGTTCTTCGTGCATCCGGACTGGACGCGGCGCGGCCTCGGCACGATGATTCTGGAAGCTTGCGAGACCGAGGCTTCGGCGAACGGATTCAGACGCTTTGAGATGGGCTCCACTTTGACCGGCGTGGCTCTGTATAAAACGCGCGGCTATGAAGCGATTGAGGAGGTTGCCGTACCGATGGAGAACGGCCTTACGCTACCGGTGATTCGGATGGGACGGTCGCGCGCGTAAAGGCTGAACGCGGCGGTGCGTTTTGCTACGCCTTGATTACAATGGGTGGCTTTAAGGCTTATGCCCGCCGATCGTGATGAAAAACTGAAGCACCGTGTTGCGAGTGCCGCGGAGGTCGCACTTGCCCACCACAAATATGTCAGCGCGCTCGACGTACTCACCGGAACCGGGATGCCAGAGCGGCGATCCGGGCATCGAGAAGAGCTACCGCACGCACTAAGTTTCACCCGCGCTTTCCGGTCGCAAGGCCGAATGGCCTTACGCTGCCGGTGATTCGGATGGGACGGGCGAGGGCTGCCGCGTTTGACTCTCGTTCCTCGCGATTCTGATCGCATTACTTCGAATTCCCACCAGCATGGCTTGAAACACGAAGCCGTGCAGAGGCAGGACGGCGTACCAATAGATGAGTCCGAATAATCCGCGCGGCTCAAACAGCGCGGTCTGGCCCAGCGTGCATTCGCCCTCGCTCACCATGTCGATCTGAAAATCGAGCAGCGCTTCCCCTGGCAGCCTCATCTCCGCGCGCAATGAAAGCTGATGGTTGTCGTCGAAGACGACGACGCGCCAGAAATCCAGCGCGTCGCCGTAGCGCAAATGGTTTTCGTCGCGCCGCCCGCGGCGCAGGCCGGGTCCTCCGGCCAGGCGATCGAGCCAGCCGCGGATCCTCCAGAGCCAGTCGAGGGACCAGCCGCGACTGCCTCCCATGCGGCAAACGGCGCGGAATGCGGCCCAGGCGGGAGCGGCAATAGTGAGCTTGCGTGCGTCGCGAAATACTGTGCCGCCCGACCAGTCGGGGTCTCCCGGCATGGGGCCCGCCATCGACCAGTTCGTTTCCACCAGACCTGCCTTTACCTGGCTGAAAGACGCGCGGATGGCCTCTCGCACGCTCAGCAGTTTCTGCGGGACGATGCGTGTAATCCGGTCTTCCCGGCACACTACTTCATTCCTGAGACCTTCGGCCAGGGGCCGCGCGATGCTGCTGCTGAGAGGGGTCACCAGATGAATCCAGAGCGAACTCAAACGCGGAGAGAGTACCGGCACAGGTATGATCAGGCGGCGCGAAAGCCCGAGTTCTTCCGCCATGATGTTGATAATTTCGCGGTACCGCACGACGTCGGAACCGCCAATATCGAAGGTGCCGCCGATGGTTTCGGGAACGGAAAGGACGCCGGTCAGATAAGCTAGCACGTTTTCCACGGCGATCGGCTGGCACGGCGTGCTGACCCATTTCGGAGTTATCATGATGGGCAACCGGTGAACCAGGTAACGGAGGATCTCAAACGATGCGGAGCCCGAGCCGATGATCATTGCCGCGCGCAGCACCGTGACGGGCACGCCCGAGGATGACAGCGCGCTCTCCACATCGCGTCGGGAGGCCAGATGCTCGCTGAGTCCGGGGCCGGTCTCCCCGAGCCCGCCCAGGTAAATGATTCTGCCAAGACCCGCGTCACGGGCAGCGCGCGCAAAGCAGTGGGCCAGTTCGAGATCCATCTGCGCATAACGTCCGGCGGCGGACATCATGGAATGCACAAGGTAGAACGCGGCGTCACAACCGGAGAGGTCGCGAGCGAGCGCGACAGGGTCCGCGAGATCCGTCCGGCGAATTTCGACGTTTGGATTCGAGACCCAGTCGCGGTCCGAAAGTTTGCGGGGCGATCTGACCAGGCACCGCAGCGCGAATCCGGAATCGAGGAGGCGCGGCGCGAGGCGCCCTCCGATATAGCCGGTGGCCCCGGCTATGGCGATGCGTTGCATGAGGTGCTGCTTGAGTGTAGCCCTTTTATGGGTGTCGCAACGCAGGGCGCGGGCCGATCAGGGATTGAGTTCCTGCCAGCGCTTGTGCTCTTCGGAAACGCAGTAGCGGACGAGTTCGCGGTAAAGGCCTTCAATGACCGCGCCGTCGAGTCCCGTGGCTTCAGCCCATTCGCGCCTGGTCTTTAGCACTGCCGCGACTCGTTCGGGCGCCGCAACGCTGGCCGACGAAGTTTTGAACTTCGCCGCGGTCCGTACATATTTCACGCGCTCGGCGATCAGCACAATCATCTGCCGGTCGATGGCGTCCATGCCGGCACGGATCTCCTCCATGCCGGAACATTCGTCAGGAGGAATCACGCGGTGGCCGCGACGCCAAGGGTCGTGTCAGCCGCAGCCGGTGAGGGCGAGTAAACAAAGCGATTCTCGCGCAGCCCGAACTTATGCATCAGGCGGCCGACGTGGTCCTGATCGTAGCGGACGCCGAACTTCCGCTCGATCGCCTGGGCCAGTTTGCCTGTGGTCCAGCGGTCGCGCGAAAATCCGTGAGCCAGCGCGCCTTCGTGGAACATCCTACGGATAGAGTCCACCTGGTCGGCCGTCAGACGGCTGGGCCGGCCGGTGGCGCGACGCTTGCGCATGCCGTCCATACCCTTCACCACGATCGACCGATGCCATCGCGATGCGGTTGTGCGGCTCACGCCATACCGGCGGGCTACCTGTGATTGAGAGGAACCGTTCAGCAAGTCCTTAGCGGCGGCTAAACGGCGAGTTTCCATGTCGTCGCGATTCAGAGCGTGCGGGGCAAGCAGCATTCTGTGTCGCGCGGAATTTATACCAGAGCATCCTCAGAATACACTACCAACAGAGAGTCTGTAAATTGTTTCCGGCGCAAAATCGTATTGCGGTATCGATTCGTAACGTAACCAAGACCTATGAAGGCGGGGTGGAGGCCCTGCGGGGCGTCTCGCTGGAGTTCAAAGCCGGCGAAGTGGTCGCGCTGCTGGGCCGCAGCGGCTGCGGGAAGACCACGCTGCTGAATCTTTGCGGCGCGATGGACTTCCCCACATCCGGTGAAATTCAGGTTGCAGGCAAGCTCACCACTAAGCTTGACGATGCGCAGCTTACCGCGCTGCGCCGCGATGAGATCGGGTTCGTGTTCCAGTTCTTTCAGCTGCTGCCTTCGTTGACGGCGCTGGAAAATGTAGAACTGCCGCTGCTGCTGGCGGGCGTGAAGAATACCTTCGCCACCGCGCGTGAGAGGCTTCGCTGGGTCGGCATCGAGGAGAAAGCCGATCAGTTGCCTTACCAACTCTCCGGCGGGCAGATGCAGCGCGTCGCGATCGCCCGGGCGTTGGTGAATAATCCCGCTGTTCTGGTTGCCGACGAGCCTACCGGCAATCTGGATACCGCGAGCGGCGATGTCGTCCTGAAGCTGATCCGTCGCGCTGCCGACGAGTTTGGCGCCGCGGTTGTCATGGCCACGCACAGCGCCGAAGCGGCCTCGATTGCGGACCGCGAAGTCAGGATGCGCGATGGCCGTCTGGAGTAAGCTCGTCTGGGCTTTCGTGATCCGGCCGCTGCGGCGGGATAAAACGCGAACCGCGCTGACGGTGCTTTCGATCGCACTGGGCGTGGCGGTGGTGATCGCGATCGATCTGGCGGGCGATGCGGCAACGGGGTCTTTTCAGTCTTCGCTTACGAGCCTGGTGGGCAAGGTCGATTTCGAAATCACGGCCAACGGCGGCGTGGATGAGCGCGTCATCGGCAAGGTTTCAGCCCTGCCGATTAATGCGCGATTCAGCCCGGTGATCGAACAGCCGGTCGTGATCGAGGGACATGGCGCAACCATTCTTTATGGCATCGATCTGGTGGCGTTGGGCGAAACCGAAGGCATCGAGAATACTGTTGCGGTATCGAACGAACTTGCCGACCGTTTCCTCTGGAGCAAGGGTTCCGCTCTGACGCTTCGGGGTCCCAACGCCGTCCAACGTTCGTTTAAGGTGCGCTCTGTAGTGAGTGAACAGAACACCGCGTGGATCGGCGCAGATATCGCCGCCGCCCAGGAACTCCTCGGCATGCAGGGGCGACTCGACCGCATCGAGGTCTTCCTCGTACCGAGCCAGAATGCCGCCGAAGCCGAGAGCGCGATTCGCGGCAGTCTGCCTTCGTCCTATGACGTCCAAACGCCGGGCGCGCGCAGCGAAGAGAATCGCCGCATGCTCGCGGCGTTCAGATGGAATCTGCGGATATTGAGTTACATTTCGCTGGTGGTGGGCGCTTTCCTCATTTACAACACGATTGCGGTAAGCGTGGTGAGGCGCCGCGCTGAAATCGGGATCCTTCGCGCCATCGGGGTCAGCGCAAGGGGCGTGATGCTGATCTTTCTCGGCGAAGCGGGTTTTCTGGGGGTAATCGGTTCCGTGCTGGGCATCGGACTCGGGCGCGCTCTGGCCGCAGCCATCGTCGGCATGATCTCGGACACCGTGAATGCGCTCTTCACCACCAGTGCTCCCGGAGCTATCGCGCTGCCCGCGGCGTCTATCGCAATCGCGCTGGCCACCGGAACCTCGGTGGCATTGTTCTCCGCGCTGATCCCGGCGCGCGAGGCGTCGCGAGTTGCCCCCGCCGAAGCCATGCGGCGTGAGGCCCGCGAACACGAAACCCGGCTTCAGGTTCGCCGCGACATCGTGATCGCCGCGGCACTCGCTATCGCAGCGGCGTTGCTGTGTTTGCCCGGACCCATCGAAGGCCGGCCTGTGTTCGGCTACTTCGCAACTTTATTCGCGATCGGCGCGACAGCTATGCTCTCTCCGGCCTACGTCACGGCGGTCATCGGCGCGTGCCGGGGCATTCTTCGACGCGTGGGAGGCGCGGCCGGACTGATTGCGGGGCGCAGCCTGGTGGCTTCGCTCGCGCGCACATCCATCGTCGTCACCGCGCTTGCCACGGCTATTTCGATGATGGTCAGCGTCGGGATTATGGTCGGCAGTTTCCGCGAAACCGTGGAAGTCTGGCTCGACGGTCAGCTTCGCGCCGACATCTATCTCAGAGCCGCCGGACCCGCCACCGCCGGTATTTATCCGCCGCTCGATAACGCCGTTCCCGAAATCATTCGGAGTACTCCGGGCGTGGGCGATGTCGACGTCTTCCACGCTTTTCCGTTCGAATATGAAGGCGTGCGCGCGACCTTTGGCGCGGGCAGCATGGAGATCGTGCAGCACCGTCGAAGCCTGCGATTCTTATCGGGGGGAATGCCGCTGGCCGACGACCAAGCGATTGTGAGTGAGCCTTTTGCCAACAAGCACCGCACCCATACTGGCGACGTGCTGCGAATCCCTCTCGGCAATGGAATCGTCCCGCTCAAAGTCGCCGGTATCTATTACGACTATTCGAACGACCGAGGCTTCGTCATCACCGACAACGCCACCCTTCTGCATTACCTGCCCCGGCAGCCCGCGACCAACATCGCGATCTATCTGCAGCCTGGCGTCGACGCAACTCAGGTGCGCCGGGACCTTGAAAAGCGGCTGAGCCGTTTCCCCCTCATGATCGCGCCCAACGACGTGCTGCGGCGCGGCGCTGTCGAAGTCTTTGATCGCACATTCGCCGTCACTTACGCGCTCGAAGCGGTGGCGATTATCGTCGCCATGCTCGGCGCGGCCAACTCGCTGCTAGCATTAGTATTGGATCGCCGCCGCGAAATCGGCCTGATCCGATATCTGGGGGCCGACCGCGGGCAGGTTCAGAAAATGATCCTCACCGAAGCCGGGCTTCTGGGTTTGCTGGCGGGGCTGCTGGGATTGGCGCTCGGTTTTGCGCTTTCCCTGGTCCTGATCTACGTCGTCAATAAGCAGAGTTTTGGGTGGACGATTCAGTTCCATCCGCCGATCCTGCTGCTGGGCGGCGCTCTGCTGCTGGTCTGGGTTGTGACGATCCTGGCTGGCGTTTACCCGGCGCGGTTCGCATCGCGGCTGGAACCGGCCGAAGTCGTTCACACAGAATAAACACATCGAAAACATGAGTGAAAACACAAGAAATATAGCCATCATTGCGCACGTCGACCACGGCAAGACCACCCTTGTCGACGCCATGCTGAGACAAAGCGGCATCTTCCGGGCCAACGAAGAGCTCCAGGATCGCGTGATGGATTCCAACGATCTCGAACGCGAGCGCGGCATCACCATCCTTTCCAAGATCACCGGCGTGCGTTACAAAGGCACCAAGATCAACATTGCCGATACGCCCGGCCACAGCGACTTCGGCGGTGAGGTGGAGCGCGCGCTCAAGATCGTCGATGGCGTCATGCTGCTGGTGGACGCCAGCGAAGGCCCGCTCCCGCAGACGCGTTACGTTCTGATGAAAGCGCTCGAAGCGAAGCTCAAGCCTATTGTCGTGATCAACAAGATCGACAGGCCCGACGCACGCCCTCAGGAAGTGCTCAACGAAGTCTACGATCTCTTCATCGATCTCGACGCGCATGAGGATCAGCTCGATTTCCCGGTGCTCTACGCGATCGCGAAAAACGGCATTGCAAAAGCCTCGCTCGAGGACACTTCCGAGACGCTCGAGCCGCTGTTCGAAGCGATTATCAAACACATTCCGCCGCCCGCGGGCGACCCCGATGCCATCCTGCAGGCGCAGGTGGCGAACCTCGATTACAGCGAATATCTCGGACGCCTGGCGATCGGCCGCGTCTTCCAGGGAACGCTGCGGCACGGCGATGAAGTGGCCATCTGCCATCTCGATGGCTCGATTCAGAAGACCCGCATCACGAAGATGTTTTCGTTTGAAGGCCTGAAGCGCGTGGATGAAACTATCGCGCGGCCGGGCGATATTCTCGCTGTGGCGGGCGTGGAAGGCATCACGATCGGCGAGACCATCACCAGCGCCGAGACGCCGATGCCGATGCCGAAGATCCAGATCGACGAGCCGACTATCGGGATGACGTTCACGATCAATACTTCACCGTTCGTAGGCCGTGAAGGAACCTTCGTTACGTCTCGCAATCTCAAGGAGCGGCTCGATAAGGAATTGCTGACCAACGTTTCGATCCGCGTGGAATCCACTTCTCCCGAGACTTTCAAGGTAATGGGACGCGGCGAACTTCAGCTCGCAATCTTAATCGAGATGATGCGGCGCGAGGGCTTTGAGCTCACAGTGGGCAAGCCCGAGATCCTCACGAAGAAGGTCGACGGCCAGATCATGGAACCGGTCGAGATGCTGGTTATCGATTGCCCCGAACAGTTCATCGGCGTGGTTATCGAAAAGCTCGGCTCGCGTAAAGGCAAGATGAGTAAGATGATCAACAACGGCTCCGGACGCGTACGTCTGGAGTTTCATATCCCTTCTCGCGGATTGATCGGACTGCGCAGCGAGATTCTTACCGACACACGCGGCACGGGGATTTTGAATTCGTTGTTCCATGGCTATATCGAATGGCAGGGCGATATCCCGATGCGGCCGACCGGTTCGCTTATTTCCGACCGCGCCGGCAAAGCCACCGGCAATGCGATTTGGAATTTGCAGGAGCGCGGCGAGATTTTCGTTCATCCCGGTACAGAGGTTTATGAGGGGATGATTGTGGGCGAGAATGCGCGCAATAATGATCTGGACGTGAATATCGTGAAGGAGAAGAAGCTGACGAATATGCGTTCTTCGACGGCTGACGAAGCCATGAGACTCGTTCCGCCGCGCGCGATGAATCTGGAACAGGCGATTGAGTTTGTTCGAGAGGATGAGATGGTAGAGATTACGCCAAAATCGATCCGGCTCAGGAAGAAGATTTTGAAGGCAAATCAGCGTTAGGGCTCAGGTCTTCCACAACCGTTCATCCCACCGCACCGGGAGTGGATCGCTGGCCCCGATCCTCTGAAATTCGGGATGCTCCTGGTTGATCAGAACGTTGTTCTCCACCCGAGTTACCACCGACGGGACAATCAGCACCGGAGTTCGGCGCTCGTCGTACCATCGGTCGCCAAAGGCGCGCGCCGCAGCCCCAGCCGGCAGATCCCAGGCCGCCACGCGCGGCAGATCGATTCTCTCTACGGACAGCTCCTGAGGGATCGTAATTTCGATATAGCCCTGTGACTTCGGCACGCCGCCCGAAGCATGCACAAGAACCTCCAGCAAAGCGCCGGCGTATGTTTCGCTGGCGTAGATGACGCGGCGTCCCCGTGAGTTCCAGCGCGCACCCCACAGCATCGCGCCGGTGCCATCGAAGATACTGTGCCGCATGTCGGCGATTCGGTATGCGCGAAGCGGCCCCTTAGGAGGGGAGGCCATATAGGATGCGGGCCATGATCTCTTCAGCCTGCCGAGCTCCCAGTTCGGTAAGCGCCGCATCGAGAGGCGTGCGTCCGCCGATCTCGGCATGCGGGGTTGTCAGGAAACGGCGGCTCTGCTCGGAATTCTGCCAGACATACTCGGCCATCGCAACCACACGAGCCAGACGTTCGGTGCGCTCGCTTTCGGCATGGCTCAGGCGATCGTGCCTCCGTTTGTAGGTCGCTTCCGGCACGATCCGATACATCATCGCGCGCTGATCGCTCGCGTCGGTGTAAATGTGCCGCGCTACGTTGCGAAGAGCAATTTTCGGCAGTCCGCGCTCGACGGCTTCACTCAGATCGAGCAGAGAAGTTACTCCGCGTCCCAGGACGCTCTTGCCCCCCAGAACTTCTCCGATGTTGTGTGGCTCGCTCATGGGTACCAGTATACACCAGCTGTAGGCTCACGTGATACCGGCGGCGGTTTTTACAGCGGAGCATCCGGATGCTGAATCGTCCGCCACATATGCGCCACCGCGCTGTTATCGTTCCCCAGCCCTTCCTTCGGTTGCCGAAAATGCCGTCCCACAATATCGGTGAACTTCTCGATATCCACGACATGATTCGGATCGAACGAATACAGGTCGTTCACCGTCACCAGCCGCGCCGCCATGTACCACTTATGATCCCGGCTGTAACGATAAGCGGCTTCGATATGCGGCGGAGGCGTGTAATCGGTCCCGAAGATCAGGTTGTAAAGCTGCGGATACTCATAGCCCACCGAAGCATCCGGATAGAATCGCAGGGCCTGATGGTACCGGATCGCAAACGTGACCTGCTCGGATACGTAGGGCTCGAACAACTGCGCGCCCCACCATCCATGGTCCGCTTTCATCAGAACCTGCGCAACATCGTGGAGCAGACAAGCCATTACGATCTCTTCCGGATACCCGGACATCAGCGCCTTATCCGCGCTTTGCAGAACATGCGTCGCGGGAGCGAATCGCAGTCGAAAGAAGTCGAGCAGCGTGGGCCGCGCGGGCATCGGCGCCAGCCTCGACACATGCAAAGGTTCGGTCGCCACCCGATTGCCGAACGGGCTCGTGCCCCCCGATGCGAACAGCGTCCCGATCCCCCGTCGAATCGGACGCGACTCGATCTGTTCCTCGAACTCGCGCACCGTCATCGGCTTCGAAGGCGCGCCCATGCTCACGAATACTGAAAGATCCAGTTGCCGTGACAGGTATCCCTCGAGCGCCTCCGCCTTCGCTTCCGAATCCATCCCCTGAAGGACCGACGGCCCGCCCAAAGCCGAGATCACTTGCTGACGTTCGATCTCCATGCTTATATTATCGAGCAGAATCGGCGTGAATCGGTTCGCGCACCAATAGCAGGTACGACGCCGCCGAAACCAGGCTCAGCGCTGCGCCCAGCATCAGGGCCTCCCAGAATCTCCCGGTGCGTTCTACAATCAGGCCCGTCACAACAGGCGCCAGAGCGCCGCCCAGATAACCGCCGAAGTTCTGAATCGAACCGAGAGAAGCCGTGTACTGGCTGGGAGCCGCGATCGGCACCGTTGCCCACGCCGAGCTGCTTGCAATATAAATCAGGAAAAGCGACCCCGAAATAAACGCCAGCGCCGCGGTGTTCGATTCTGCAAACGCAGTGCCCGCCGTGCATGCCGCAAGGCCCAGCAATGAAGACGATATCAGCAGTTTGCGCCCCGCCATCGGCGCCATTCCCCGGCGCGTCAGGAAATCGCAGAGCCAACCGCCGGTGACCGCGCCCACGCTGCCGAAGAGAAAAGGAATGCCGGCCAGGACTCCTACCTTCGCCACGCTCATGTGCCGCTCGTGCTCCAGATAAAACGGCAGCCACCCGGTAAACATCCAGAGCGTGTAGACCGTACCGAAGAAGCCCGCGATCATGCCCCATGTGGTTCGGTGAGCAAACAGTTGCCCCCACTCGGCAAACGAGGGGCGTCGCGAAGTGGTGTTCTCATCGCCTTCGGTCAGATAGCGAACCTCGGCCGGAGTCAGTTGCACCTCGCCGGGATCCCGATGAACGCTCCACCACACAAATGCCAGCACCACGCCGGTAGCGCCCACGATGATAAACATCCAGCGCCAGTTCAATCTCAGCATCAGAAATGTCAGCAGCGGGACCGCGATGAAATTCCCCAGCGACCCGGCCGACTGGCACAGCCCGGTAGCGAAGCCGCGCTCGCGAATTCCAAACCAGTCGCGCACCACGCGCGCACCTCCGGGGAACAGGGGCGCTTCGCCCACTCCCAAAGCGAACCGCGCCGCGATGAATACCCAGAAGCCGGTTACCAGTCCTCCCGCTGCCTGCGCCACCGACCAGCCGAACAGTCCCCAGCCCAAACTGCGCCTGGGACCGAACCGGTCGATCAAACCGCCCACCGGCAACTGAGCGAACGCATAGGCCCAGAGAAAGGCGGAGAGCAGCCAGCCCATCTTTCCGACCGGAATCCCGAGGTCCTGCTGTATGAACTTGTTGGCTACCGACAGGGTGGCGCGGTCGATATAATTCAGTGCGCCCCCGGCAATGAGAAGCGCGATGGACCAGCGCTGGATGGACCTGATTCGCTCGGACGGGGATTCGATCACCGCTCCGAATTGTAACAGTGCGCATCATCTCTGGCCAGGTATGATGCCAGTGAGCCTGTTAAAATAGCATCAAATGAGAACCACATTGAACATCGAAGACGAAGCTCTACAGGTGATCAGAAAATACGCGGAAGAACGCGCCGTTTCTCTGGGCCGCGCCGCTTCGGATCTGGTTCATCGCGGAGCGGAGAGCCTTCCCAAGTTCAAAATGAAGAACGGCTGGGCTCTGTTGGAACTTCCGCCTGGCTCGCCGCCTCTCACCAACGAACTCCTGGATGAATGGGAGAACGAGGAATACGAAGAGGAGTTTCGGCGTGCGTTTCCTCCTCGACGTTAATGTTCTGATCGCACTAATAGTTCCGGACCACGTCCTGCATATGGGCGCGCACAGGTGGTTCCGAAGTAACCCTGACCGTTTGTGGGCAACCTGCCCATTAACACAAGGTGGATTTCTCCGTCTCTCGAAGATTGCGATGGCGGGTTCACGAGATGGCGTCAGCCAGGCACTGGCGCGTCTCGACTTCGACTGCAGAAGCCCGCTGCACGAGTACTGGCCTGTCGATGTGGACCTCAGGGACCTCAGCGATTCGCAGCGCTCTCGGCTGATCGGCCATAACCAGATAACCGACATGCAACTTCTGCTTTTGGCCCATCGGCGCAAAGGGCAACTGGCAACCTTCGACAAAGGTCTTGGCAACCTCGCGAAGGCGACGGGCTACGGGGATTCAGTGATGGTGCTGGAAGTCTGAACGTCCGCTTTTTCAGAATTCATACCTCAAAGCAAACTGCATCGAACGCGGAGGCAGCGTGCCCTGGAACTCGCCGAAGGTCTGCGGCGATTCAAGGCTTAGGCTCGGATTCGTGAAGTTAGCGTGATTGAGGGCGTTGAACGCTTCGGCGCGGAACTGAAGCCGGTTTCCTTCCCAGGGAAGCCGGAATGTCTTCGAGATCGAGATATCGACGTTGAAGATGGGCGCGAGGCGAACCGCCGCTCGGGTGCCGGCGCCCTCTGGCGGCTGGTCCTGAAAATTATTCGACGCGCTGGTGTTGGCGAAGATACCGGGATTGCCGTTTTGGTCGATGTGGACCCCGCCTGAACTGATGGGCGAATTAACAACCGCCAGCGAACTCAGCCAGTAATTGGTGTTGTAAGCCAGGTCGCCCTCAACGGCGCTCGGCAGCGGCGTGCTGTAACGCCAGATGCTCGAAATCTGCCATCCGCCGACGGCTTCATCGAGCCATGCGGGCGCGGTCTTCAGGAACATCCGGCCCTTGCCGATCGGCAGCGCGTAGAGAAAGTTGGCATTCAGATTATTGCGGATGTCGAAGTCGGACGAGCCCCGGAAGGCGCCGAGATTGTAAATATCCTGAATCGCCGCGCCCTGCTCGCCCGCTCCCGATTCGGCGGCGGACCCGTTATCGATTGAATGGGAGAGCGTGTAGTTGAAATCGAACTGGAGGCCGTTGGCATAGCGCCGGCGCAGGCTCACGGTGAATCCGTGGAAGTTGGCTTCTCCCGCGTTCATCCACATGGGGAGCGTGCTGCCCTGCTGGGCAAAGAAGGTGTAGCATCCGGGCGCGCTCAGACAGCGGCCGGGCAGATAGGCGCCCGAGATGCGGTCCGCCGCATGCAGGCTGTCGAGGAAGCTGCTCCCGAAAACGCCATAGACACTATAGAAGTAGTTAGCCGAAGCGCTGCCCGGAAAGTAGAAATTCTTATAGCCCGGCCAGACATTGTTCACAAACGGAAGATTAGGAACTAAACCCGGATTGGCTGCCACCTGATTAGCCACCACTGCCGCCGCATTGTTATAAGAAACGCCGGCCGCCTTTGCCAGGGTATTAGCCAGGTTATATACGGTTTGAGCATTCTGCTGCCAGGTAACGCCCGAGCCCGGGTCCTTATAGTTCTCAAGCGGAGTGTATACGTCGCCTTCCATTAACAACCGCCGCGAGAGCCTGCCCATATAGCCGAGCTCAAGGGTGACCTTGCCGGGCAGTTCGCGCGAGTAGGCGGCATTCAGCAGGATCGAGTAAGGCGTCTTGAGATCGGGCGAAATGCCAAGGAAAGTGCCGGTAATCGCTGCGATGGGAGGAGGTGTATAAGGGAACCCGCCGGCGGCCGCGGGCGGGAGCGCAGGGTAGGTTCCGGTGAAGCGCGGCGAAGTGGTGAAGCTGTAGGAATCGGGGAAATTCGTTGGGTCGGTAAGGCCCAGCGACCCGAACTGATCGTACTGAGTAATTAAGTCGTTTCCAAACTGGTCGAATGCAAGACCCGCCCCCATTCGAAAGGCCGAGTTCTTTCCGAAGATCTTAGCCGCCCATCCGCCGCTGTCACCCGGCGAATAAGCGAGGCCGAAGCGCGGCGCGAAGTTCAGGTTATTCGGACTCCACCAGCTTGGTTTGCCGTTCGCAGGTCCATTCAGCCCGTAGCTTAGTGTAAAATCCGACATCTGATTAGCCGGAACGCCCAGAGCCTGCAGGCCGTTGCGCTGCGCAAAATACTGATTGAGCGGGACAGTCGTGCTCACCTGCAGGCCGTTGGCTTCGTAGGGCGGCCGGAAGTTTTCATAGCGAACGCCGATGTTGAGACTGAGTGCGCGGCCCACGCGCCACGCGTCGCCGGCATAGCCGCTGTAGGTATTGGCGATGAAGCTTCTTTGCTGAGGCGTTCCCTGAGGAAGTACCTTACCCTGCTTGTTGTACTGGTAGGTGACAAAGACATCGTTCAGGACTCCCAGCAGCATGGCTGAAGCGTTGGTTACCGCGGTAGGATTAGCCAGCTGAGCATTGCCAAGATAGGCCGATACGGAATTATCGATGTCTTCGCCGAGGCCGATCAGTTCCGTCGCACCATAGGCATAGAGCGGATAGGAACTGGTGAATGACGAAAGATTATTGTGGTTAATGCGAACGTCGATGCCTCCGGTAATGGTGTGGGCGCCCTTGACCCAGGTAACGCCGTCCACGAAATTGTTCAGGGGATTCGTCCTGCCTTTCGGCCTTGCGCCATAGTTTTGCAGGGGCGCGAGCGCAGTGGGCTCGAACTGGAATCCGGTTCCGGTGACGCCGGAGAATTCCTGACCCATGCGAGTCAGGCCCCAGGTGAAGGAGTTAATCACCGTCGGAGTAATCACGGTCGTGTAGTGGGCCGAGAGGCCCTTGCTGTTGTCGCGCAGCGTCGACGCCGGCCCTTGCCCGGGAAACTGCGCCAAAATCTCGTCCTGCGTGTTGTGCTGCAGCGTGCCGCGGACGCTAAGGGTGTGCTTACCCGCGGAGTCCGGGTGCCAGTCCACCTTGGCCACGGCGGCAATGTCGTTCAAATGGTCCGGCGCGTTGAAACGGTAACCGCTGAAGTTCAATCCCCCGTCCTGACCGAATGCGGGGTCGTTCCCCACGGGATATTGATTCAGGATCTTCTGGTAAGGCGTGTTGAGGCCGATGCCCAGCGGATCGACAGCGGGCAGCTGCGAAGGCGCGATCGTCTGCACCGAGCCGTCGCCCAGCTGCACTTTGAGAAAGCCCTGCTTGAGCGATTCCGAAGGCACCGCCTGCACCTGCGCAACGCTGCTGGCGTCCACTCGCTGCTCCCAGTTGAGGAAATAGAACAGCCGGTCCTTTTTAATCGGCCCGCCCACCGATGCGCCGAACTGATTGCGCACCAGCTGCTGCACGGGAACGCCCGCCTGGTTGTTGAACCACGTGTTCGCCGAGGTCGCCGTGTTGCGGTTGTATTCGTAGAGCGATCCGTGGAGGGCATTGGTTCCGCTCTTCGTCAGCAGCACCACCTGGCCGCCCGAGGAACGGCCCTGATCCGGACCCTGACCGCCGACCGTGACGCGGAATTCCTCCACCGAATCGAGCGGGATCGCCAGCACGGCGTTGAATCCGGAGTTGACGTTGGCGCTGTTTCCGTTCACGCCCTGGTACGAATTGCCGGTTGTTGTGTTCTGAGCGACCAGACCTGCGCTCTGGTTATCGTTGACGTCCACGCCATCGAGCGTAATATTGTTCTGATCGCGGCGGGCGCCCAGCACTTCGCCATTTTGAGTCACGCCGGGCTGAAGGCTCAGCAACTCGACGACGTTGCGCGTCTGCAGGGGGAGGGTTCGAACCTGTTGTTCGGAGAACGCGTTTCCGACGGAGGCGTCGACTGTGTTGATCGCGGAGGCTTCCTCGCTGACGCTGACACTTTCGGAATTGCGTCCCACCTCCATGTGGAGATCGAGAGTGGCGGGCGTATTGACCAGGAGCGTTACGCCCTTGCGCGCGATCGGCGCGAACCCCGGCTTCTCGGCGCTGACCGTATAAGTACCCGGGCTGATCTGTACGAACTGATACTCGCCCCCGGAATTCGTGAGCGTCTCTCGCACCAGACCGGTCTGCTCGTTTGCCAGTTTGACGATTGCCGTGGGAATCGCCGCGTTTTGAGGGTCGGTGACAAGACCTCTGAGCAGGGTAGTGGACTGGCACAGGCCGGAACCGGAGAACTCCAGAATCGCCGCGGAAACGAGAACAGCTCTCAGCAAGGTCGTCATACGCACTTCTCCTCTTGTTGGGCGCAAAAAACGCCGCTCAGCTTGAATGCCCGGGGGAATGCGAGGGACTGGCTCGCGACTGCGGCTGAAGGCGCAGCAAACGGAAGCAGGACTCGTGCGAAGAGCCGCGCCTTTGACTGGAACCGTTAAACTAAATTTAATGGGAGTGAAATCGGAGAGTCAATGCCAGCGCGTATAGATAAGTAATAGAATTGTTTTATGGCCGGGATGGCCGGATTTCCGCGTTCAAACAGGTTCTGAAAAAGAGAGCGCGGGCGCACGGTTAGGGTGATAGGGTGTGTGCGCCCGCTTGTCGTAACGGGGATTGTCTAGTAGGCGGGAGCCTCTCCGCCAAAGTTACGGCCCATCGAAAAAAATCGTCAGATTTCGAACATGCCTTCGAACAAAACGCTGCTGAGATAACGCTCCCCGGAGTCCGGCAGAATCACTACAAAAGTCTTACCTCGGAACTGCTCCTCCCGAGCTACTTTCACCGCCGCCGCGACTGCCGCTCCACAGGAAATTCCGCACAACAATCCTTCCTCGCGCGCCAGCCGCCGGGCCATCTCGATCGACTCTTCATTCGTCACCTGCTGCACGCGGTCCACGATGCTCAGGTCCAGGTTCTTCGGCACAAATCCGGCCCCGATCCCCTGAATCTTATGCGGCCCCGGCTTGAGCGGCTCGCCCGCTCGGGCCTGGGTGATCACCGGACTCGCCGTCGGCTCGACCGCTACCGAAATAATCGCCTTATTCTTCGTCTGCTTGATGTAGCGCGAAACGCCGGTGATCGTGCCGCCGGTCCCTACACCCGAAATCAGCACGTCGATGCCTCCGTCGGTGTCGTCCCAGATTTCCGGTCCCGTAGTCTGCTCGTGAATCAGCGGATTCGCAGGATTCTCGAACTGCTGCAGCAGAATATACCGGTCGGGATCGGACTTCACGATCTCCTGCGCCTTCGCGATCGCACCGCCCATCCCCTTCGCACCTTCGGTCAGTTCCAGTTTCGCCCCGAACACCGACAGCACCTTGCGCCGCTCGAGCGACATGGTCTCCGGCATCGTAAGCGTTACCGGATACCCCCGCGCCGCTGCAACGAACGCAAGTGCGATCCCCGTGTTGCCGCTCGTCGGCTCAATCAGCTCCTTGCCCGGCCTCAGCACCCCGCGTTTTTCCGCGTCCCAGATCATGGACGCCCCGATTCGGCATTTCACCGAATACGCCGGATTGCGCCCTTCCACCTTGGCCAGCATGGTCACAGGCAAGCCGTCGATCACCCGATTCAAACGCACTAACGGAGTATGGCCAATGCTGAGCGAATTGTCGTTGAAATACATGTTTCAGATCTCCCAGTTCGGTACAAAACGATTATGCTTCTCGGTCCATTCGCGGACCAGTTGCGCGAAATTAGCGGTATCCAGAATGCCATCGATGGCATGATCGACGCGATCCCACAGATCGGCCAGAGGCGAGTCGCCCTGGCGGCGCTGCCGGGAGCGCTCGTCCTGCCGGCCTTCGATAAAACGCAGTACATCTCCGACTGTGATCGCGTCGGCGCGGCGCGCCAGCAGGTAGCCGCCCTCGGCCCCGCGGCGGGATTCAACAAAGCCGCCCTGCTTCAGGCTGGCGAGGATCAATTCCAGGAACTTCTGTGGAATCTGTTGCCTGCGGGCGATGTCGGCGATTTTCACGGGGTCGCGGCCGGGCTGGAATGCGAGATCGAAGATTGCCTGGAGGGCGTATTCGCCCTTCACCGAGACATTCATCGACTCAAATACCCTAAATACCTATACACAACTAGAGATTAGTCGAGCGAGACGGGTAATGCAACTGAAGGCAGGCAAAACGAGGAGGGAATTAATCAGGCAGGCAAAGAGGTGGGCTGGCTGCCGATTGCCCGGCGGCCAGCCCAGGCAATTACTTCTTTTCGGTGGTGTCGGTCTTCTTCTTCTTGCCACCCTTTTTCTTTTCGGTCTTGGTGGTGTCTGCCATCTTGTCCTGGGCGAACGAAACGGTGCCGAGAACAACGCCGAGGCCGATCGCGATTGCGAGAATCTTTTTCATAGTGTGGTGATCTCCTTAAATTTGAATGCGACGATGTCGTCGTCTTAAAAATCATAGCGAACCCGAGATGAATTCACCCTTAAGGTGTGATTAAATTCACTTCATCATTCGTTCACAACAAGTTGTCCTATTATTTTCATGCACTTAGCACTTTATCTGAATGCGCAGATGCTACGGTTTGGGTGTATGAAGAAGCGAGAACTGGCTCAACACATAGCAGAACTTGAGGGATTACCTCCCGCCGAGGCCGCCGACCAGGTGGATAAAGCGGTTCACAGGATCATCCGCGCCCTCAAAAACGGCCAAACCGCGAAGCTCCCGGGACTCGGCACCCTTACGCCCGGTTCCGACGCCTCCGGCCGCCGCTGGATCTTTAAAAGGGAATCCGGTGAACGCTGAGGAACTCGCAGCCCTGATCTGCCGCTCGCTGCAGCGGTCGCCGGCTGTCGAAATCGAAGGACTCGGCGTCTTCGCGAAAGATTCGCGGGGCGATATCTCGTTCCGCCGCGGCGACCTGCCGCGCGTCTTCATCGCCTACGCCGCCGAAGATCTGGAACTCGCGGAAAAACTGTATCTGTACTTCGAGGCCTGGGGCTGCGCTCCCTGGCTGGACCGGCACAAACTCCTGCCCGGACAGGACTGGCCCCGCCGCATTCAGGAATCGATCGAAAGCTCCGACTTCTTCGTCGCCTGCTTCTCCAACCATTCGGTGAACAAACGCGGCGCTTTCCAGGCCGAAGTGCGGCAGGCGCTCGAGTGCGCCCGCAAGGTCCCGCTCGACGAGGTTTTCCTGATCCCGGTCCGGTTCGACGAGTGTCGTGTGCCCGCCCGGATTCAGCGCGAAACGCAATACGTGGACCTTTTCCCGGACTGGGAAGCCGGCTTCGCTCGCATCCTCACCATTGTGGGTAAAACGCGGCGCTAATTCTCCACAATCCGGCCGTCGCGCATATGCACCGTCCGGTGTCCGTACTCGGCCGCCTCCACGTTGTGGGTAATCATCAGGATGGTCTGGCCGAGCCGCGAATTGAGATCCCGCAAAAGCGTGAGCACCGCCAGGGAATTGGCCGTATCGAGATTGCCCGTAGGCTCATCTGCCAGCAGGATCGCCGGTCCCGTCGCCAAAGCCCGGGCAATCGCGACACGCTGCTGCTCGCCCCCGGACATTTCAGCGGGTTTGTGATCGAGACGCCCCGCAATCGCCAGCAGATCCACAATTTTCGTGAACTCCGCCGTAAAGCCGCCGTCGCCTTTGCCCGAAATATGCAGCGCGACCCGAATGTTATCCCGCGCCGTCAGATTCGGCAGCAGATTGAACTTCTGAAATACGAAGCTCACCCATTTTCGGCGCAGTTCGGTCCGGCCGGCATCGCCGACCTTCGAAACATCCTCGCCAGCCACGATCACCTGGCCTGAGGTCGGCGGAGTCAGCCCGCCCACAATATGGAATAGCGTCGACTTCCCCGAACCCGAAGGCCCCACAATCGACAGAAACTCACCTTTCGCCACGTCGAGATTCACCCCGCGCAAGGCCTCTACCGCAATTTTGCCTGTCCCGTAAACCTTGCGCAGGTCGCGAATCTGAATGATGGGGACGCTACTCATAAGCCAGCGCCTCGATCGGATCCATCCGAACCGCTATCGCGCCGGGATAAAGCGCCCCCAGCAAAGCCGCCCCCATCGCAATCGCGCCCGAAATCGGCCACCACGCGTAGACGATAGCGACGGGGAGGGAAGCCGGCATCGCCCTGTGGATGATCCCCGCCGACCCATAACTGAAAATGATCCCGAAAATCGTCCCGCCCAACCCCAGGAAAAACGCCTCCGCCAGAATCAGCCCCATGATGAAGCCTTTCGTCGCCCCCAGCGATTTCAAGATCCCGATCTCCCGCGTCCTCTGGAGCACGGCCATGTACATCGAGAGCGAAACTACCAGAAACCCGATCACCACCCCGATTCCCTCCACCACCAGCAGAAACGTCGAAAGCAGCGGAACCTTATCCACCGAGATCAGCGATTGCAGTTCTTCCATCGAGACAATAGGAAACTCGTCGTATTTCTTACGCAGCGCTCCGATCACTTCGTTGGTATGGGCCTTGTCGTCGAGCTTGAGGTAAATCTGGCTGACGTACCCAGAGCCACCGCCTTCCACCTCTTCGAGCGGGACGATCTGCGCGAAGATGTGCCCCAGTTTGCCCGGTTCCACAATTCCCGCGACCGTCCACTGGTGATTCAGCAGGTTGAGTTTTCCCCCGGCCTGGACGTGCCTCTGATCGGCATACCAGGAATCGATCAGCAGATCGTCCGGCCCGCTCAAAGGGTGGCCGGAAAGAAAAACGAACCCTCCGCTCATACGGTCGAAAGCCGCCGGATCGATGCCCATAATTGCATCGAAGCCGCCGATGGTCGCAATCACCTGGCCCATCGCCTGAGCCACATGCGGTTCCGTCGCCAGTTTCGCAACCAGCGAAACCGGCATGGTCGAGTTGCTGAAACCCACGATGCTGGCCCCGCGAGGCTTCACCAGGATGTCCGCGCCCACGCCGTTCTGGCGCCGGCGCGAATCTTCCACAAAGCCCGTGCTCAGCCCGATCAGCGTCAGGATCAGCGTCACCGGCACCGCGATCATCAGCACGCTCAGCATGGTGCGCAGCGGCCTGTGGGTGATGTTTTCCCAAACCAGACGCCCGATCATTTCGGCGCCTGCTTAGGAGGAGCACCGATTTCCTGGAGCGTCGAACCCTCCGGCTGCGTCAGCACGAATTGCGCGTCGGTCAGCGCTTTATTCATCTGCATCGCCTCGACATCCAGCACAATCCCGTATTCGTCCTTCGGACGCTGGATATCGATGTGGGAGGGGAACAGCACGCCGTTATAAGGCGTCCATTTAGCGTAATGCGTGTCGCTGGTTTCCGAGCCTTCCACGTCATACACCATTTGGCGGACGATGCTCAGATCCAGCCGGTCGAACCACACCGTGCGCCCGACGCGAAGGTCGCCGTCGGCCATTTTCCGCATGAACATCAGCATATAGAGGGCGTTGTCCTCGTCGGTCAGGTCCATTAGCACCGGGATTTCGCTGCCGAAGTCGGTAGGCTGGATTAGCATTGACGAAAGAAACGCGGCCGGACGCAGATTCTCGTACTTGTTCTTCGAATTCGTGGGCGCCGAGTTCGATCCCTCGATGAACAGGTTTTTCGAATTGATGAACATCCGGAAATCGGTAGCGTTCGAGACCATGTCAAGCGCCGGAGTCCGCACCACGGGCGTTTGCGCCTGGATTCGGATGTCGGACGGTTTGCGAAACAGGATGATCGCCCGGACATCGACGATTTCGTTGATCTGGCCTTTGTAAACGCTGCCGGTCGACGGCGTCATGTTTACGGTCGCCTGGAAGGAATTGATCGGAGCGTAAAGGCTGGAGATGCGCTCGCTGAGTTGGTCGCGCGTAGCTGTGAGCAGCGTTTGCTTGCCCGTGGCGAGCTTTCCACCCCGCAGAATCTTGCGCGGGCCTTTGATGAACAGGCCCTCAAACACCGAGCACGAACTCGACAGGGAGGCCAGTGTAAGTGCAAGAGCCACCGGTACGTGCCGGCGCAGTTTGCGCATTCTTTTCATTGTAGGATGCGGTCCCGCGGAGATTCGGTTCCGTCAATTCGCGCACAGCCGGATGTTATGATGAGGTTTCAGCCAGCTTGTGGGCCTGTGGCGCAGTTGGGAGCGCGCTTCCATGGCATGGAAGAGGTCGTGAGTTCGAATCTCACCAGGTCCACCAAAACAAACTCCAACGAAACATAGAGTTACGAAAACGCTTGCGCGCTTCCGCGTCGCGGAAGAGGTCACGCGGAGTCCATTTGGAGTCCAAACTCGCTAAAATTTGGACTCCAGCGAGCTCTGGGCCGAACATGTGGCAAACTAGTCAGCAGGAGTTGTGCCAACCTCGATGATGAGCCCCGCTGCCAGACAGATCGTCTCGAAGCTGACAGGCGTGCTTGTTCAGGCTGCCCATCCCAAACGCATCATCCTCTTCGGTTCTCAGGCCAGGGGCGATGCGGCTCCGCATAGCGATTTCGACATCATGGTCGTGGAAGAGAAGCCCGCCGACCGATTCGCCGAGATGGTCCGCCTGAATCGTCTCATTCGCTCGTTCGATATCGCCGTCGATCTCCTGGTCGTCAGCGACGAAAAGTTTCAGTATTGGCGCGAGACTCCCGGCAACGTTTATTACGAAGCCGCCACAGCGGGGCAGGTACTCTATCAAGCGGCGTGAACAAGCTTTGCTCTTTCTGCGCAAGGCGGCTCAGGACGAAGCCTTGCTCGACGCGGTCCTCGAGTCCGACAAGGTGAGCGACGAGGTAATCGGTTTCCATTGTCAGCAGGCTGCGGAGAAGATGCTGAAGGCCTTGCTGTCCGATTTGGGCGCCGCGTTCCACAAGACTCATGAACTGGGAGCCTTAATGGACAAGTTGGCGCTTTCGGGCGCGCCGTTGCCGGGCGAGTTTGAGAATCTCGACGTGCTCACACCGTTTGGCGCGGTGTATCGGTACGACGACTACGACGGTACGGAGTCGCTGAACCGGGCCGATACGCGCGCCTTATTGAAGTCACTCCGTGCGTGGGTGGAAGATCGCCTGCGCATCCGCTCCGTTTCGCAGTCGACCTGAACTTTCATAGAAGGACGATGTCCGTCGCGCCCAAGCCCCGGCTGCGAAAGATTACTTTTCCAGTCCGGCCGCCACTTCTCTTTCCGGCCCGCGAGGCGTCTCCCTTTTCCTCTCACCGATTTGCCTCAGGCTATTTGCGATCAAACCGCCTACACCGATGATGATTGTCACCATAAGCCCAAGCAGCCATTGCAGCATCGTGTAAAGCCGGCTGATTTCGCCGCGCACACCATCCACATCACCATGTGTCCGGTCCTGAAGATCGATCAATTGTTGCCGGAGTAGAGGAACCGCCACAGCCTTTTCCGGCGTTTGCAAGATCGCCGTTTCGAGCGCCAGCATGCGCTTGTCGAGTTGGCCCGCTATTGTCGCCGTCTGACTTAACGTGTCTCGCTCCTGCGGGGTGAGGCCGCCTATCTGCACCTTTGCGCCTTTCCCAATCGCCTGGGCCAGACTCTCTTGTATCGCCGCGTTTGATGCTCGGAGCCGCTCCACCTCCATGGCAAGACGGGATGCTTCCGATTGGGCAGCCCTTCGTGATGCGTCAACCGCTGCCGCTACGGATTCGCTGGCATAGTCGCCCCGCCGCTTTTGCTCGACAACAGTGAAAAAACTCGTAACGACCCCACCGAGCGCGACGGCAATACTGACTGACGATGCAAGCAGCGTCCAGCGTCGCCTCAGATAAGACCGACGCTTGTCTTCAGCCCACTGAGCCTCACGGGCGCGTCGCGATT
>Ga0302319_10005066_pt1 | contig 26666 bp, 13 predicted proteins | sample Bog_T0_2_FD_203319 | JGI IMG/M metagenome (GOLD analysis project Ga0302319, IMG submission 203319) | Peat permafrost microbial communities from Stordalen Mire near Abisko, Sweden - Bog_T0_2 | ecosystem: Environmental > Terrestrial > Soil > Wetlands > Peat | place: Sweden: Abisko, Stordalen Mire... | reverse complement strand
TTCAGGACCGAACGGATCCGTGTCCTGAAACCCGCTCCGCCGGAGTGTCGCATAGGGCAACGCCACCGTCGCGCAGTATTGCGGATTTTGGTATAAATTCAGGCCCGGGTTGATCCATTCCCAGGGCGCCCCGTCCTGGCGGCGCGCCGCGATGCCGGCGACCAAGTCACGCAGCACCGCCCACGCCGCCAGCGGATCCACCGGGTGCAGCGCCACCACCAGCCAGCCCGAGGCGGTGCCCCAGTAGCCCCCGTTCTGGTAGTGGCCCTGGGGCGATGCCGTCTTCTCCCAATCGCCACCGAACGGTCCGGCAGGCGGCAGCGCCCTGACCTGCCCTTCGGCGACGATGCCGCCAGCCTGGTGCAGCGAAAGCAGTCCCCGACCCACCGCCGCCTCAGCCTCCGGGAAAAGAATCCCTTCCGCGATGGCAAACGCGGAACCCCAGACATCGTATTTCCGCCCGAGCCCAGTGGCGGAGATCAGCATGGCCTCGCCGCCGGAGACTTCGCGCAGAAAGGTTCGCGCCACCGAATCGCGCAGCTGGACCGCGACCCGCCGATAGGCTTCCGCCGGCCCACTCTCATCCAAGGCGCCATGCAGGTGCGCCAGGTCATGGGCCGCGCGCCAGCGCAGGATGGTCGGAAAGAGCGCGGGGCCGGTCTTCCGCACTGAGTCGCAAAACCCCCAATCCACTCGGGTGCGCTGCTCCGCCTCATCGCAGACCACGGCACCGGTGGCTGGGTCGACCGCGACCGACTCGAACGCGCGGTCACAGATTTCCATCAGGGGCGGTGTCCCCCACCCGGTGGTCATTTGGGCTCTCAGCAGCTCAGGTCTTCCGGTCAGATCAAGGTGCTCCCGAACCATCTGAATGAAGTAAAAGGCATCGTCCGCCGGCGGCAGAAATCCGAAGCTGCCGTCCCCCTGGTCGTCGCCGTCGGAATAGGTGCCGGGATACCACACCGCCTTCCCATTCACGTTGATATGATCAGGGATGCTGTAACCCGGCACGAGCAGGCCGCGCTGCAGGTTGATGCCCTGCGGTCCCGGCTGGACGGCGGCGACGACCCGAATCCATCCCTCGATCTCCGGCGCAGAGATGAGTCCTCCCCCCAGCATCATGGCCGCGTCTCGGATCCAGAAGGCCGGATAACCTCCGCTGCCGCCGGGTAGATGCAGCACCTGCCCGGTGGAGTTGATTCCCCTGCTGATTTTCTCCCCCGGCTTCACTTCGGCCGTTGCCACGGTCTCCCGCGCCAATTGCCGCAATGCTCCCAGCAATGATTTCCCGTCGTCGCTCACGATAAAAGATGCGTGCTACGATCGCGACGGAGCGCCCGGGATGGGAAAGTCGTCGCTCATGCCATTCAAGCCCTCGCGGTCGCGCTTGAAGCTGACGGACGTGCGGGCACCGTTTCGCTCGATGCGGATGACATAGATACGGTCGTAATCGTCGTCCGGCCAGCTCGGCACCTCGGTAGCGGACCCGCCGAGGTGCGTAAGAAGCCGAGCCGTGAATTTGTTCAGTGCGATATGCTCCCAGGTGATGAAAATGACCGAATTGCGATAGCCGGCCCGCAGGATCTCGTGCTCCAGCCCATCGGTTTCCGCAAACCCGAACGCCGTGTTGACCGGCAGGCCGAGTTTGATCGCGGTCGGCTCGATCGTGGCCAAGCCACGGAGATAATATTCGCAGGGAGCGCCATTTGCTCCCCCGCACAGGTTGCGGGCCGGATCCGGGGCGAAGATGAATTGCGGCGTGCCATATCGGGAGATCAGCACGGCCGGCAGCGCCAGGGACCGATTCAGGCCGCGGATGGTCAATTGGCCCAGTTCCGTGGGCGTCTTTTCGCTGTGCCTCAGGCAAATCAGCGTCTCCACGTCGGCCTGCGCGGCTGGCGCCGCGACGCAGATGAGACAAGCCAACCGGAGTCCGAGTGTTCGCATAGATTGAGGGCGGCAGGATGCGGGTCGTGGCGGCGGCAGTCGAGCCTCCGCGGGTGGAGCACGTGGTCCCGAACGCGCTCCTGAGCCTTAGCGTGGGCTTCCAGCCCATGTCATCTTCGACACGGGCTGGAAGCCCGTGCCACGTCGATCCGGCGCGTTAGGGACCACACGCTTCTCCTTCCAAGATTGCACCATCGGCGAAAACACTTAACCGTCCGCCATGCGTTGGCCGGCCCCCCGCCCGAGTTTTACCCCAGTGTTTGCCGCTACCTTGGGAGCCGCCGTCGGCCTGCTGGTCGCTTCGGGCGCCGTCGGCGCGACCACCGCCCCGGCGGACGTCCAGGTGGTCGAGACCTGGTCGCCCGCTCCCAACGTCCATTCCGACGTTCCGACCCATCTGACCGTGATCGCGCAGGACGACCGCCTCCGCCTGGTGATGCATCGGCCGACCGTCGTGATGGGCAACGGCGGCTGGCAGCCCTTTCTCTTCTGCTCCGCCCAGGGGACGCTGTTCTGCCAGTCCCAGATCAACGCCCATCCCTTCCAGACCAAGGCCAAGAAGGTCTACCACGACCGGATCGCGACCGTGGTGTCCCGGGACGGCGGCGCCACCTGGAGCCGGTGGACCTATCAGGAAAATCACGACGACGTCTACATGGAGGGCGGCGCGGGCCAGTGCGCGGACGGCACGATCCTGATGTTCGACACCTACCTCATGCCGTCGGCCCGGGTGGACCATGGCATCGGCGAGCTGTGGAAATCGACGGATGATCTTCACAGCCTGACGGGTCCGTCCTTCGTCGATGTCTACCTGCCCCACGTGAACTGGACGGGCTCCAGCGACGACGGCGGCCATCCCCACCACGCCCTCCGCATGCACCGCTCGCTGCTGGAGCTGCCCAACCGGGACCTGCTGGCCACGGTCTATGGGTGGCTCGCCGACGATCACGCCCCCTGCCCCTACATGCCGAGCATGAAAAAAACCCGCGCCATGGTCATCCGCTCCCGCGACCGCGGGGCGAGCTGGTCCTACCTGGCCACCGTGGCGGTGGACGGAGCGGTCGGCACCGAGGGCTTCGACGAGCCCTGCCTGATCCGGATCTCCCGCGGCGTCCACGCCGGCCGCCTGCTCTGCTTCATGCGCACGGGCCGGGACCTCTATGGCGCGCACTCCGACGACGACGGCGTGACCTGGAGCCGCGCCCGGGCGGTCGCTTTCCCCGGCATCGACATCTACGACACCGCCCGCTGGGTGCGTTTCTTCGCGAATCCCGACGCCCCCGGCTATGTGCCAAGCGACCAGTTGCTGGGCGCCATGGTCGATCCGGACCTGACCCCGATGCGGGACGGCACCCTGGTCTGCACGGTCGGCGTGCGTACCCCGGAGAAGCTCTACACCCGGGACTGCCGTTCGCCGGTCGACGGAGACTACCTCGCCTTCAGCTGCGATGGCGGCGACACCTGGAGCGAAGTGGTGCAGTTCCTGTCCGGGTCGCCCACCACCCAATACATGGGCGTTCGCGAGGTTGAGCCGGGCGTACTCTACGTGGTTTACGACGATACGATCTGGAAGGCGGTTGGCCGGACGATGGGATTCCGCCTCGAGGTGGCCAGGACGGACCAGCGTGGCCGTGGGGCGGCCGATGAACCTAGATGATCGTCAAATGGACGCCGCTTTCAATAACGCACGCGGAAACGGCATAGCGGGTGAGACGGGCGGTGTCATGGATGTTGAGCTTGTCCATGAGATGCTGCCGGTGTTTCTCGACCGTCTTGATGCTGATCCCCAGATCCGCCGCGATCTGTTTGTTGCTCATGCCTTCGGCCACCAGTTGCAGCACCTCGGACTCCCGTGAAGTCAGGCGCTTGCCCCTGCCCCGGGTGTGGGACGAGTCATGGGAGTTGCGCTGACGAAGCCTCAGGCGCTGGGCGATCCCGGAGCTGAAGAAGGAGCGACCGCTGGCGACTTCGCAAATTGCGCGGTTCAAATCCTCGATGGAAGACTGCTTGGCGAGAAACCCGGTCACACCGACCTCGATCATGCGCTCAACGTAGGCCTCGTCGCTGTGCGCAGACAGCACGATCACCCTGGCCTCGGGGTTGGCTTCCAGGATCTGCCGTGCCGCCTCCAGGCCGTTGAGCACCGGCATGGCGATGTCCATCAGCACAACGTCGGGCCGCAGGGTGCGCGCCATCTCCCGCGCCTCCCGACCGGTCCGCGCCTCGCCGATCACCTCAAAGCGCCCATCCATGCGCAGCAGGGCGTGCAAGCCCTCCCGCACGACGACGTGATCCTCGGCCAGAAGCAGGGTGATTTTTTTCGGTGAAACCATGGATTTTATATCCGCGTCCTGCCGGAGAGCGATTGGCGGCTCCCGAGTCTAGGCGGATGTATTTCCGGTTTCAATGGGGTGTTACCCTAACCGCGGCGGCAAAAGCGTTCGCGATTGACCCCGCCGCCGGGGCGGGTTGGATCCTCGCGTGGCACGGGATTGCGCCAGGTTCGCAGCGAAGATTTGCGCCCAATGATCACTTTGCCCGGCGCGCCGGCCTTGATCGCGCATCTCGGGATGCAGCGGATTCCCCACGAGGGTGCCTGGTTCGCCCCGACGTATCGCAGCGCCGAGACGGTCGCGGGCGAGGCCGCCTCCCCTGTCACCGGCGAGCATCGCGTCTGCAGCGCAATCTACGGAGTCGTGACCCGGGAGGATTTCTCCGCCCTCCACCGCCTCGCCAGCGATGAGCTTTGGCACTTTTACGGCGGCGATCCCCTCGAGATGCTCCTGCTCCACCCCGACGGCCGCGGCGAATCCGTCGTGCTCGGCCCGGACATCCTCGCCGGCCAGCGCCCCCAGTTTCTGGTCCCGCGCGGAGTCTGGCAGGGAACCCGCCCGACGGGGACGGGTCCCGAAGCCTATGCCTTCATTGGCACCACCGTCGCCCCCGGCTTCGAGTATTCCGACTACGAACCCGGCGACCGCGCCGGACTTCAGGCCCGCTATCCGGCGTGGGCGGACGCCATCGGCCGCCTGACCCGCCCCTGATGCTGCGCATCCTCCGCTACGAATTGGTCCTGGCCTTGCGCCGGCTTTACCGGCGGCGCGTGCCGACCGCCCTGATGTTCACGACCTTCACGGTGGCGATCACGCTCGCCTTGGTCAGCTGGTCGCTTTTCTACACCATTTTCCTCCGCGCTCCGGAGTTCGACCCCGACAACCGTCTCTGCGTGGTGGAGTACAAGCCGGTCGCGATCTACGGCATCAAGGCCCTCAACGTGGCCCGGGTCGACATTGAAGCCTGGCAGGAAAGCCAGACGGTGTTCTCCGAGTTCACCGGGGTCACGCTGTACCAATCCGTCTTTCTCATGATCGGCGCATCGACCGAGCGGGTCTACTCCGCCCAGCTCTCGGCCGCCGCCCTGCACATGGTCGGGGCGAAGCCCCTGCTCGGCCGCCTCTTCACCCCGGCGGAGGACAAGGTCGGATCCGCCCCGGTCATGCTCCTGAGCCAGCACACCTGGGAGAACAAGTTCGGCGGGGATCCCCACATCCTCGGGAAGGTGATCAAGGTCGAAGGCGCACCCGTCACCATCATCGGGGTGATGCCCGCGTCCTTTCGCTTTCCCAACAACCAGGACGTCTGGACCTCAATGGGCTACCTGCAGTCGTCGTACTCGGTGGACTTTCCCTTTTCCGAGGGACTGGCGATCCTCAAGCCCGGCACCAGCTTCGCGCGGGCCGAGGCCGACCTGGACCAGATCACCAAGCGCCGGGGCACCTCGACCCTGGCTGCCCGCTTCCATCTGAGCACCCTCGTCACCCCCTTTCGGGAATATTATCTTTTCCCCCAGATGCACCGCAGTGCGGTCGTGCTGCTGGCCCTCGCGCTCGCCTTCGTCCTGATCGGCTGTGCCAATACCGCCAACCTCGTCCTGATCGACTTTCTCGGGCGCATGCCCGAAACCGCTTCGACGCTCGCGCTCGGGCTGCCCCGCGGCGCGATGATCCGCGGCGTCTGCTTTCCCGTGATCATCCTCGCCAGCCTGTCGGCGGCGGTGAGCATGGCGCTCCTGCTGGTCGCGGCACCCCCGGTCTTCCAGGCCGTGCTGGAGATGAACGCCCCTTACTGGCTGACCTTTACGCTCGCCTGGCATCACTTCGCCGTCGCCGGCGCGCTGGCCGCCGTGTCCGCGGCCGGCGCGATTCTCGGCCCGATCGGCTACCTGCTGCTGACCAATCCCGAGCAGATCATCCGCCAGGGCGCCGGCGCGCACCGCGGCACCGCCCGCGGCCTGTTGCGCCGGACCCTGCTGGCGGGCCAGATCGCCATGCTCACGGTGCTCGGCATTGCCGCCGGCCTGCTCGTCCAGTCGAGCTACCGGATCGGCGCCTCCCACCGGGGCTATGACGCGGGCTCCGTCTATCTCGGAAAGCTGGACATGGACCGGGAGGATTTTCCCACCCAGGCGGATCGCATGGTGACGATTCACAAGGTGATCGATGAGGTTTCGCGCCTGCCCGACGTGCGGGCCGCGGCGGTCATGACGATGCCGCCCGGGTACAGCCAGCCGGCGGACTGCCGGTACGCCCTCGATCCGGCCACCCTGATCAACGGCCGCGCCGACGGCACCGGGGTCTCGTCCGAGGCCACGGACGGAGTCTTCGACGCCCTCGGAGTGCCCTTCCTCGCCGGCCAGACTTTCCCCCGCGCCGTCACGGCCACCACCCCGAATTATGTGGTCATCGACGAATCGATGGCCGCGCGCCTCTGGCCCCGCAGCGATCCCATCGGACGGGCGCTTTATTTGCGTTTTCGGTGGATGGACCCGACCGATCCCACGGTCCGCGCCGTCGTGCGCGGCGTCGTCCGGGATTTCCAGGCCGCCGGCCCGATGGCCAGCCAGAACGACTGCATTTACCTGCCCATGACCCTTTGGGTCCCGGGGAACATGTTCTTCATGGCCGGTGGCAATGGCCGCGTCCCCAACGGCAAGGAAATCAGCGATGCCGTGGCCCGGGCCGACCCGCGGGTGGCCTCCTATTTCCCGGACTCGATCCGGCACCAGATCGACATGACGCTCGGCTCGGTCCACCTGACGACCGCGCTGACCACCATCTTCGCGCTGGCGGCGGGGCTGCTGTGCGCCCTGGGTGTTTACAGCATCACGGTGTCGCAGATCATGCAGCGGAGCCGGGAATTCGGGATCCGGCTGACCCTCGGGATCGGCCCGGCCCGCCTGTGGGCGCGTTTCGTCGGCGGCCACCTGGTGACGGTCCTGTCGGGCATCCTGATCGGCCTGGTCGCCGCCTTCGTGGTGGTGCGTTTCTTCCAGGCGCTGTTGTTCGGCATCGGCGACCACGACCCCCTCACGTTCGCGGGGGTCGGGTTGGTGATCCTGGTGATCTCAGGTCTCGCCAGCGTCCCCAGCCTGTTCCGCCTCCGCCGCATCCAGCCGGCCGACTGCCTGCGGGGTCTGTAGGATTGCGGCTCAAGGCGGGCCCGGTTCGTGCCGTTGGAGGAAGGGCAGCGTGACGCGGTCAGCGCGAATCCATTCACGATGACCCTCATTCCCGACGTCTCCCTCCGTCGGGCGGGGCCCCGGCCATGACACCCGCACTTTCGCAGAAGAAAGTGCAGGCCGCCCTGGCTTTGCACCAGGCCGGAAGGCTGGACGAGGCCTTCGCGCTGTACCGGCGGATCATGGCGGAGGCGCCGCGCAATTTTGACGCGGCGCACCTGGCCGGGGTGGTCGCCCTGCAACAGGGCCGGGCCGCCACCGCCGCTGAACTGCTGGCCCGGGCGCACGCCCTCGCCCCGGACCAGGCGGTGTGCGCCATGCGCCTGGCCCTGGCCCTCTCCGCGCTCGGGCGTCACGCGGAGGCCGAGACCAGGCTTCGCAAGCTCCTGCGCCGGGCGCCGGATTGGCACGAGGCTTGGGACAACCTCGGCAGCATCCTCCAGCTCCAGGGCCGGGTCGACGAGGCGATCGCCTGCTACCGGCGCGCGGTGCAGCTCCAGCCCGGCTTCGCCGGGGGCTGGTCGAATCTCGGGCTCGCGCTGCTTTTCACCGGCCGGGCGCAGGAGGCGCTGGAGTGTCAGGACCGGGCGCGGGCGATCGACCCATCCCGGGCCCAGGCCGATCACGGACGCGGCCTGGCGCTGCAGCACCTGCATCGAATTCCCGAGGCGGTGGCGGCCTACGGCGCCGCGATTGCCAAGGCGCCCGGGAATTTCGCCACCCGCAGCTACCGGCTGATGGCCCTGCACTATCTCGACGGGATGACGCGGGAGGAACTCCTGGCCGAGCACCGGGCCTTCGGCGCGGCCGTCGCGCCCGAAGCCGGCGCCATCTCCGTGGACCGCAGCGCGGTGAACCCGGCGGAGCCCGACCGGAGGCTCCGCGTCGGGTTTCTCTCCCCCGATCTTCGCTGCCACTCCGTGGCTTATTTTATCGAGCCGCTCCTGCGCCATCTCGATCCGGCCGCGTTCGAGCTCTACCTCTATCACGATCACTTCGTGGTCGATGCCACCTCGGAGCGGCTGCGCGGCCTGGCGGCGGTCTGGCGCAACCTGGCGGGCCGCCCGGCACCGGAGGCGGAGGCCCTCATCCGCGCGGATTCGCCCGACATCCTCGTCGACCTGGCCGGCCACACCGGCCTGAATCGCCTCCCCCTCTTCGCCCGGCGACTGGCGCCGGTGCAGGTGACCTACCTGGGATATCCGGACACGACCGGTGTTGCGGCGATGGACTACCGCTTCGTCGATGGCGTCACGGATCCGCTCGGCGAGGCGGACCGTTTTTGCACGGAGAAGCTCGTCCGCTTCGCCCCGACGGCCTGGGCGTATGCGCCGCCCGCCGACGCGCCGGCGCCCGCGCCCCGCGAGGAGGGCCCGATCCGCTTCGGCTGCTGCAACAATCTGGCCAAGGTGAGCGGCCCGACCCTGCGCGCCTGGGCCGACCTGCTGCAGGCGGTCCCGGACGCCCGACTGAGCCTCAAGGCGGCGGGATTGGGCGAAAGCGGCGTCGGCGGGTGGATGAGGCAACGGCTGCTCGACGCCGGCATCGACCCGTCCCGGGTCGAATTCCTGGGTCACACCGCGACCACGGCGGACCATCTCCGGGGGTACCGCCGGTTTGACGTCGCCCTCGACACCTATCCCTACCACGGAACGACCACCACCTGCGAAGCGCTGTGGATGGGTGCGCCCGTGGTGACCCTGGCGGGCGACCGGCACGCCGCGCGGGTCGGCGCCAGCCTGCTCACGGCCGTCGGCCACCCGGAATGGGTGGCCCGGGACTGGTCTGAGTACGTGGCGATCGCCGCGGGCCTCGCCCGCCAGCGGATCGAGTCGCCGGGAGAACCGGGAGCGCTTCGCGCCGCGATGGCGCGCTCCGCCCTCCTGGACCACGCCGGACAGGCCGCCCGCTTCGGGACCGCCTTGCGCCGGTGCTGGCAGGCCGCCATCGAGGTCCCGGCCCGCGCGGTGGCCTGACCTAGATTGAGGCGAGGCGATCTGCCGTGGCACGGGCATCCGGCCCGTGTCTCATGTGCTCATGGGCCCAAGCCCATGCATTATTCGAGCCCTCGACACCCGGGCGCACCGCCCGACCCACGAGCTCTTGGGCTGAAAGCCCACGTACCTGCCCCTGGACAATGGGTCTTCCCCATCAAACTGATCCACGACCCGGTATTGGCTCGACTTCACGGGTGCTTTGGTCTCGAAACCAATGGCAAAAGCCGCAAAGTCAGCGTCCTCGGCCCACCCCAACCCGCCGTCCTCCCGCTCCCCGTCCCGCCAGGAGAAATCACCATGAGCCAACCCCTGCCAGGGTCCCCCGTTCAGCAACCGCCCGGAACCGCCGGAAAGCCGAAATACCCGGGTATCCGGGTCACCTGCAATGGCAACCAGCTGGTGACGCAATATGTCGAGTCCCGCGTCACGGAGGGAGGGGTGTTCTACCCGATCACGCCCTCGACGGAGGGCGGTGAGATCTACCAGCAGTCCTTCGCGCAGGGTGAGCTCAACGTCTGGGGCCAGCAGAAGGTGGCGGTGGAGACCGAAGGCGAGCATGCGGCCCAGGGCGGCGCGACCGCCTTCGCCGTCACCGGCCGGCGCACCGTCAACTTCACCTCCGGCCAGGGCATCGTCTACGCCATGGAGCAGTACTACCACGCCCCAGGCAAACTCTCGACCATGGTGCTCGAAGTCGGCGCCCGCGCGCTGACGAAACACGCGCTCAACGTGCACTGCGGCCACGATGACTTTTACGCCGCGCTCGACACCGGCTGGACGATGCTGATGGCGAAGGACGCCCAGCAGGCGGCCGACCAGGCGATCATCCTGCGCCACGTCAACGAGCTCGCGCTCAACCCGGGCATGAACATCCAGGACGGGATGCTCACCACCCACTCCGAGCGCACCTACCTCGCGCCAGAGGCCGAGTTCCTCCGCGAATACCTCGGGGCGCCCGACGACCTGATCGACTGTCCGACGCCCGCGCAGCGCGAGCTGTTCGGCCCGCGCCGCCGCCGCGTGCCGGAGATGATGGACCTGAAGAATCCCCTGCTGCTCGGCCCAGTCGAGAACCAGGAGCACCATATGAACGGCGTCGTCGCCCGCCGGAACAATTTCAACGAGCCCATCCTGGGCTTCCTGGTCCGCGCCTATGCCGAGTTCGGCCGGCTGACCGGGCGCCACTACGGGCCGGTGACCGAATATGCGACCGAGGACGCGGACACCGTGTTCGTCTCGCTCGGCTGCGCGGCCGAGAACATCGACGCGGCCTGCGACTACCTGCGCGAGCAGCGCAACGCCAAGGTCGGCTCGATCCATCTCAACATCATCCGGCCCTTCCCCGAGGCGGCCGTGATCAACGCGCTGCGGGGCAAAAAGAACGTCATCATCCTGGAGCGGACCGATGAGGGCATGGCCGGGGACAACCCCCTGGCGCGGGACATCCGCGTCGCGCTCGGCAAGGCCAATGAAGTGACTCGGTTCGGCGGCGCCCTGCCCGCCCTCACCCCGGCGGAAACCCCGCGGCTGTTCCGCGGCGCCTACGGGATCGGCTCGCGCGACTTCCGGCCCGAGCACGCCCTCGGGGCCTATGAATTCGCGACCGGGACCACCCGCCGCACCGACGGCGCCGGCGCCGCGGAGGGCGAGACCTTCTTCGTCCTCGGGGTGCGCCATCCCTACGCCGTGATCAGCAAGGACACGCCCTCGCTGCTCCCGGAGGGGGCGATCGCGGTCCGCTTCCACTCGATCGGCGGCTGGGGCATGATCACCACCGGCAAGAACCTCGGCTCGATCATCGGCGATTTCGGCAAATTCATCTCCGCGCAGAACCCCGTCTATGACCATGACGGCCAGCAGGTGGAGAAGATCAACGTGATGGCCAACCCGAAGTATGGCTCGGAGAAGAAGGGGGCGCCGACCAATTACTACCTCACGGTGGCGCCGGAGAAGATCAAGGTGAACTGCGAGCTCAACCACGTCGACGTGGTCCTCTGCTGCGACCCCAAGGCCTTCACCCACACCAACCCGCTGGAGGGCCTGAAGCCCGGCGGCTCGCTGGTCTGGGAGTCGAGCGAGGAGCCGGAGGTCGCCTGGCAGCGCGTCCCCGCGGCCCACCGCCAGTTCGTCCTCGAAAACAACATCCGGGTCTTCATCCTGCCCGGCTTCGACATCGCCCGCCGGGCCACCTCCCAGTCCGAGCTGCAGCTGCGCATGCAGGGCAATTCCTTTCTCGGGGCATTCTTCCGCGTGTCGCCCTTCCTCAAGACCTTCGGCATCTCCGAGGAGCAGTTCCAAAAGATCGTCCGCAAGCAGTACGAGAAGAAATTCGGCCGCTTCGGCGACGCGGTCGTCGCCTCGAACATGACGGTGATGACCGAGGGCTTCTCCCGGGTGCGCGAGATCAAGATCGGGCGCCCCGACGAGCCCGACCGCTCGTCGATGCGCACGGCGCCGCTCGCCCCCCAGGGCGGCCACGCCTTCATCCCCACCGCCGGCTGCGGTTCGGCGGGATGCGGCAGCATTCCCATGCCCGCGCTGCAGCCGGCCCGCGCTCCCTTCCAGACCCTGGCCAAGTTCGACTCCGAGTTCCGCAGCGGGCTGGGCTACCACCAGCCGGCCAGCGCGCTGGCCTCGGTCGGCGTGATGGGCGCGGGCACCGGCGCCACCCAGTCCAAGTACGGTGCGCGGCGCGAGACGCCGGTCTACATCGCCGAGAACTGCACCCAGTGCATGGAGTGCATCACGGCCTGCCCCGACACCGCGCTGCCGAACATGGCGCAGGACGTCGCCACGGTGCTGAAGACCGCCGTCAACAACTACGTCAGCGACCCGGCGGAGCGGCGCAAATTCGGCGCCGAGATCGCCGGGATCGAACAGCGCGCCCGGACGCGGATGAACGAGGCGGTGAAGGCGCGCGCCAAGGTCCCGTTCCAGGACATCGTTCGCGAGGAGGTCGGCGCCCTCGCCGGGATCTCCGACACGGCCAAGGCCGAACTCACCGGGATCATCGCGCTGCTCCCGCTGGCTTACAGCAACGTTCCGGCCATCTTTCGCTCCCTGGAGCAGAAGACGCCCGGGGCGGGCGGCCTTTTCTCCATCTTCGTCTCGGACCTGTGCAAGGGCTGCGGCGAGTGCGTGCAGGTCTGCGGCGATCACGATGCGCTGCGCATGACGCGGGAGACCGAGGAGCTGAACGCGGCCCTCACCACCGCGCAGGTCTTCTCGCGCCTGCTGCCCGACACCCCCCAGAAATTCCTCGGGCTGTACAATGACCAGGACGCCGCGGGCTCGCGCGAGGCCGCGCTCCGCAACCATCTGATGGTGCGCCGCAATTACGAGGCCCTGGTCTCCGGCGACGGCGCCTGCGCCGGCTGCGGCGAGAAGAGCATCCTGCGCGCCTGCGCGAGCGTGACGGAGGCGCACATGCGCCCCATCTATCACCGCAAGGCCGACCGGATCCGGGCCAAGGCCGACCGGATCGAAAAGGAGGGGGTGGACCGGCTCGCCGCCCTGCGCGCGCGCAGTCCGGAGGAGTACGAGCTCTTCCGCCGCACTTTCTTCCACGCCATCGTCGGCCTCGGGGGCGAGGACGCCGCCGACACCGCGCGGCGGATCGCCGATTACGAGGCCAAGCATGGCGCGCTGGCCGACGCGCAGCTCGCCGACAGCCTTGCCGCCATCCTCCGCCAGGACGCCTTCAACCACCGGGAGCTGCAGTCGGTCGACGGCCGCAGCGCCAACGGCATGTCCGTCATGATGATGGGCGCCAGCACCGGCTGCAACACGGTCTACGGCTCCACGCCCCCGTCCAATCCCCATCCCTACCCCTGGATGAATTCACTCTTTCAGGACGGGGCCACGATCTCCTGGCTGATGGCCGAGTCGGTCATCCTCAACCACGCCCGGCGCTCCGTCGTGCCCGAGCGCCTGGGCGACGCGCTGCTCGAGCGGACAGAGGGGGTTGCCACCGAGGCCGACTATTTCACCCTCACCCACCTCGACGACGCGCTCATGACCGAGCAGGAGATCCGCGAGCTGCCCAAGGTCTGGGTGATCGGCGGCGACGGCGCGCTCGGCGACATCGGCTTCCAGAACGTCTCCAAGGTGATCCTGCAGAACCGGCCCAATGTGAAGATGCTGATGCTGGACACCCAGGTCTATTCCAACACCGGCGGCCAGAACTCGGACTCCTCGACCATGCTCGGCGGCTACGACATGAACCAGTTCGGCGTCGCCTCGCAGGGCAAGCTGATCGAGAAGAAGAACGTGGCCGAGGCCTTCACCAGCGGGCACGGCTCGCCCTACGTCGCGCAGGTCTCGATGGCCAACGCGGCCAAGCTCTACAAGGCGCTGCTCGACGGCCTGGAATACCGCGGCACGGCCTTCTACCAGGCCTACACCTCCTGCCAGCCCGAGCACGGCGTCGGCGACAACATGAGCGCCGACCAGGCGAAGCTGGTGCGCGACGCCCGGGGGATGCCGGAATTCATCTTCAACCCCCGCCGCGGCGAGACCGCGCAGGAGGCCTTCGACCTCAAGGGCAACCCGAGCCTCGACCGCGACTGGTGGCGGACCAAGTACGCCGCCACCGGGGAGGAATACAGCTTCACCGTGGCCCACTGGGCGATCACCGAGGCGCGCTTCCGCAAGCACGTCAAGGCGATCACGGAGGCGGACGCGGCCGCGCTGACGCTCCTCGACGACATGCTGCTCTTTATCACCCAGGACGACGTCATCCACCGGCGCGTCTTCGACCGGAAGCACCGCAGCTTCGTCCCCAACTTCGCCGGTTACATCAAGGCCGAGGAGCACGGCAAAATGAACTATTACGCGGTGTCCCGCCAGATGGTGCTGTTCGCCGTCGAGCGCCGCAAGGCCTGGCGGATGCTCCAGAGCAAGGCCGGGGTGGCGAACAAGGACTACCTCGCGCAGAAGAACTTCCTCGCCCGGGTCGACAAGGGTGAGTGGCCGCTGGCCGAAGCCAGGACGCGGGTCCGCGAGCTTGTCGCCGCCGAGCTGGCGGGGCTGAAGACCGCCTAAGGTGGGGCGGCGCGTCCCCGTGACGCGCTCCTTGAACGTAGCATGGGCTTCCAGCCCATGGCATCCCCGACACGGGCGGGAAGACCGTGCCACGCAATTCAGCCTAAACTTTGGCCCGGACGAGCCGTTGTTGGGTACGGTTTCTCGCTTTTCCCTCAACCGAACAACCAAATGAAGGTCATCATCATGGCAGCCGGGATGGGTACCCGCCTGCAGAAGAAGCTCGGCAACGTGCCCAAGTGCTGCACCGTGGCGGGGGGCGAGACGTTGATCGAGCGCAACCTGCGGCTGCTCCAGACCCGGGGATTGAACGACGTCACCCTCGCCCTCGGCTACCAGAGCCAGCTCGTGCGCAGCCAGCTCAGCCACCGCAAGTACGTCCGGTTCTACCTCAACCCGTTCTTCAACCTGACCAACTCGATCAGCTCGCTCTGGTTCGCCCGCCGGGAGCTCGACGGCAGCGACGACGTCCTGATCATGAACGGCGACATCTTCTATGAGCCCGGCGTGCTCGATGACGTCCTGGCGGCGAAGGAAACCGTCGTGATGTTTGCCGATCCCCGGCGCAAGGATGAGGCCGACTACAAGTTCAAGTACGCCGACGGCCTGCTGACCGGCTACGGCAAGCACATCCCCGCCGCCGAGGCGACGGGCGAATACGTCGGGATCGCGAAGCTGCACCGCGGCGCCGTGCGCGAGTTCCGCGCCCGCCTCGACCAGCTGATCGGGTTCCAGCAGCACGGCCTGTGGTGGGAGGATGCGCTCTACAAGCTCTGCGCGGACGGGATGCCGATCCACGTGCGCGAGATCGCCGACAAATTCTGGGCGGAAGTCGATTTCATCGAGGACTTGGAGCGGATCGATGCTTACCTGGCGGAGCAGGCCGCGCTCCACCCGGCGGCCCTGAGCCTGGTCGCCTGAGGCGGGCCCGACGCCGTCACGGGGCGTCGAGCGCCGGCAGGAATTCCAGCCCCGAAGCGCGCGGGGTCAGGCCTTTTTCGGCGAGCCACGCCGGGTTGAAGAGCTTCGAGGCATAGCGGCCCCCGCCGTCGCACAGCAGCGTGACGATGACCTGGCCCGGGCCGCGCTCCCGCGCCAGCCGCACGGCTCCGGCCACATTGATGCCGGAGGACAGCCCGAGGTAGAGCCCTTCGGCCCGCAGAAGATGATAAACCACCTCCACCGCGAGCGGGTCGGCGATCCGGTAGGCGTCGTCCACCAGCGAGCTGGCGACGTTTTTGGTCACCCGCCCCTGGCCGATGCCCTCGGCCACCGAGTCGCCGTCGTCGATGTCGGTGTGCCCGTGCTTGAACCATGACCACATCGCCGCGCCGTACGGATCGGCGCACACCGTGCGGATCGCCGACGAACGCTCCTTCAGGAACTGGCTCACGCCGCCGAGCGAGCCACCGGAGCCGATCGAGGTGACAAAGCCGGTGACGCGCCCGCCGGTCTGCTCCCAGATCTCCGGACCCGTCGTGCGGTAGTGGCCGTGGCGATTGGCGGTGTTGTCAAACTGGTTGGCCCACCATCCGCCCGGGGTGGCCTCGGCGGTGCGGCGGGCGATGTGCTGAAAATTCTCGGGGTCCTTGTAGGGCTTGGGGGGCACCCGCCGGACCTCGGCGCCGAATGACTTCAGCAGGTCGGTCTTCTCGTGGCTGAAGTTGTCCGGCACGATGAAAATGCTCCGGTAGCCGCGCGACAGCCCGCAGAGCGCCAGCCCCACGCCGGTGTTGCCCGCCGTGCCTTCCACGATCGTGCCGCCGGGACGGAGCGCCCCGCTCGCCTCGCCGTCCTCGATCATGGCGAGGGCGGCGCGGTCTTTCAGGGAGCCGCCCGGGTTCATGAACTCCGCCTTGCCGAGGATCTCGCAGCCCGTGGCCGCGGAAAGATGACGCAGGCGGATCAGCGGGGTCCGGCCGACCGCGTCGCAAAAGCCGTCGGCGATTCGGGATTCGAATAAAGACATGGGGCGGGAAGCAGGAAGTTGGCAATCGGAAGGAGGAAGGGAATGGCGGACGTTCAATGATCGCCTAGCCAGATGTCCTGGTAGTGCTGGAAGCCGAGCTGGTTGACCTGCCAGCCATGGACGGTCGGCTGGATGACGTGGACCAGGCCCCCGAACGTAATCGGGGCGACCGGCGAGGACTGGAGCAGGACAGCCTCGGCTTGCTGAAACAGGGCGAAGCGGCGGCCGTTGTCCGCGGTCCGGGTGGTGGCATCGACCAGCCGGTCGTACTCCCGGTTGCTCCAGCCGGTGACATTGTTCCCGTTGCCGGTGGTGAACATCCCGAGATAGGTGTACGGGTCCGCGTAGTCGGCATACCAGCCGAACTGGCCAATCGAGTAGTCCAGGCTTTGCTGGTCCTGAAACAGGGTCTTCTGCTCCAACGGGGTGAGCGTGACGTGCACGCCGAGTTCGGTCGCCCACCGGGTCTGGATCGCCACCATCATCCGTTGAGAGTCGCTGTCATTGTGGGTGATCACGTCGATCGGGGGGAGGCCCCGGCCTTCCGGGAAACCAGCGCGCGCCAGGAGCGCCCGCGCCTCCACCACGTCGTCCGGGACCGCGGCCTGAGCAGTATAGCCCCCGCAATCCGGCGCCGTCAGGCTATGGGCGGGAGGCAAGGATCCCAAATAAATGTCGCGGGAGATCGCCTCCCGGTCGATCGCCAGCGAAAGCGCGCGCCGCAGATCCGGACGGTCGAACGGGGGCCGGGTGGTGTTAAAGTTCAGAAAAGTGGTGTTCAGGACCGGCTCGATCCGCAGGCGGCTCGGCAGCTCCGCTCGATATGCCGCGATCTTCGAGACCGGGAGTTTCGATGTGACGTCGAGCTGGCCGGCCCGAAACGCCCGTTCCTCGCCGCCGGCATCGTCCATGGGATAAAAGACGATGCTGTCCAGGCGGACGTTCCCGGCGCCCCAGTAGTACGGGTTCTTCACGACCACCAGGCGGCTATTGGGGGTCCATTCCGTCAGTCGGAAAGGCCCGTTGCCGACCAGGTTGCCCGGCCGGCTCCAGGCCGAGCCCTTCTGCTCCACCGGCCCAAACTGGGAAATCACCTTGCAGGGGACCGGCATCCAGGTGGGGTGGGACGCCAGCGCGAGCAGGTAGGGCGTCGGCAGCTCCAGGCTGATCCGCAGGGTGTGCTCGTCCAGGGCCTCGACGCCCACTTGCTTGAAGTCGGTGATCTTGCCCGCGTTGAACGCCTCGGCGTTCCGGATCGGCCATAGCATGTAGCAGTACGTGGCGGCGAAGGCCGGCAGGAGCTCCCGGCGAAAAGCCGCGACAAAGTCTCCCGCGGTCAGCGGATCTCCGTTGGACCAGCGGGCATTGGGCCGCAGGTGAAAGGTGTACACCTTGCCGTCCGGCGAAATATCCCAGCGCTCGGCCACCCCGGGTACCGGCCGCTCCGTCTTCGCGTCGACCCAGGTCAGGCCCTCGAAGAGCGCGTAGGAGATGTTCATATCCGTGTAGGCCAGAACCACCTGCGGATCGACGTCCGCGGGTTCCGCGAGGTTGCCGAGGAGCAGCGTCTGGGTGTGAACGCCCGCCTCCGCCGGCGATTCCCGCCGGGCGCACCCCGGGCCGGCGAGAAAAAGGGTGCCTGAGACCGAAATTAGGGAAAAAAATGTCGGGGAAAGCCTCATTTAATTCTCTAAATTTAATGTCTTAAGTAATTCTTTATTAAATATTTATTGTGTGACATCAACCCCGTCCGACAATAATTCCACCCGACTTGACTGTCCCCGCCTTGAATTCACCCGATCTTTTCGTCTGAATTCGCGTCTTTCCCGGCGCACAGGATCCAAGCGCCGCCGGCTCCGTTTGTCAAAAAATTCGAGACCCCCAGCTGATGAGCATCACTCCGACCGATGAAGCAGGAAAACCACATGTTCGGCCGCCGTCGCCTCGCCGGAAGGCGCGTCCCGTCGTCGTCGTTCTCATCTTGGTAGTCGCGGCCGCCCTGGTGGGCGGAATTTGGTGGTTCAACCATCACCAGGCATCCCCCGCCGGCCGGGCCGGTGGCCCGGGCGGCGGGCGCTTTGGCGGCGGCGGCGGCAACAGCGCGCTGCCGGTGGCGGCCCGGGTGGCCCGATCCGGGGATATCAATGTATTTCTCGAGGGTCTCGGCACCGTCACCCCGATCGCCAACGTGACCGTACGGACCGAGATCACCGGCCAGCTCATGCAGATCGCGTTCAAGGAAGGCCAGATGGTCAACCAGGGCGACCTGCTCGCCGTGATCGATCCGCGCCCCTACCAGGTGGCGCTCGAGCAGGCGCAGGGCCAGCTGCTGCAGGCCCAGTCCCAACTCAAGGAAGCCCAGATCGACCTGGCGCGATACCAGACGCTCGCGCAGCAGGACTCGATCGCCACGCAGACGGTCGATACCCAGCGGGCGCTCGTCACCCAGTACGAGGGTCTGGTCCAGACCGACCAGGCGCAGATCGACAGCGCCAAGCTCAATCTCACCTACTGCCATGTCACCGCCCCGGTGAGCGGACGGGTCGGGCTCACCCAGGTCGAGGGCGCGGGCAATTATGTCACGCCCGGCGACGCCAACGGGCTGGTCGTCCTGACCCAGCTCAAGCCGATCTCCGTCATCTTCACGCTGCCCGAGGACAACATTCCCGACGTGGTCGCGCGGTTTCACTCCGGGGCGTCCATCCCGGTCTACGCCTATGACCGGTCCGACTCGCGCAAGCTCGCGACCGGAACGCTCGACACCATCGACAATCAGGTCGATCCCACCACCGGCACCTTCAAGCTGCGGGCGCGGTTTCCCAACGCCGACGAGAGCCTTTTTCCCAATCAGTTCGTGAACATCCGGATGCTGCTGGATGTCGACGAGGATGCGATCGTGATCCCGACCTCGGCGATCGAGCGCGGCCAGCCAGGGACTTTTGTCTACGTCGTCAAGCCGGACAACACCGTGACAGCGCGGCCGGTGACGCTCGGGCCCACCGAGGGTGAGCGGGTCGCGGTCGAGAGCGGCCTGGCGGAGGGAGAGCGGGTCGTGACCGATGGCGCCGACCGGCTCAAGGAGGGCGCCAAGGTCATGGTGCAGCAACGGCCCGCCGGGGCGGGCGGCTACCGCCGCGGCGGCGCGGGCGGAGCGGCCGCCGGCGCCGCGGGGGCGACACCGCCGGCCCCGGGCGGCGCGGGCGGCACCGGAAGCGGCGGCGCGAAGCCGTGAGCCCCTCCCGCATCTTCATCCTCCGGCCGGTGGCGACGACGCTGCTGATGGTGGCGATCCTGATCGTCGGTTTCCTCGCGTTTGATTTCCTGCCGCTGTCGGCCCTGCCGGAGGTGGATTATCCGACGATCCAGATGCAGACCTTCTACCCGGGGGCGAGTCCGGACGTGATGACCTCGGGCGTGACCGCCCCCCTGGAACGCCAGCTCGGCGAGATGCCCGGCCTGAAGCAGATGTCGTCGACCAGCTCCGCGGGGGCCTCGGTGATCACGCTGCAATTCTCGCTCGACCTCAGCATGGATGTCGCGGAGCAGGAGGTGCAGGCGGCGATCAACGCCGCGACCAGCTACCTGCCGCAGGACCTGCCGGCGCCCCCGATCTATGCGAAGGTGAATCCGGCCGACGCGCCCGTCCTCACCCTCGCGCTCACCTCCAAGACCCTCCCCCTGATCGAGGTGGAGGACCTGGCCGACACCCGCGTCGCGCAGAAAATCTCCCAGCTCCCCGGCGTGGGCCTGGTCAGCGTCGGCGGCGGCCAGCGGCAGTCGATGCGCGTGCGGGTCAATCCGCGGGCGCTCGCCGCCTACGGGATCAACCTCGACGACCTGCGCACCTCGATCAACAGCGGCAACCAGAACCAGCCCAAGGGCAGCTTCGACGGCCCGTCGCGCACCTACACGATCAATGACAATGACCAGCTGAAGTCGCCCGAGGAATACAAGAAGCTGATCGTCGCCTACAAGAACGGCGCCGCGGTCCGCCTCTCGGATGTCGCCACGGTCGAGAGCGCCCCGGAGAACACCCGGCTGGCGGCGTGGTACAACGTGACCCCGGCGATCATCCTGAGCGTCCAGCGCCAGCCGGGCGCCAATGTGATCAACGTGGTGCAAAGCGTGCGCGCCCTGCTGCCGGCCCTGCAGGCCGCGCTGCCCTCGGCCGTGGACGTGAGCGTCCTCACCGACCGCACCACGACCATTCGCGCCTCGGTGCATGACGTGGAGTTCGAGCTGACCCTGGCCGTGATCCTGGTCGTCCTCGTGATCTTCGTCTTCCTGCGCAACGTGCCGGCCACGATCATCCCGAGCCTGTCCGTCCCGCTCTCGCTGGTGGGCACCTTTGCGGTCATGTGGCTGCTCGGCTTCAGCCTCAACAACCTGTCGCTGATGTCCCTCACGATCGCCGCCGGGTTCGTCGTCGACGACGCGATCGTCATGATCGAAAATATCGCCCGCTATGTGGAGCAGGGCGACTCCCCGATGGAAGCCGCCCTCAAGGGCTCGGAGCAGATCGGCTTCACCATCATCTCGCTGACCATCTCGCTGATCGCCGTCCTGATCCCGCTGCTCTTCATGGGCGACGTCGTCGGGCGGCTCTTCCGGGAGTTCGCGATCACGCTCGCGGTCACGATCCTGATCTCGGCCGTGGTCTCGCTCACGCTCGTGCCCATGATGTGCGCGCGGCTGGTCCGCCATCGCCCGCCCGCCGACGAGCCGGCCTGGAGCCGCCGGGCCGCCCGGTGGTTCGACGCCATGATCGCCTTCTACTCCCGCCGGCTCGAATGGGTCCTCGGGCACCAGAACCTGACCCTGGGGGTCGCGCTCGGCACGCTGGCCGTCACCGCGCTGCTCTATGTCGTCATCCCCAAGGGGTTCTTCCCGGTCCAGGACACCGGCTTCATCCAGGTGATCAGCGAGGGCCCGCAGTCGGCCTCCTATGCCGCGATGTCGCGGCTGCAGCTGGCGCTGGCCACCGCGATCCTCCAGGATCCCGACGTCGAGAGCCTCTCCTCCTACATCGGCGTCGACGGCACGAATACGACGCTCAACGCCGGGCGGATGCTGGTCAACCTGCGTCCGCGCGACCAGCGCAAGTCCACCGCCGCCGCGATCATCTCGCGCCTGCAGGACGAGACCGCGGGGGTCGCGGGCATCACCGCCTACATGCAGCCGGTCCAGGACCTGACGATCGAGGACCGGGTCAGCCGGACCCAGTACCAGTTCGTGCTCGAGAGCGCGGATCCCGACGACCTGGCCAAGGGCACCGCCGATCTCACGGCCCGGCTGCGGCAGATCCCCGAGCTCACCGACGTCGCCACCGACCTGGCCAACAACGGACTGGCCGCCGATGTGGTCGTCGACCGCGACACCGCGGCCCGCTTCGGCATCACCGCCTCCACCATCGACAGCGCCCTGTACGATGCCTTCGGCCAGCGGATCGTGTCGACCATCTACACCCAGTCGTCCCAGTACCGGGTGATCCTGGAAGCCAGCCCGGCCCTGCAGCAGTCCCCCGACTCCCTCTACCAGATCTACCTCCCGTCGGCGGGCGGCGGCCAGGTGCCGCTCTCGGCCATCGCCAAGATCGAGATCCGCTCCGAGCCGCTGCTGATCAATCACCTCGGCCAGTTTCCCGCCAACACCATTTCCTTCAATGTGCCGGCCGGCGGCTCGCTCGGCGCCGCGGTCGCGGCGATCCGGCGGGCGGAGAAGGACGTGAACCTGCCCGGGAGCATCCTGACGAGCTTCCAGGGGGCGGCGGCCTCGTTTCAGGATTCCCTCGCCAACGAGCTCTACCTCATCCTCGCGGCCGTGCTGCTGATGTACATCATCCTCGGCGTCCTGTACGAGAGCTTCATCCATCCGATCACCATCCTCTCCACCCTGCCCTCGGCCGGCATCGGGGCGCTGCTCGCGCTCATGCTGGTGGGCGACGACCTCGGCGTGATCGGCATCATCGGCATCGTCCTGCTGATCGGCATCGTGAAGAAAAACGCCATCATGATGATCGACTTCGCCCTGGAGGCCGAACGCCACCAGGGCCTGGCCCCGCGCGACGCGATCTACCAGGCCTGCCTGCTGCGCTTCCGGCCGATCCTGATGACCACGATGGCGGCGCTGCTCGGCGCCGTCCCGCTGATGCTGGGCACCGGGATGGGTTCCGAGCTGCGCCATCCGCTCGGCATCACCATCGTGGGGGGGCTGATCGTCAGCCAGGTGCTGACCCTCTTCACCACCCCGGTCATCTATCTGGCGCTGGACCGCATCGCCCGGCGCCTGCGCGGGCGCCCCGCCGCCGGGGTCCGCCCCGCGGCCGCCATGTCATGAATTTCTCGGAGATCTTCGTCCGCCGGCCGGTGGCCACCACCCTGCTCACCGCCGGCATCGCGCTGGCCGGCCTGGCCGCCTATTTCCAGCTGCCCGTTTCCCCGCTGCCGCAGCTGGATATTCCGGTCATCACCGTCACGGCCTCGATGTCGGGCGCCAGTCCGGAGACGATGGCCAACAGCGTGGCCAGCCCGCTCGAGCGCCATCTGGGTCAGATCGCCGACGTCACCACGATGGGCTCCTCCAGCTCGGTGGGCATGACCAACATCTTTCTCCAGTTCGGGTTCGACCGGGACATCGACGGGGCCGCCCGGGACGTCCAGGCGGCGATCGAGGCGGCGCGGGTCGACCTGCCGACCGCGATCCGCAGCAATCCCATTTACCACAAGATCAATCCGGCGGACTTCCCCGTGCTGATCCTCACCCTGACCTCGGCCACCATGAGCCAGGGCCAGCTCTACGACGACGCCGCCACGATCCTCGAGCAGAAGCTGTCCCAGGTGGACGGCGTGGGCGAGGTCGACGTCAACGGCAGTTCCCTCCCCGCGGTGCGGGTCGAGCTGAATCCCTCCTCCCTGTTCAAGTACGGCATCGGCCTGGAAACCGTGCGGGTGGCGCTCCAGTCGGCGAACGCCAACACCCCCAAGGGGGCGATCGAGAACGACAACCTCCATTGGCAGCTCTACAGCAACGACCAGGGGCTGAGCGCCGCTCCCTACCGGTCGCTGATCGTGGCCTATCGCAAGGGGGCGCCGGTCCGGCTCTCCGACCTGGGCACCGTCACGGACTCGGTCGAGAATGTGCGCAATTTCGGGATCTCCAACGGCCAGCCGGCCGTGCTGATCATGATCACCCGCCAGCCCAACGCCAACATCATCGAGACGGTGGACCGGGTGAAGGCCCTGCTTCCGGCGCTGCAGAACTCCATCCACGGCGCCGCCAAGATCGAGGTGGCGATGGACCGGAGCACGACGATTCGCGCCTCGCTGCACGACGTCGAGATCACCCTCCTGATCGCGGTCCTGCTGGTGATCCTCGTCGTCTTCGTCTTCCTGCGGGATTTCCGGGCGACCCTGATCCCCTGCGTGGCCGTGCCCATCTCGCTCATCGGCTCCTTCGGCGCCATGTACCTGCTCCACTACAGCCTGGACAACCTCTCGCTGATGGCGCTGACCATCTCGACCGGCTTTGTCGTCGACGACGCGATCGTGGTGATGGAGAACATCGTGCGCCACATCGAGGCCGGCATGCCGCGCTTCGAGGCCGCCCTGCTCGGCGTCCGGGAGGTCGGCTTCACGGTGCTCTCGATGAGCATATCGCTGATCGCCGTCTTCCTGCCGATCCTGCTCTGGGGCGGATGGCTCGGGCTCCTCTTCCGGGAATTTGCCATCACCCTCTCCGTGGCGATCCTGATCTCGATGGTCATCTCCCTGACCACCACGCCCATGATGTGCTCCCTGCTGCTGAGCCGGAAGGATGCATCCGAGCATGGCCGCTTCTTCCGCTGGAGCGAGGCGCAGTTCAGCGACCTGCTGGCCACCTACGAGCACGCGCTCGCCTGGGTGCTCCGCCACGGCCGCCTCGCCATGCTCACGCTCGTGGCGATGGTCGCCCTGTTCATGTGGCTCTTCATCATCATCCCCAAGACGGGATTTCCCGAGCAGGACACCGGGCGCCTCCAGGGCGGCATGGCGGTCGACCCCAGCAGCTCGTTCCAGAATCTCTCGCGCAAGCTCAAGCAGGCGATCGCGATCGTGCAGGCCGATCCCGGGGTGGCGGACGCCGTCGGCACCATCAGCTCGAGCAGCAGCCACGGCGGGGCCGGCAGCGGACGCATCTTTGTCAGCCTGAAGCCGATCGCCGTCCGCCGGGCGTCATCCCAGGACATCATCGGCCGCCTGCGGCCCAAGCTTCTCCGCATCCCCGGGGCCCGGCTCTTCCTGGCGCCGGCGCAGGAGATGGGCGGCGGCGCCCGGCAGAGCAATGCGCTTTACCAGTACACGCTCCAATCCGACGACCTGCAGGCGCTGCAGACCTGGACACCCCGGCTGGTTGACGCCCTCAGCACGGAACCCGCGCTGACCGACGTGAACTCCGACCAGCAGACCAAGGGGCTGGAGTCCGACCTGGTGATCGACCGCGCCACCGCCTCGCGGCTCGGGCTTACCGCCTACCAGGTCGACACCACCCTGGCCGACGCCTTCACCGAGCGCGTTGTGTCCACGATCTACAAGGACCTCAACCAATACCCCGTGGTCATGGTGGTGGCGCCGAAGTTCTGGCAGGACCCGCAGACGCTGCACGACATCTTCGTGAGCACGGGCGAGGGCCCGGCCACCGGCACCCAGTCGTCGAACGCCGTGGCGGGCACCGTCGTCCTGCGGAACACGCCGGGGGCCAGCGCGGCCGCGGTTGCGGCCGACCCGGCGCGCAACGCGGCGCTCAACTCCCTCGCGACCACCGGGAAAAGTTCGGCCTCCACGGCCCAGGCCGTGAGCACCAGCGCCGACACCATGGTCCCGCTCTCGGCCTTCGTCCATTTCGCGACCGGCGGGACCGCGACCTCGGTCAGCCACCAGGGATTGTTCGCCGCCGCGACCATCTCCTTCAACCTCGCGCCCGGGGCGTCCCTGAGCGACGCGGTGGACGCGGTCGATCGCGAGGTGGCGAGCATCCACGTGCCCACCTCGATCCAGGGCACGTTCGGGGGCTCGGCGGCCAACTTCCAGGGATCGAGTTCCAGCGAGCTGATCCTGATCCTGGCCGCGCTCGTCACCATCTACCTGGTCCTGGGCATCCTCTACGAAAGCTATGCGCACCCGATCACCATCCTTTCCACCCTGCCCTCCGCCTGCGTCGGCGCCCTGCTGGCGCTGATGCTCTTCAATACGGAGTGGAGCTTCATCGCCCTGATCGGCATGTTCCTGCTGATCGGCCTGGTGAAGAAAAACGCCATCATGATGATCGATTTCGCCATCCAGGCCGAACGCCACGACGGGCTGAGTCCGCGCGATGCGATCTTCAAGGCCTGCCTCCTGCGTTTCCGGCCCATCATGATGACCACGATGGCCGCGATGCTCGGGGCGGTGCCCCTGGCCGTCGGTTTCGGCAATGGGGCGGAGATGCGCCGGCCCCTGGGGATTTCGATTGTCGGCGGGCTGATGGTCAGCCAGATGCTCACCCTCTTCACCACTCCGGTCATCTACCTCTACATCGACCGCGCCCGCGCCTGGTTCCACCGGCTCTGGTCGCGGCTCCGCCATCGTCCGGTGGCCGGCAAGTCGATCGCTCCCGGCCACGCCTGATCCTGTCGCATGAATTCCACGGCCCTCACCCGCTTGCTCCTCCCCGCCGCCGCCGTTGCCCTCGCCGCCGGCTGCGCGGTCGGTCCCAACTACCAGCGGCCGGAACTGCCGGTTCCGGCGGACTACCGGGAGTCGGCCGGCTGGAAAACCGCCACCCCCGCCGAGACGGCCGCCAAGGGGGCATGGTGGGAGACCTTCCAGGACCCGATCCTCAACGACCTGGAAGTCCAGGCCGCCGCCTCGAACCAGACCCTGCGCCAGGCGGCGGCGACCTATGAGGAAGCCCGCCAGGTGGCGCGCGCGGACCGCGCGACTTTCTTCCCCGACCTCTCCGCCGTGGGCTCGGCCGATCGCAGCCATCCCGCGGGAATCCCGGAGCTGCCCACCGCCACGTCAACCACCTTCTCCGCCGGCCTGGACGCCAGCTGGTCGCCCGATTTCTGGGGCCGGGTCCGCCGCCAGACCGAGGCCGACGTCACGGCGGCGCAGGCCAGCGCCGCGGACCTGGCCTCCGCCCGGCTGTCCCTCCAGGTCCTGCTCGCCCAGGAATA
>Ga0302319_10005065_pt1 | contig 26668 bp, 33 predicted proteins | sample Bog_T0_2_FD_203319 | JGI IMG/M metagenome (GOLD analysis project Ga0302319, IMG submission 203319) | Peat permafrost microbial communities from Stordalen Mire near Abisko, Sweden - Bog_T0_2 | ecosystem: Environmental > Terrestrial > Soil > Wetlands > Peat | place: Sweden: Abisko, Stordalen Mire... | reverse complement strand
GACAGCCTTAACACGCTTTTGATTAGAGATGATCTCTTTGCTCTTTTCAGTTAATTCCAAAAAGGCCAACTCGGCATTGTCACCCATGCGTTGCTTATACGGGATGATACGCGTATAACCGCCCTTGCGTGACATAAAGCGAGGCGCTGTTTTGGTGAAAAGGTCCGAGACCATGTTGTGATCACAAAGGATCGCAAAAGCGGCACGACGTGCGGCCAAGGTGTCTGTTTTCCCGAGCGTAATCAGCTTTTCGATAAACTTCCTGGCTTCTTTGGCTTTGGCACGGGTGGTGCAAATACGCTCTTGCTCCAGGATAGACCTAGCCATATCGCGTAAGGTCGCTTTTCTTAAACTTCGATTACGGCTTAAACGATTGCCGGATAGTCCGTGTCTCATTTTATTTCACCCCTACCTAACCTTCCCCATCAAGGGGAAGGAACATTTATTTAGACTTTATTTAGTTCTTAGCTTCTTAGTATCTACCTTCATCCCTAAATTCAAACCCATGGCTTTAAGGATATCTTGAATTTCTGTTAACGATTTTTTACCGAAATTGCGGAACTCCAGCAATTCTGGTTCCTGACGGCGAACTAAATCGCCGATAGTCTTGATATTCGCGTCTTTAAGGCAATTGGAAGAACGCACGGACAATTCCAGCTCGGAGATCGGTAAACGAAGCTTGGTGTACAAAGCTTCTTCTTCGGCGGAAACTTCTTCTTCGGCTTCTTCCTCTTCCGGCAATTGGCCGTAAGCAACAAAGACGTCCAAATGGCGCTGTAAAATATTAGCCCCATAAAGCAGGGCTTCTTTAGGATTGATGGCGCCATTGGTGAATATTTCAACGTTCAATCGATCATAATCCGTGCGCTGACCGACACGGGTATTCTCGACTGTGAAATTGACCTTGATGATCGGGGTAAAGATGGAATCCACCACGATCGTCCCGACGGGAGAACCTTCTTTTTTATTCTGGTCCGCCGGCACATAACCACGGCCGCGGGAAATTTCCAGTTCCATATTAAAAGGGATGTCCTGGGTCAGGGTCAATAAATGATGCTCAGGGTTCAAGATCTCGATGATCTCATCAGAGATAATGTCCTTGGCCTTGATCTCGCCTTTTTTATTGGCTTTGATATAAACCGTCTTGGGGATCTTGGAATGGGAACGGACGACCAATGCTTTCACATTGAGAACGATCTCGGTCACTGATTCCAAAACACCGGAAAGGGTGGAAAACTCATGAGCAACCCCTTCGATACGGATAGAGGTAACAGCACTGCCTTCAATGGATGACAAAAGAATGCGGCGCAAGGAATTACCCAAGGTCACACCATAGCCACGCTCAAAAGGCTCAGCCACGAATTTACCATAAACATTCGTATAGCTGGTTTCTTCACAATCTAAACGCTTTGGCATTTGAAAATCGCGCCATTTGACACCCATAATACTCTCCTTCGGTTTTATGTCCCCGCCCGGGTGGTCTCCCCGGGGGTCATACGAGTTAATAAGAACTATCTTGAATACAACTCGACAACGAGCTGTTCGTTGACGGTATAGGTTACATCATCACGCTTCGGGATACGCACGACTTTGACTGTCAAGTTTGCACTATCAACTTCCAACCAACCAGGGACCTTACGTTCCTTGGTGGTCTCAACATTCGCCTTGATCGTGGCTAAAGCCTTATCATCGGTCTTGATCTGGATGATATCATTAGGCTTGACCAAGAATGAAGGGATATTGACACGACGGCCATTGACGGACACATGATTATGGCTGGTGATCTGACGGCCATCGGTACGCGATTTGGCAAATCCGCAATTAAAAAGAACGCTGTCTAAACGGCGTTCCAAAAATTGTAACAGGATATGTCCGGTAACACCCTTGGTGGCGGTTGCTTTCAAGAAGTAATTACGGAACTGGGTTTCTAAAATACCATAGATGCGTTTGATCTTTTGTTTTTCACGCAATTGGATACCAAAGTTGGAAAGCTTGGTCTTCTTGTTCAACCCATGCTGACCAGGGGCATATTCACGACGGGAAACCGCGCATTTATGGGTATAGCAGCGGGTACCTTTCAAAAAAAGCTTCTCGCCTTCACGGCGGCATAAACGACAATCTGGTCCTAAGTCACGACCCATATACTTTTACTCTCTTTCCCATTTTTACCACACCAGCTTGGCAGCCGTATCCTTAATTGGATTCCAAGCTCTTGTTAGTGTCCGTATGAGCACACCCTCAAGAGTGGAGCGGCGATGATTGATTAAACTCTGCGTTTCTTGCGTGAACGGCATCCGTTATGCGGGATGGGTGTCACATCTTTGATCGAAGTTACATGCAAACCAGCAGCCACTAAAGCGCGGATCGCTGACTCACGTCCTGAACCAGGTCCCTTGACCAAAACATCAACGCTCATAAGCCCAAGTTCCTTGGCCCGACGAGCTGCATCGGTAGAAGCGATCTGGGCCGCAAAAGGGGTTGATTTCTTGGAACCATGGAATCCGACCAACCCGGGCGATGCCCAGCTGATCGTATTGCCCTGCTTATCGGTAATGGTCACAATGGTATTGTTAAATGTCGCTTGGATCATCGCCACCCCTGAAGTGACGCCTTTAAGGTTTTTCTTCTTTGCCTTAACGTTCTTCTTGGCTGCCGGGGTTTGGGACTGATCTTGCTTTTGTTCAGGTTTATTGGCCATAATGTTTTATCCTAATGTCCTTTGATTAAGCAGCCTTTTTAGCTGGAGCTGCTTCTTTCTTAATGATATGTCCCACGACCGGTTTTTTACCTTTACGGGTACGGGCATTGGTTTTGGTCCTCTGACCCCTGACCGGCAATCCTTTGCGATGGCGGATACCACGGTAGGAACCGACCTCCATTTGACGACGCACATTCTCATTGATCTCACGGCGCAGATCACCTTCGGTGACGTAATTCTTCTGCACCAAAGAGGTGATACGGGAAATTTCTTCTTCGGTTAAATCCTTGGCGCGTTTATCCCCGCTGATCTCTGCTGTTTTAAGGATCTGACGGGTCCTTGTCGGGCCAATGCCGTAAATATACGGAAGAGCTGCTTCAATTCTTTTTTCTTTTGGAAGATCAATACCTAAAATTCTGGGCATCTGACTTTATCCTTGTCTTTGTTTGTGTTTCGGATTGGTACAGATGACCCGTACCACCCTGTTACGACGGACGATTTTACAATTCGCGCAAATTCTTTTTACTGATGATTTAACCTTCATAATGAAAATCCTTTACTTTAATCGGAACGTAATGCGCCCACGGCTTAGATCGTAAGGCGATAACTCCAGCTTGACTTTATCCCCGGGCAGGATACGGATGAAATTCATCCTGATCTTTCCCGACACATGGGCCAATACTTTATGATCGTTTTCCAAGACCACGCGAAACATGGCATTCGGCAATGCCTCTGCAATGACTCCTTCAACTTCTATTAGATCTTCTTTGGCCATATCTTATTTCGTCAGTATTTCCGGTCCCTTGGACGTTATTACGATCGTATGTTCAAAATGAGCTGATGGTTTGCTGTCTTCAGTGACCACTGTCCAGCCGTCATTAAGGACCTTGGTGCGATGCGTGCCCATATTGACCATCGGTTCAATGGCAAACACCATGCCTTCGGCAAGCACAGGACCTTGACCCGCACGGCCATAATTAGGGATCTCAGGCTCTTCATGCAATTGCTTGCCTATCCCATGGCCGACAAAATCCCGGACCACTGAAAAACCATGCATTTCTACAAAACTTTGTACGGCAAATGAAATATCAGAGAGCCTATTGCCCACCCTGGCTTGCTCAATACCCCGCAACAATGAGGCCTGGGTCACATCTAAAAGACGCTTGACTTCAGATGAAACATTCCCAATCGGTACAGTCACTGCCGTATCGGAATAATATCCTTCGTAAATAATGCCGAGATCTAAACTGACAATATCCCCGTCCTTAATAATACGTTGATCAGGGATGCCATGGACGACCACTTCATTGACCGAAACGCAGGCGACCCCAGGGAAACCACGATAACCTTTAAAGGCGGCCGTTACTTTATTCTTACGGATCAATTCTTCGGCCTTCAGATCAATATCTTTCGTCGACATACCGCTTGTTAAAGAGCCTTGCAACTGTACTACAATGGAACTAAGAATTTTACCAGCTTTTCTTAAAATGTCAACTTCATTAGCACTCTTGATCCGAATTCCCTGACTGGTTTTAGGCTTCATTTAAGGAGGGCAGCTACTGCATGGCGCACATCAGCTGCTTCCATATTGGCATCCAGTTTCTTTAATTTATTTTGTTTTGCATAATAGTCAATGATCGGCGCTGTGCTCTCTTGATACACCTGCATGCGTGAGGCAATGGTCTTTTCATTGTCATCTGAACGCTGATAAAGCTCGCCGCCGCATTCATCGCAAACGCCCTCTTGCTTAGGTAATTTAAAGGTCACGTTAAACAAGGCCCCGCATTTGCGGCACACCCGACGACCGGTCAAACGTTTGATAAGAACATCCATATCCGCATCCAAACACAGGACGCATTGCAAAGGGGCTTTTACGCCTTCTAATATTGTATCCAGATCCTGCGCCTGCTGGACTGTACGGGGAAACCCGTCGAACATAAAACCTTTTTTCAGGTCCAGATCATGTTCCACTTTTTGTTTAACAAGCTTGGTCACCAATTCATCTGAGACCAACGCACCCTTGACCATCAAAGCTTTGATCTCACGGCCTAAGGGAGAATCCTTCTTGATCTCTTCTCGCAGCATATCGCCGGTGGAAATATGCGCCAGCTGATATTCCTCTTTTAAAAAACCTGCCAATGTCCCTTTGCCCACACCCGGTGGCCCTAACAATACGATCCTCATCGACGACCTCGTAAGTGACCTGTTTTCATAAAACCTTCATAATGATGCATCTGCAAATGTGATTCGATCTGTTTCATCGTGTCTAGCATAACACCGACGGTGATCAAAACGCCGGTACCGCCGAAGAACGAAGCCACCAGATACGGCACTTTAAAAGAAGCCATGATGGAATCCGGCATGACCGCAATGATACAAATGAACAAAGAACCAACCAAAGTAATACGCGTTAACACATAATCCAAATATTCCGCGGTCTCTTTACCCGGACGTAGCCCCGGCACAAATCCGTTTTGCTTCTTTAAATTTTCCGCCACATCATCGGGCCTAAAAACAATGGCCGTATAAAAATAACAGAAAAAGATGATCAAGGTGGCATAGATCACGTAATACGTGATATGCCCGCGCTGGATCCAGGAAGCAAACTGCTGTAATCCACTGTGCGGCATGAAAGATGAAAGTGTTGCCGGAAATAAAATAATGGACTGCGCAAAGATAATAGCAATGATGCCGGCTGTATCCACCTTCAAGGGAATGAACGTTCCCTGCCCGACTGCGGCGCTGGTGGTCCCACCCCGCCGTGCGTACTGCACCGGGATGCGACGCTGACCTTGAGAGATCAAGGTGACGCCGATAATGACCGCAATTAAAAAGAACACCATCAGCACAATGGCAATAGGCTGCAATTGGCCTGCCCCGCTTTTGGGGTCCAATAATAATATCAAATAATGATATGCTGTTGGCGCACGCGACAAGATACCCGCGGTGATGATAAGCGAAGTACCGTTACCTACCCCACGCTCCTGGATACGCTCCCCAAGCCACATCAGAAAGACCGTACCTGCGGTCAGGGTCATCACCGTTGAAAAACGAAAACCCCAACCCGGCTGGCTTACAATTTGCAGCCCGCCAAAAGAACTTGGACTTTCAAGCCAAAGAGCAATAAAAAATGACTGTATCATCGCCAGTCCCACCGTGCCGTAGCGGGTGTACTGGTTGATCTTCTTATAACCGGCCTGACCCTCTTTGGAGATCTTCTCTAAAGCAGGGATCACCGCCGTTAAAAGCTGCATGATGATCGAGCTGGAAATGTACGGCATGACCCCCAGCGACAAGACCGTCATCTTACCCAAAGCACCACCGGAGAACATATCCATGATGCCAACTACGTTACCACCGCCGTTGGCGCTGCTCATTTTTTGAAAAAATTCGTTTAAGGCCACCCCATTGATGCCAGGGGTAGGGATAAAACAGCCTAAACGGTAAACGGCGAGGATTCCCAATGTAAAAAGAATTTTATAACGTAATTCGGGGACTTTAAAACAGTTCGTAAACCCTTTTATGAATTGGGAGATCATAAGATGTTATGAAGGAGATCCCTGCGGAGCCTCGATAAGGCCTAAAATCTCCGTACTGCCGCCGGCTTTGGTGATCTTGTCAGCAGCCACCTTTGAAAAACGATGCGCCTGCACCGTTAATTTCTTGGTCACTTCTCCCACACTCAAGATCTTTATCGGTTGCAACAAAGATCTGATCAAATGATAACTTTTTAAAAGTTCAGGGGTGACCGTTGTCCCGTTCTCAAAACGGTTAAGACTTTCACAATTGACCACTTGATATTTAGCAGGCCATTTGCTGTTAAACCCGACCTTGGGTAAACGGCGAAGCAATGACATCTGTCCGCCTTCATAAGCGAGCATGACACCACGTCCGGAACGGCAATTCTGCCCGGTCTGACCACGACCGGAACGTTTACCGTGACCAGTACCGCGTCCACGACCGACGATCTTTTTACGTTTGCGGGAGCCATCTGGGCTTCGTAATTGATGAACTTGCATTATTTTTCAACCTCTTTTGGTGTTTCCGCGCTCTCGCCATCGATCTTCGGTGACGAAGCAACAGTGGCTATGGATGCACGAACAGCCTTCAAACGGGACAACCCGTCAAAGGTGGCCTTGACCACATTGATAGGATTATTAGAACGATGACACTTGGTTAAAATATTAGAGATCCCGGCGCCATCACAAACGGCACGCACGGCACCTGAAGCAATAACTCCGGTACCTTCGGAAGCCGGCTTCAATAATACAATAGCTGAACCGCAACGACCGACGATCTCATGGGTGATGGTCGTACCACGACGTGGAACGAAAACCATCTGTTTTTTAGCCGCGGCTAAGGCCTTCTTGATGCCTGTGGCCACTTCACCCGCCTTACCCAAACCATACCCAACCTTGCCTTTGCCGTCGCCGACAACCACTAACGCCGAGAACGCCAAACGCGTACCACCCTTGGTGGTCTTGGATACACGGTTGATGGAAACAACTTTTTCGATCAAACCGCTGTCTGTCAGGCCGGTCGGCTTTTTTGAAAATGGTTTACGCTCACCGCCACGCTTACGGCCGCCTCTGCCACCGGCACCACCGTAACCACCAGCACCACCAGTACCAACACCAGGTGCCCCAGCGACTTGGCCAGAAACGGCTGGATCAGCGACATGAGCTTCCTCTGTCGGCATATTAGCTTCTTTTTCCTGCTCAAGGATCTGTTCGGCCTGGGCCGGGGTCTTAACTGCTAATTCTTTTTCGTCGATCTTCTTAATGTCTTTCATTAATTAAAACTCCAATCCAGCTTTTCGTGCCGCTTCGGCGAAGGCCTTGACACGTCCATGATATAAATATCCGCCGCGATCGAACGCGACTTTTTTGATCCCTTTTTTGATAGCTTCCTGCGCCAAAACTTCACCTAAAATAGCGGCCGCAGTGACATTGCCACCTGTCTTTGATTTTGCCTTAACATCCTTGGCCAGGGTCGATTTTCCGATCAAGACCTTACCGACTAAATCGTCGACGATCTGGGCCTGTAAATTGTTCAAAGACCGGTGCAAGCAAAGACGCGGGCGTTCGGTGGTCCCATTGACACCATTACGGATGCGTTGATGGCGATAAATCCTTTGTTGTTCCTTGACGTTTAACATATCACTCCTGAAAAAAAGAAATATACGATTACTTGGTTACTTGTTTACCTTGTTTACGTCTTACAATTTCCCCTGCATAGCGGATACCTTTGCCCTTATACGGCTCCGGCGGCTTGAACCCGCGGATCTTGGCAGCCACTAGACCAACCAGGGCTTTATCTACGCCTTCGACGGAAACTTCCGTAGGCTTAGCCGAGGTCACCTTGACATCATTAGGGATCTCATATTCGATCGGATGAGAAAATCCGATATTCAATATTAATTTATTACCCTGGATCGCCGCACGAAAACCAACGCCCTGGATCTCCAGGTCCCTTTTATGGCCATTGCTGACGCCGGCACACATATTCTCGATCAATCGCTTGGTGGTGCCATGATTGGACCTGGCCTGCTTGGTATCGCTGATACGGTTGACCATGATCTTATTATCTTTATTCTCCAAAACCACATCCGCAGGGATGGCCATGGACAATTTGCCCTTGGGGCCTTCCACATTGACGGAGATCTTATCAAATGAAACTTTAACGTTCTTGGGTAATTCTACCGGTGTTTTTGCTAGTCTTGACATATGTCCCTCTATGGATTCCCGCTTTCGCGGGAATGACAGTATTTTTTATTACCAAAATATTCCCTGTTACTTGGTTCACAATGGTGGCGCTTCTTCGTTACCAAATGTAACAAAGAACCTCACCGCCAATTTTTAATTTACGAGCTTCTCTATCAGTGACCAAACCTTTGGAACTGGAAATGATCGCTGTCCCCAGACCGTTAAGGACCTTGGGGATTGTGACATTATCCGTATACACGCGCAGGCCCGGACGGGAAACACGCTTGATGCCTATGATCGATGACTTGGTATTTTCGTATTTCAAATAAACCTTAAGAAGACCTTGCTTATTGTCCTTCAATAAACGGAAATCTTCAATATACCCGTCAGTCTTTAAAATAGCCATCATGCGTTCCAGTAATTTGGAGGCCGGAAATTCGACGGTCTCATGGTGCGCATTGGCGGCGTTGCGTATAATAGTTAGTGTATCGGCGATCGGATCAGAAACAGACATGTTTTATTTTCCTTAATTGTTTAATTTACCAACTGGCTTTTTTTACCCCTGGAATTTCACCTTTCCAAGAGAGTTCTCTAAAACAGATACGGCATATGCCAAAACGGCGCATATATCCGCGCGGACGTCCACATAACCCACAACGGTTATGCTGACGTACGGAAAATTTAGGTACTAACAAAGATTTGTTGATCAACCCTTTTTTGGCCATAATTTATTAATATCCTTTACTGTTTACCAAAAGGCATGCCTAAAAGACGCAATACCTCAAAATTTTGTTCTTTATTACCACCCTCAAACACAAAAGATATATCCATCCCCTGAATACGAAAATCACGGACACCAGGGTCGATCTCCGGGAAAATGCCCTGATCGGTGATACCCAGCGTATAATTGCCGCCCTTGTCAAAAGCCTTGCGGGATGTTCCGTTAAAGTCACGGATACGGGGCAGCGAGACATTCACCAAACGATCTAAAAATTCATACATCCGCGCGCGGCGCAAGGTCACCTTGGCCCCAATAGGCAAGTTCTCACGCAACTTGAAATTCGAGATCGCCTTCTTGGAACGGCGGATCGTTGGCTTCTGTCCGGTGATCGTCGCTAAATTCTCAGCGGCACGGTCTAAAAGCTTGACATCCCCGATGGCCTCACCCACGCCCATATTAATGACGATCTTGGCCAAATGAGGAACAGCCATAGGATTATTGATCTTGAACTTTTCCTGCATTTGAGGAATAACTTCTTTACGATATTTTTCTAATAAACGAGCAGCCACTTTTCATACCTCATTCTTATTATATTGTTTCTTGACTGACGAGAGCAACACGCTCTTTAGAACCGTCTTTTAACACCTTGGCTACAAAACGGGTCGGCTTATTGGACTTTTTGTCCACCAGCATCAAATTAGCCAAAGACACCGGCTTTTCTAACTCTATATACCCGCCTTGTGGGTAGGTGTCAGATTTCTTGACGGACTTTTTGACCACATTGATATTCTCGATGACAGCCTTAAGAGTTTTAGGAAATACACGGACAACCTTCCCTGTTTTTCCCTTATCCTTACCCGCCATCACCATCACTGTATCGTCTCTTCTAATTCTTAACATACTTTACCCCTTACCTCAATTAAACTACTTCTGGTGCTAAAGAAATTATTTTCATGTAATCCATATTGCGCAACTCGCGCGCCACGGGCCCGAAAACACGCGTACCCTTGGGGTTACCGGCATCATCAATGATGACCACCGCGTTGCTGTCAAAACGCACATAGGTGCCGTCCTGACGACGGATGGATTTCTTGGTCCGCACGATGATACCCTTGGCCATACTGCCTTTTTTAACCACGGCATCCGGAGTGCTTTCCTTGACATTGACACGCACAATATCGCCAACCTTGGCCCACATCTTGCCCTTGGCCTTTAAAACACTGATCAAAGAAGCTTTGCGAGCTCCGGTATTATCAGCCACATCTAAAATTGTTTTAAGTTGTATCATAAGTATACCGTACCTTTGTTATCCCTTTGACCCGACGATTTCACTGATGATCCAGCGCTTGTCTTTCGATAAGGGACGGGTTTCCATGATACGCACCACATCACCGGTCTTGGCCGCATTCTTTTCATCATGCGCCTTGTATTTGACGATGTTACGTACTTGCTTTTCGTACTTGGCATGCTTGTGGACTTTTTGGACCTGGACCACCCGGGTCTTATCCATTTTATCGCTGACGACCACGGCCGTTAAAAATCTGCGTCGATTGACTCTACTATTTTCCATGTACTTTTCTTTCTTTAGAACTACTTTTTAACAGAATTTTTGCGTTCTTTTAATACCGTTAATATACGGGCAATATCACGTCTCAAATTACGGAAACTGGCCGGCTTCTCTACGCGGCCCATCTGACGATGAGATTCCATTTCAAAGAGCTCCTTTTTCAAGTCTTTTTCTTTGGTGATCAGATCATCTTCAGTTAAATTAACAAAATCTTTCATTTTCATTAAACACTCCCGCGTATAACAAACTTGGTTTTCACCGACAACTTAAAAGCAACCAAACGCAAGATCTGTTTGGCGAAATCTTCCGGCACGCCGCCTAATTCAAATACGATCTTCCCACGCTTGACCACGGCTACCCAATGATCCAGATCGCCCTTACCTTTACCCATACGGGTTTCGGCCGGCTTTTTGGTAATGGACTTATGCGGGAAAGCATTGATCCATAATTTACCGGAACCGCGCAATTTACGGGCCACCACGACACGGGAGGCTTCCAATTGACGCGCTGGGATAAATCCATTTTCAAGGGCTTTCAAACCGAATTCACCAAAATGCATCTGAGCACCGGTGGTGGCAACACCACGGGATTTCCCTTTTTGTGTTTTACGGTATTTGACTCTCTTGGGCATTAACAACATAAACTAAAATCCTCTCAATAAAATGCTTAACTTAAAAATTTCCTTACGCTGCTGCCGGTACCACCGGTGTTGCCGGGACAACTGGAGCTGCCGGCTGAGCAATGACGGCTGCCGCTGCGGCCTTGGCTTCAATTTCTTCATGGTCCTTGACCACATCACCCTTATAGATCCACACCTTGATACCTAATAAACCATAGGTTGTCTTGGCTTCTGCAAAACCATAATCAATATCAGCACGCAAGGTCTGTAAAGGCACCTTACCTTCATGATATTTCTCGGTACGGGCCATTTCAGCGCCGCCTAAACGACCGGCGCAACGGATCTTGATGCCCTTGGCACCAGCCATGCGGGATTGTTCAATGGCACGCTTCATCGCGCGACGGAAAGCAACGCGTTTCTCTAACTGAAATGCTACAGCTTGTGCCACCAATTGAGCATCGACATTCGGGTTCTTGATCTCCTGGATATCAATGACGATCTTGTCCATGTCCTTCTTGGTGATGCTTTTGAGCTCTGCACGCAATTTGTCGATATCAGCACCACGGCGGCCGATGATAACACCGGGACGCGCGGTATGGATACGCACCTTGACCTGCTCGGCCAAGCGTTCAATGACGATCATGGAAACTGCGGCTTGTTCAAATTTTTCACGGATATACGCGCGGATCTTAAAGTCCTGTTTGATATTATCGGAAAACTCACGTCGTTGGGCGAACCAAAGGCTGCGCCAATTTTTGGTGTATCCAAGTCTTAACGCTAAGGGATGAACTTTTTGACCCACTGTGTATTCTCCTTCCGCAATATATGCGTTTTGCTACTGATTCGAGGTGCCGATTCCTCAATGTCCTAATAGATAAACGGCCTATTTGGTTTTAATATCTAATTCTACGGTTAAATGCGTTGTCCGACGTAAGATCGGCGTGGCACGGCCGAATGAGGCCGCACGAAAACGTTTCCAGGCCCCTGCATGATTGGCCGTGATCGCTTTGATGAACAATTGATTCTCGCTTAAACCTTTTTGCTTGGCATTGCTTACCGCGGAATCAAGCACTTTCTTGACCAGAGCGCTGGAGCCTTTTTCGATCTGCGCCAATAAAGCCAAACTGGTCGGCACATCTTTACCGCGGATGGCATCGCATACCTGACGCATCTTCATCGACGAAACTCTTAAATACTTGCCTCTAGCTATTGCAATCATACAAACCTTTCGACTTCAAAGAAACAGGGCCTTTTTGATATCATATATTTTTCCTGACTTATTTTTTACTTCTTCTGCATAGCCTTCTTGGCCTTGACACCGCCATGAGCTTTAAAAGTACGGGTGGCGACAAAATCGCCTAATTTCATACCCACCATATTCTCCGTCACGAACACCGGCATATGTTTGCGGCCATCATGCACGGCAAATGTATACCCGACGAAGTTAGGGATGATCGTGGAACGGCGAGACCAGGTCTTGATCGGCTGGCGCTGTCCTGATGCCACGACCTTATCGAACCTGCGGCTCAATGATTCTTCTACGTACGCACCTTTTTTAACGGAACGGCCCATTTTACTTTGTCCTTCTTCTGACGATCATATGGTTAGAATATTTACGACGACTACGGGTCTTATAACCCTTTGTCGGTTTACCCCATGGTGTGACCGGATGAGGATTACCTTGAGGAGCTTTACCTTCACCACCACCATGTGGATGGTCAACCGGGTTCATAACTACACCGCGTGATTGAGGACGACGGCCTAACCAACGGCTGCGTCCGGCCTTACCGATCGAAACAGTCTCATTTTCCACATTGCTTAACTGTCCGATGGTAGCGCGACAATCGATAGACACCTTGCGTACCTCACTGGAAGGCAGACGCAAATGAGCGATATTTCCTTCTTTAGCGATCAGCTGTGCGGATGTTCCCGCAGAGCGTGCTAACTGGCCGCCATTGCCCGGCTTTAATTCAATATTATGGATGCCGCAACCCAGCGGGATCTTGCGCAAAGGCAAGCAATTACCCGCCAACATATCCACGTCGGCCGTATTAGTGCTTACGATCACATGCCCGACCCTAAGGTCAACAGGCGCTAAAATATAAGATTTTGTTTTATCACTTTTGTATTGGATCAAGGCAATGCGGCAGGTGCGGTTAGGATCATATTCAATGCTTAAAACTTCGGCTGGATCATCGATGCGTGTACGCTTGAAATCAATGACGCGGTACATGCGCTTATGCCCTGCCCCGCGATGACGGGAAGTGATACGGCCATAGGAATTACGACCGCCGGTGCCTTTGACAGGTTCCATTAAAGATTTTTCCGGACGTGTTGCCTTGGTCAGTTCGCTGAAATCCGGCAAAGCCGCATGACGAACACCATTTGTATATGGTCTAAAACGTTTGATTCCCATTTATCTACCCTTCGATCTTCTGTCCCTCTTTAAGAGAGACGATGGCTTTTTTCCAACCCGACGTGTATCCGGCGCGGGCGCGTACGCGCTTGAGCTTTCCCGGTACATTGACGGTATTAACAGTTTCAACCTTGACCTTATAGATCTCCTCGACCGCACGCTTGACGTCAACCTTGGTGGCCACCGTGGCTACACGAAAGAGGTATTTACGTTCTTTTTCCAAGGCACTGCCTTTTTCAGACCGTACCATCGCTTTGACAACATCGTAACAAGTATTCATTTGATTCTTCCCTTGCTCTTTTATTCAATTCTCTTTAATAAGATTTTTAATGCTTCCTTGGTCACCAGGATATTCTTATTGCTCATGATATCCGAGGCGTTTGCATCCAACGCGCGCACCAGGGTCAAACGGGCAATATTACGTGAGGCCAGGAGCGTTTTATCATTGGTACCATCGAGTACGGCCAAGGTGCGGCCTTCTACCTTCAAATTCTTCAAGATCGCCTCAAAATCCTTGGTCTTACCTGAAAGCACTTCCAGATTATCGACACATAAGAGATTGTTACCCAAAAACTTGGCATTCAAACTTTCACGTAAAGCAGCCACACGTGTTTTCTTGGAAACTGTATATCCAAAATCACGCGGCTTAGGACCGAAGCAGATACCGCCTTTTTTCCATAACGGAGAACGGCTCGAACCCTGACGGGCACGACCGGTACCTTTTTGGGCCCATGGCTTTTTACCGCCGCCGGAAACTTCTGAACGGCCTTTGGTGGAAACCGTGCCTTGTCGCTGATTGGCATTGTACATGACCACGGCCTGATGGATCACCGCATCCTGCACATGCACCCCAAATTGCTCCTTGGGCAACTCAACGCTTGCTGCTTTATTCCCTTTAACGTCAACCACATTTAATTCTGGCATAAATTATCCCTGTTTATTTCTTAGCCGATGTCTTACCGGCAGCAGCCTTGCTCTGTTTCATTGGATTCTTCTTGGTTGAGGATACTACTTCCTTCTTCTCATCCAATGAACGGAAAGCTTTCTTCTTTGATTTATTGATGACCACAACCCCATTTTTATGACCTGGGACTGCACCTTTAACGAGGATCAAATTTTGATCAGCATCCACCCTCATGACGCGCAAGCTCTGCACGGTCACGGTATCCATACCCATATGACCGGGCATATGCGTTCCCTTGTAAACACGGGAAGGATCCGAACTGGCGCCGATGGAACCAACACGACGGTGATGCATGGAACCGTGAGCGGCCGGACCGCCATTCCAATTCCAGCGGACCATACCACCCTGAAAACCTTTACCGATAGAAGTCCCGGTCACATCCACGAAATCCCCGGCTTTGAAAAGATCAGCCTTTAGTTGATCGCCGACCTTATAATCTTTATTGTCCGCGGATTCAAATTCCTTAACATGCTTCAAAGGAGTTTGGCCGATCTTCTTGAAAAACCCTAATATGGGGTTTTTCAAACGGGTTTCTTTGACCGTTTCATAACCTAGAACGACCTTCAAAGGTTTATCTTTAAAACCTAAAACCGTGCAAGGACCAGCTTCGACAACTGTCACAGGCGTGATATTGCCTTCTGTGTCAAAGATCTGCGTCATGCCTATTTTTTTACCCATAATGCCGCGAATCATTTATTTGCTCCTGTCCATGTCCAAAGATTGCTTCGTCGCCCAAGGGCTCCTCGCAAAGACACGTAAAATTTTTTACTGTTTAATCTCAACGTCGACCCCAGCTGGCAAATTCAATTTGCGCAAGGCTTCCACTGTCTTGGAAGTGGGGTTGACCAGGTCAATCAGACGCTTATGCGTGGCTAATTGGAACTGTTCACGAGATTTTTTATCGATGACCGGTGAACGTAAGACCGTATACAGCTCTTTTTTCGTAGGTAGCGGCACTGGTCCAAAGATCTGGGCCCCTGTGCGGATCGCCGTATCCACGATCTCCTGAGTGCTTTGGTCAATCAACCGATGATCGAACGCTTTTAGTTTTATACGTATTTTTTGCATTACTTAATGATCTCCGAGATAACACCGGCGCCGACTGTTCTGCCGCCTTCGCGGATGGCGAAGCGTAATTCCTTCTCCATGGCTACTGGTGTGATAAGCTCAACTTCCAATACTACGTTATCGCCAGGCATACACATCTCAACACCCGCTGGTAACTCGGCTGTCCCGGTCACGTCAGTGGTGCGGAAATAAAATTGCGGACGATATCCTTTGAAAAATGGGGTATGACGTCCGCCTTCTTCCTTGGTCAAGATGTAGACCGAAGCTTTAAATTTGGTATGCGGCTTGATGGAACCAGGTACGGCCAAAACCATGCCGCGCTCCATATTGTCCTTGTCAGCACCGCGTAAAAGTAAACCGACGTTATCGCCAGCTTGACCTTCTTCCAATTCCTTACGGAACATCTCAACACCTGTCACAACGGTCTTGGATACGGCAGGACGTAATCCGACGACTTCAACTTCTTCGCCGACCTTGACACGACCGCGTTCAATACGACCGGTAGCCACCGTTCCACGACCGGAGATGGAAAACACATCTTCCACCGCCATCGAGAAAGGCTTGTCTAATTCACGTACAGGTACAGGAATGAAAGCATCAACAGCCGCCATCAAATCCAAAATAGGCTTGGCCTTACCTTCAAAATCCTTAGGATTGTTCAAAGCATCCAGGGCGCTTCCCTTGATAATAGGGGTATTATCGCCATCAAATTTATACTTGTTCAAAAGATCACGAACTTCCATCTCCACTAATTCCAATAACTCTTTGTCTTGGACCTGATCGCACTTGTTCATGAAAACAACGATGCGGGGAACATTCACCTGACGGGCTAAAAGGATATGCTCGCGTGTTTGAGGCATCGGGCCGTCGGTGGCGGAAACAACTAAAATAGCTCCGTCCATCTGGGCGGCACCGGTGATCATGTTCTTGATATAATCCGCGTGACCTGGGCAATCGATATGCGCATAGTGACGGGTCTCGGTCTCATATTCCAAATGCGAAATGTTGATCGTAACGCCACGCTCTTTTTCTTCCGGAGCATTATCGATAGAATCATACGCACGTGCCTGAGCTAAACCTTTATTACTTAAAACAGTAGCAATGGCCGCTGACAATGTCGTCTTACCATGATCAACGTGACCGATAGTACCGATGTTCAAGTGCGGTTTATTACGATTGAATTTTTCCTTTGCCATGTTTCTATCCTCCGTTTAATTTAAACTGTCGTAATAGCTCAATTTTTCGACCTCGAAGAAATTGGGCCTTTTTAAATTCTAAATATAGTATTCTCTATTTTAACATTCAGGAATTTTGTGTGCCTTAAGAAACCTTGGCAACGAATTCCTGACGAGCGCCGATAATCTTCTCGGCAATGCTGTTTGGAACCTGCGCGTAAAACGAAGGTTCCATAGAGAATGATGCGCGTCCCTGCGTGAGAGACCGCAGCGCATTCGCGTAGCCAAACATTTCTGCCAGGGGAACATCGATCAATGCTGTCTTGAGCTTCCCCCTGTTTCCCGTTTCCTTGATCTGGGCCCTGCGTTTCATCAAATCACCGGTGACATTTCCCCAATGATCATCTGAAACTTCTACTTCTAACTTCATGATCGGTTCCATAAATACAGAACCGGCCTTGTTAAGAGCATCCTTTATAGCATACTTTGCTGCTAATTGGAAGGAAATTTCATCAGAGTCCACATCATGATAGGAACCGTCAATCAGGGTCACGATCAGATCAGAAACCGGATAGCCGGCCTTGACGCCGTTTTGTAATCCTATTTCAATCCCTTCTTTACAGGGTTTGATAAATTCACGAGGGATGGCGCCGCCTTTGATCTTGTCGACGAAGACATAACCGGAACCAGGCTCGCCGGGCTCAACATCAATGACCACGTGACCATATTTACCGCGACCACCGGATTGCTGAACATATTTTCCGACAATATTATTTACTTTTTTAGTGATCGCTTCTTTATACGCAACTTCAGGGCGACCTACGTTGCAATCAAGATTATTTTCGCGTTTCATGCGATCGACAATGATCTCCAAATGCAACTCACCCATTCCGGAAATAATTGTTTGGGATGTTTCATGATCGAACTTAACGCGTAAGGACGGATCTTCATCCAAAAATTTACGCAAAACCATACCCATTTTATCCTGGTCCGCTTTGGTCTTGGGCTCGATCGCGAGTGACACCACCGCTTCAGGAGCTTTTAAACCTTCCAAGACCATCGGCTTATTTTCTTCACAAAGGGTATCACCAGATTTGCTTTCCTTTAATCCTACCAGGGCAACGATCTCACCGGTTGCCGCCGAAGATACATTTTCCTGTTTATTGGAATGCATGATAACGATCTTTGAAATTTTTTCCATCTTGCCATTGGACGAATTCAAGTACTGCTGGCCTTGTTGAAAACGGCCGGCATAAACACGCGTAAAAAATATTTTGCCCACATAAGGATCAGAAGCGATCTTGAACACCAGACCTACCGGAGATTCATTATCATCAGGCTTACGGATGATCACTTCTTCTTTATTATCAGGATTAAAACCACGCTTCGGGGGAATATCTAAGGGGGATGGCAAATAATCAACAACCGCATCCAACAACATCTGTACGCCCCTGTTTCTTTTGGAGGCACCGGTCAAGACCGGGACAAATTTACAGGCAATGACCGTGCGACGGATAGCCTTCATCAGCTGTTCTTTAGACGGATCTTTGGCATTTAAATACATATCAGCCATCTCGTCATCAACTTCAGCGAGACGTTCAATTAACACATGACGATAGTTGGCCGTCTTTTCCTTTAATTCTTCTGGGACCGGCAAACGTTCGAAATCAGTACCATCAGCATCTAAATACTTGATATATTGATTATTAATGACATCCACCAGGCCCTTTAAATTGTCCTCGGCCCCGTCGTTGTAAACAATACCCGCGGCATTGGCACCAAATCGATCATGCATCTCACCGATGACCCGATCAAAATCCGCGCCTAAACGGTCGATCTTATTGATAAAAGCGATACGGGGAACATTATATTTATCAGCTTGACGATAAACAGTCTCGGTTTGAGGCTGGACACCGGAACAAGCACATAACACAATAACTGCACCGTCCAAAACCTTCAGGGAACGCTCGACCTCAATGGTAAAATCCACGTGGCCCGGGGTATCAATGATATTGATACGATGGTCACGCCAAAAAGAAGTTGTCGCGGCTGATGTGATGGTGATCCCGCGTTCCTGCTCTTGGGGCATCCAATCCATGGTGGTATTACCATCATCGATATCCCCCATCTTATGGATGGCACCCGTATAATACAAAATGCGCTCAGTCGTCGTGGTTTTACCCGCGTCGATATGCGCGATGATACCGATATTACGAAACATATGTAGAGGGATTGTATTAGCGGATGCCATAATATTTTACCATCTCAAGTGACTGAAAGCACGGTTAGCTTCAGCCATCTTATGGACCTCATCACGCTTCTTAATGGCAGGGCCTTCTGATTTATAGGCAGATACCAACTCTTCAGCTAATTTAATATCCATGGGCTTGCCCTTTTTATTGCGGGCATAATCCCTGATCCAACGCATGGCCAATGACATGCCGCGCGCCGGGATAACATCGGTCGGGACCTGATAAGTCGCACCACCCACACGGCGGCTTTTGACTTCCAGACGAGGACGCACATTATCAACAGCCTTGGTCAACGCCTTGACTGAAGATTCTTCCTGGGTCTTTTCCTTGAGGATCTCCAACGCATTATAAATGATATTCTCAGCAATGGTCTTCTTGCCATCCACCATTAAAATGGAGATGAACCGCGAGACCAACTCGCTGTTATATTTAGGGTCACCAACTACTTGTCTTTTTTCTGCTCTTCTTCTTCTCATTACTTAGCCTTTGCTCTTTTGGCCCCATACTTGGAGCGGGATTTCATGGGCTTTAGCCATACGTCCTTCGACGTCGTAGGCTTTGTTTACTTACTTAGCTTTTGCTCTTTTAGCGCCATACTTTGATCGTGACTTTTTGCGATCGGCTACTCCGCTCGTATCCAGTGTACCACGTACAATGTGATAACGCACACCCGGCAGGTCTTTGACACGTCCACCGCGCACCAGCACGATCGAGTGTTCCTGCAGATTGTGGCCTTCTCCCGGTATATAGGAAGTGACCTCAACCTTGTTGGAAAGACGCACACGCGCAATTTTGCGTAACGCTGAATTGGGCTTCTTAGGCGTCATGGTCTTGACCTGCAGACATACCCCGCGACGTTGCGGGCATGAGGTTAAGGCCGGCGACTTACTATGCTTTATTTTCAGCTGTCTGCGGTGTCTGATTAACTGTGATATCGTTGGCATATTTTACCATTTCTACTTGATTATATTCTTTCATTCCCGTCCCTGCAGGGATCAAATGCCCGACAATGACGTTCTCTTTGAGCCCGCGCAAGAGGTCAACTTTACCAGATGCTGCCGCCTCTGTCAAGACTCTTGTTGTTTCTTGGAAACTGGCCGCGGAAATAAAACTTTCCGTCGTCAAAGAGACCTTGGTTATCCCCAGTAATAATGGGGTGGCCTGAGCCGGCTTGCCTTTTTTCTTCAACACCGCCTCATTGGCCTTTTTAAAGATCATGCGATCGACCTGATCGCCCACTAAGAACTCTGTATCGCCGGCATCATCAATGCGCACTTTTTTGAGCATTTGCGCGATGATGATCTCGATGTGCTTATCATTGATACGCACACCTTGCAGACGGTAAACTTCCTGGACCTCATTTAATAAATATTCCTGCAAAGCCTTGTCCCCGCAGACGCGTAAAATGTCCTGAGGAACAACTGGCCCGTCGGTCAATTGCTGCCCGGCAAAAACATGGTCCCCTTTGTAAACATTGGGATGCTTGCCGTGAGGAATGGTATATTCCTTGGCCGTACCGGTGGCGCTTTTGACAACGATGGTACGCAGACCTTTCTTATCTTCACCGAATTCGCAAATACCGTCGATCTCAGCGATAACCGCCGGGTCCTTCGGACGACGTGCTTCGAAAAGCTCGGCGACGCGAGGCAGACCGCCAGTGATGTCACGGGTCTTGGAAGCACCCCGCGGGATCTTGGCGATCAACTCACCCGCCGCGATCGTATCCTTATCATTGACGAGGATGTGAGCGCCTGTCGGGATCGAATAGATCCCCACGATCTCACCCTTGCCGTCACTGATAATGATCTGCGGATGGTATTCCTGTTTATGGTCGACCACCACGCGTTCAACAACCCCGGTCACGGGATTTTCTTCGCGCTGGAAGGTCGTTCCTTCGCTTAAGTCTTCAAATGAAACCTTACCCTGGGCTTCGGTGATGATGGGGATGGTGTACGGATCCCATGTCGCCACAACCGTTCCCTTGGTGACCGTCACTCCGTCGGCATAGGCCAATGCTGTACCTTGCGGCAGGATATGACGTTCAAATTCACGGCCGTATTCATTATTGATACTGACCGAACCGTTACGATTAAGGACAATGAACTCTTTACCGCGCGCAACTACACGCAGGGTATGATATTTCAAAACACCATCCTGTTTGATCTTGATAAATGATTGTTCGATAGTACGAGAAGCTGTACCACCGATGTGGAACGTACGCATGGTCAGCTGTGTACCAGGCTCACCGATACTTTGAGCCGCGATGGTACCGACCGCTTCCCCGATCTCAACGATGCGATGCGTGCCTAAATTACGGCCATAGCATTTCACGCAAACGCCGATCCCGGCTTCGCAGGTCAACACAGAACGGATACGCACTTTTTCAACACCTAACTGCTCAATCAGATCAGCCTTCTCTTCGGTGATCTCATCACCGGCAGCCACGACCTGTTGATCGGTGACCACATCGAGAATATTGTCCAGGGCCACACGGCCGACAATACGCTCTTTAAGAGAAACCACCAGCTCATCACCTTCGGTGATGGCGGCGACCGTGATACCGTTGACCGTACCGCAGTCCTGCAAATTGACAACCATCTCTTGGGCCACGTCGACTAAACGACGGGTCAAATACCCGGCGTCCGCGGTCTTGAGCGCTGTATCCGCCAAACCTTTACGGGCACCGTGAGTGGAGATGAAATATTCCAAAACCGTTAAACCTTCACGGAAAGAAGCTGTGATCGGATTCTCAATGATCTCGCCGGACGGCTTGGCCATAAGACCGCGCATACCTGAAAGCTGGCGGATCTGTAACTTGGAACCACGAGCGCCTGAGTCAGCCATGATGAAGACCGGATTAAAATGGTCCATTTTCTTAAAGACCAGATCTGACAAGGTTTCTGTCGTATGGGTCCAAATATCAATGACCTTGTTATAACGCTCACGTCCGGTAATGATACCTTTTCGGTATTGATCATCCACCTTGCCGACTTCTTGCTTAGCATTGGCGATGATACGAGGCTTATCCTCAGGGATGGTCAAGTCCGACATGGCAATGGAAATACCTGCCTCAGTGGCCTTGATAAAACCTAAGGTCTTCACATCATCCAGAAGTCTCACCGTGCGGTGATGACCGAAACGTTTATAACTATCCGCAATGACCATACCAATGCGTTTTTTATCCAATAGATCGTTCACAAAACCGTAATCCTGAGGAAGAACCTCATTAAAGAACACCCGGCCTACCGTTGTCTCGATGATCTTCGACGTGTTACCGGAAAGCGGAAGCTCCTTGGTCGGATTATCTTTATCAAAAGGCTGGATGACCATGGAAGGCTTTTCCTGTCCCCAGACACTGGTCAGTAAACGTAATTTGATGCGTGCATGCAATTGCACAAAACCATCGGTATACGCCACCTTGACCTCATCAATGGAACCGAATAAATGGCCTTCTCCGATCGCGCCCGGACGCTCCTTGGTCAGATAATACAGACCAAGAACGATATCCTGCGTCGGAGATACAATAGGACGCCCGTCAGCCGGTGAAAATAAATTGTTGACGGAAAGAAGCTGCAAACGGCATTCGATCTGGGCTTCCAAAGAAAGCGGGATATGAACGGCCATCTGATCCCCGTCGAAGTCCGCGTTAAAAGCGGTACAGACCAACGGATGTAATTTAATAGCCTTGCCTTCGATCAATACCGGCTGAAAAGCCTGAATTGACAAACGGTGCAGGGTCGGAGCACGGTTCAACATCACCGGATGGTCCTGGATGACCTCATCCAAAATATCCCAGACCTCGATCTTGGCGCGTTCCACCATGCGCTTGGCACCCTTGATCGTATGCACAAATCCTTTTTCACGTAATTTGCGGATGATAAATGGCTCGAAAAGTTCCAACGCCATTTTCTTAGGCAGACCGCATTGATGTAATTTCAATTCAGGACCGACGACGATAACTGAACGTCCGGAATAATCAACGCGCTTACCCAAAAGGTTCATACGGAAACGCCCTTGCTTGCCTTTGAGCATATCTGACAAGGACTTCAAAGGACGGTTGCCCGAACCTAGGACCGGACGGCCATGACGGCCGTTATCAAGAAGAGCATCCACCGCTTCTTGCAACATACGCTTTTCATTGCGGATGATGATCTCCGGTGCGTTTAAATCTATTAATTTTTTCAGACGGTTATTACGGTTAATAACACGACGATAAAGATCATTAAGATCAGACGTGGCAAAACGCCCGCCTTCGAGCGGGACCAACGGACGCAGATCCGGAGGGATCACCGGCAGGACATCCAAAACCATCCACTCGGGATTGTTCCCTGAAGCCCGGAAATCTTCGACGATCTTGAGGGTCTTGGCTAATTTCTTGAAATTAGTCCCGTTAGGATTGGCATCGGCCAAATCCTTGCGTAACTTCTTGCACAAAGCAGCCATATCCAGCTCTTTGAGCATTTCACGCACGGCATCCGCACCGATACGGGCCTTGAAAGCGCCGCCATACTTGACCACGGCTTCCTGGTATTCATCCTCAGAGAAGAATTGCTTTTTCTTTAAAGGGGTCGTCCCCGGATCAATGACCACGTACTCTTCATAATAGATCAATTTTTCCAAGTCACGAAGGCCCACCTGCATCAGGGCCGCCAGGCGAGACGGAACCGCTTTGTAAAACCAGATATGCGTCACCGGACAGGCCAGGTCAATATGCCCCATGCGTTCGCGACGCACTGAGGAACGGGTCACTAAAACCCCGCAACGATCGCAGGTGATACCTTTGAACTTGATACCTTTATACTTTCCGCAATTACATTCCCAATCACGCATGGGCCCGAAGATCTTCTCGCAAAAAAGCCCATCCTTCTCGGGCTTTAATGTACGATAGTTCAAGGTTTCCGCTTTTTTGACGGGACCCTTGGACCAGGACATGATCACTTCAGGGGAAGCTATACGGATCGTGATACGATCTTGTTTGGTAATATCAATTTTGCTCATTTGGGCTCCTCTTCCTTTTGCTCAGATTCGCCTGCGGCTTTCTCCATACGGATGTCGAGACATAGCCCTTGCAATTCTTTGACCAAAACGTTAAACGATTCCGGGATACCGGGGCTTAACGCCTGTTCACCTTTGACGATCGCTTCATAGATGCGACTGCGGCCGGTCACGTCGTCAGACTTGACCGTCAGCATCTCTTGCAAGGTGTAGGCAGCTCCATAAGCTTCCAGGGCCCAAACTTCCATTTCCCCGAAACGCTGACCACCGAAATGCGCTTTACCACCTAATGGCTGCTGAGTGACCAGAGAATACGGCCCAATGGAACGGGCATGGATCTTCTCGTCAACCAAGTGATTTAGCTTAAGCATATAAATGTAACCAACCGTGACCTTTTGCTCAAAAGCCAGCCCGGTATGCCCGTCGAAAACAATAGCCTTACCATCTTCAGGCAAACCTGCCTGCTTTAACAGGTCACGGATCTCTTGCTCGGTCGCACCATTGAAAACCGGGGTTTCACAATGGAAACCTAATACCTTCGCGGCCCAACCCAAATGGGTCTCCAAAAGCTGGCCTACGTTCATACGTGAAGGCACGCCTAATGGATTAAGTACCACATCCACGCTGCGTCCATCCTCTAAGAACGGCATATCCTCTTCCGGCATGATACGCGAAACGATACCCTTGTTACCATGGCGGCCGGCCATCTTATCACCGACCTGCAATTTGCGCTTGGTGGCCACATAAACGACCACGCGCTTGAGCACTCCGGCTGGAAGCTCATCGCCACGACGGATACGTTCGGTCTCTTGGACCTCTTCTTCTGTCAGCTCCGCGATCTTGTCCATATAATAGGACATGATCTCACGGCCTTCAGTGCCTTCTTCTATATCATCCAGTGTCAATTTACCGACACGCTTTTTATCGATGCCTAAGGCCTTAGCCACCTTCTCGTCTTTTTCTTTGACGATGAACTCGATCTCCTGCTTGTAGTATTCTTTGATCTTATTGATGGCTGAGATCTCTTTGACCTTGTCCTGCTTGGATTTGCGGCCGCGCTCATTGCGCTGGAAAACTTCCACATTGACCACAAAGCCTTCGATACCAGGTGACAAGGTTAACGAGGTGTCACGCACATCAGCGGCTTTTTCACCGAAGATCGCGCGCAACAGGCGTTCTTCCGGAGATAATTCTTTTTCGCTTTTGGGGGTGACCTTACCAACGAGAATATCGGTGGCCTTGACTTCCGCGCCCACGCGCACAATACCCTCTTCGGTCAAATCCTTGAGGGACTCTTCGGCGACGTTGGGGATGTCCCGGGTGATCTCTTCATTGCCTAAACGGGTCTCGCGGCATTCGCATTCAAAACGCTCAACGTGAATTGAGGTGAATACGTCCTCGCGCACGATCCGCTCATTGATCAAAATAGCGTCTTCGAAATTATAACCGCGCCATGGCATGAAAGCGACCAGGGCATTGCGGCCTAACGCCAAACGGCCATCCTGAGTACCGATGCCATCCGCGATCGTCTGGCCGGCTTCTACCTTCTGGCCGAGCTTAACGAGCGGACGCTGATGCACGCAGGTGTTCGCGTTGGAACGCTGGAAATTCTTTAAAGTATAGACTGATTTTCCGACGGTGATTTCACGGCCGTCAACCTTGGTGACTGTGCCGGCTTCTTTGGCTATCACAACAACGCCGGAATCACGGGCTACCTTTTCTTCCATACCGGTTCCCACCAACGGGACTTCCGGTATCATCAAAGGAACGGATTGACGCTGCATGTTAGAGCCCATCAGGGCACGGTTAGCGTCGTCGTGTTCCAAGAATGGAATTAAAGCGGCTGCCACGGAAACCAACTGCTTGGGAGACACATCCATGTATTCAACCTTCTCAGGCTTAACACGCGGGAAATCCCCCTTATAACGGCAGGATACCAGGGCTTCTGTAAACTTACCGGTTTCATCCACCGGTGAGTTGGCTTGGGCGATATATTTGTTCTGATCCACATCCGCTGTCAGGAATTCGCTCTTTTTGGAGACCTTTCCGTCGACAACTTTGCGGTATGGTGTTTCAATAAAGCCTAATTCATTGACACGAGCACAAGTGGTCAATGAGGCAATTAAACCAATGTTCGGACCTTCAGGTGTTTCGATCGGGCAAACACGGCCATAATGGGTCGGATGCACGTCGCGCACTTCGAAACCAGCGCGTTCACGGCTTAAACCACCGGGCCCCAACGCTGACATACGACGCTTATGGGTCATCTCTGAAAGCGGATTGACCTGATCCATAAATTGCGACAGCTGGCTGCGAGCAAAGAAATCCTGGATCTGATTGGAGAATAAACGGGAATTGATCAAATGATGCACGGTCAGGTTCTCAAAAGAACTCATGACGACCAGACGTTCCTTGATGGAGCGTTCCAGACGTGCCAAACCGATACGCACCTGATTTTGTACCAACTCACCCACAGACTTGATACGGC
>Ga0302319_10005064_pt1 | contig 26672 bp, 16 predicted proteins | sample Bog_T0_2_FD_203319 | JGI IMG/M metagenome (GOLD analysis project Ga0302319, IMG submission 203319) | Peat permafrost microbial communities from Stordalen Mire near Abisko, Sweden - Bog_T0_2 | ecosystem: Environmental > Terrestrial > Soil > Wetlands > Peat | place: Sweden: Abisko, Stordalen Mire... | reverse complement strand
CCCGGAGTTGGCCCGGCGGGTTGGCTGTGCCATGGGGAGTGATCGACGGCGCGCGACATCGTTACAGATTAGCCGTTTCGCCCGGGATCGGAGGCGGTCGATTTGACGGGGATACGGCCGGAGTAAAAATCATCGAAAAGCTGGTAAGCCTGCGGGTCATATTGTTTGAGGCCTGCGGGGCCGTTGTCTGGCTTGGTTCCCGTCATGTGCCGATCTCCGTGAGTACCAAAATACCACATGGACAATTCGGCGAAGAATTCATCGGGATTGGATCCGGCATAGCTGTTGACCCATAGCCCGGCTTTCAACGATTTCTGGTATTGTTCGTCAAAACGGGCCACGGTCTTTTCATCCATGCCATAATTGCGGATGACATGACTGAATTCATGGACGCAGATATCGCGGCCGAAATATCGGTCTTGTTTGAGCTGCAAGAGGTTTTCCTCGCCACAGGAGGTGAGTTGTCCACCCATGCCCCGGGTCCGCTGGTCGCGGGTGAGGCCATTGTATTCCGGCAGGGGTTTTCCCTTGTCCTGCCGCCACTCGGGGAGGTCCGTGGTTACCTGGTCCTTGCCGATAATATGGAGCTCGACTTTGGCCGCAACGATGTTGGAGCTGACGATGGGTAAATGGGCGAGCAGCATTTGCAAGCGGGCATAGGCCACATACAGCGCCTGATCGGAAACCACTTGGTGAGACTTGATGGGGATGCCATCGCAGAGCAATTCCTTCGAAAAGAAACTGTCTTCCGGCGGATTTAGCGATTGGATTTTTGCCGGTGGTGGCGGGAGGGGATCCCCGGCGATCGCTCGCATGGCGGGAAACGTCGCCAAGAGAGCCAGGAGAAACCCAAGGATCCGGGTGAAACCGAATGCCCGGGGGCCGGTCCTATTCAACTTTCCACTCATAAATGCCTCCCGACCAATTCGGTTGAAGATTTAATTCAAGACGCAAACCGTCGGTGTCCACCGGGGTAAAAGTGGTGCGATTAAACTGATTCAGTTCGCAACCAAAGGCGCTGGCGTTTTCCACGGATTTCCATTCCCCATTGGCGCGATAGGACAAGCGCCATGACTCCGGCGTCCGGCATTCGCCGCGGCCAGTGTCGTCGAACCAGTAAACTTCGACGGTACTGACACGGGCGGGTTTGGCGAAATCATATTGCACCCATTCCGCGGTGCCCTTGCGTGGCCACCAGTGGAAAAAGGGCGCATCGTTGCTGGCGAAGAAGACGTTGGTTTGATCCGAAGCAGGACTGGGTGCGAGTTGGTCGTTGATGGCTTCAGGATTTGTCCCCGGGTGGGAGAGCGTAATCTTGCTGGTCGAGGCAATGCTCGGCAGGGGCAGAATGTGAGCGCTTTTTTCGGAGTTGGGAATCCAGACGGTCATTTCGCCACGGCCGCGATTGGCCCAGGAGTAATAGGGAATGGCGGTAAAGGGTTTGGTGGCGCTGACGACGGTGTTGCTGCTGCTCGTGCTCAGGCTGCTGGCATTTCCCTGGATGACTTCCACGCCGTCGAGCAACGCAGGCTCAAAGTGGGCCTGAAGCGCTCCGCTGTCCGGCAGCATGAGATTGCGAACCTCTCCGTGGTTGTCGGGCCATTCCAAGCAATAAACAATTGGGCCGCGCTGCAAGGTGACCCGGTCCCGGTCGCTTTGAACCCGTTCATCGGCCACGATCCGGCGAATCGGCATGGGCAAATTCAACTCCACGACATCGCCCTTCTGCCATTGGCGGGTCAGGCCGGCATACCCTTTTTCGAGTTCAATCGGAACCGGCTGGCCATTCACTGTCAGAGTCACCGGTTCGGCATTGGTATCGTTAAAACGATAAAGACTACTGGGGACCGCTTCGTTGCGGGCCCAGCCGGGAATACGCAGTTTCAACGTGAAGCGCACTGAGGAGGCTGAGCTCCTGGGTGTGACGGAGAGCCGGATATCTCCGTCCCAAGGATAACGGGTGGTTTGCTGAAGGTTGACGGAGAGCGCTGGGCTCAGTTCGATGTCGGCGCTGCCGCTGGCGTAAAGGTTTACATAGACTTGGTCGTCGGTGTGGGCGTAAAAGTAACCGGGCACGGAAGGCAGAAAGCGCGTGATGTTTCCCGGGCAGCAGGCGCAGCCAAACCAGGGGCTGCGCGAATCCTTGCCCAGCGATTCCAAAGGATTTGGATAGAAGAATCGTTTGCCGTCCAGCGAAACGCCGTCCAAAAGGCTGTTGTAAAGGGTGCGTTCAAAAACATCGACGTAACGGGCATCGCCGTGAAATAAAAACAGCCGGGCGTTCCAATAATCATTGCCGACCGAGGCGCAGGTTTCACAATAGGCGCTCAGATTGGGCAGATAATAGTCTGGGCCGAACGCTTCGCCGGAGCCCAGGGCGCCAATGCCGCCGGTGATGTAGAGTTTTTTCTGGACCACATTGTCCCAGATGGCGTCAATCGCAGTGGTATAACTGGAATCCCCCGTCATCGCCGCCACGTCGGCCATGCCGCTGTACAAATAGGATGCGCGCACCGCGTGTCCCACGGCTTCCCGCTGGTCTTTGGGTTTGATGTTGGATTGATGATATTCATCTCCGCCGGGGCCGCGGACATCCAGAAAGAATTTCGCGAGATTCAAATAGCGTTCGTCGCCGGTGGCGCGGTAGAGCCGGGCCAGACCCATTTCCACGATTTCATGGCCGGGCCAGATATTGTTCAACTGATTGGTTCCGGGTCCAAAAACCTGGCAGAGGAGGTTCGCGTTCTTGATGGCGACATTCAAAAGGTTGGTTTCGCCGGTGGACTGATAATGAGCCACGGCGGCCTCGAACAAATGCCCCGAATCGTAGAGTTCATGACTTTCATCGGGATCGTTCACCCAGCGTTCGTGTCCGGACCAGGCGTGGGGATGGGCCGGATCAATCGTGCGAGCGGTGTAAAGATAGCCATCCGGCTCCTGGGCCGCGGCGATTTTGGCGATTAAATTGTCCAGGTACGTTTTGAGTTCTGGATTGGGTTGAACGGCGAGGACGTAGGAAGCTCCTTCCAGCACCTTGTAGGGGTCGGTATCATCAAAGGGATAGCCGGGGGGCTGATGATTCGCGAACGGCTCGCCTTTGAGCGCCATCGCGGCCCGTTCAAAATTATCCATCCGGCCGGATTTTTCGCACTGTTCAAAGGCGAAGGGGATGGTTTCGGTCCGGTTGGTTTCAATCCGGGGCGCCCAGAACTGGTCCGTCAAATGGACGGCGGTAAAGGGGACGGGCTTTATGGGATAGTCCTGCTGCAGTTTGGCGGAGCCGGCCATCGCGATCCCGGTGGAGACTGCGAGGATGAGGGTGGAATAGTTGAAATTCGTCATATTTACCGTCAGTCAAGGTTTAATAGTACTCCAGCAACGATCCGCAGCAAGCTTGGGTCTTGGGGACGGATCAGCGCCGGGTTTTTATGGGCAGGCGAATTTTTCCGGCCCGATGGTTGGCGCCATGGCGCTTTCCGTCCAGCATGATTCTCGCTCCCATCAGGTCTTCGATTTCGTCGGCTTCGACGGGAATGTCCGCCATCAGATTCACTGGTCCGGCGCTGGTGACCAGCACATCGCTTTCCAGTCGGACAGCGAAACCTTCCGCGGGGAGATAAATGCCAGGTTCCACCGTCATGACCCACCCTGATTGAATGGGTTCAACGGTCAATCCGACGTCGTGCACATCCAGGCCGATGGGGTGGCCGACGCCGTGCATAAAATATTTTTTGAATGCCGGAGAGTCAGGACTTTGCAGCTTGATGTCCCTGGTGGTGACGAGCTTTAGATCCACCAGCTCCCGTTCGATGGCTTGTTCCGCCTCGATTTGCCAGTCTTTAATTTTTTTACCGGGAACCAGCCCGGCAATGCACTGGTTCAGAACGCGCAGGACGGAATTATAAACGGCTTTCTGGCGGGGTTTGAATCGACCGCTGACCGGAATGGTGCGCGTGAGATCGGAGTTGTAATTTGCGTAGCTGGCGCCGACATCCAGCAGGAGCAAATCGCCGGCGCGGCAGAAATGGTCGTTGGAAACGTAGTGGAGGCAACACGCATTCAAACCGCTGGCAATAATGGGGAGATAGGCAAAACGTCCGCCGCGGCGGGTGAATTCGTGGCCAAATTCCGCTTCCACTTCCCATTCGCTGACGCCGGGCTCGACAAATCTGAGGACCCGCCGGAAGCCCTGGTTGGTGAGCTGGCAGGCATTGCGGATGAGCTTGATTTCAGTTTCCGACTTGATGGCGCGCAACCGGTGCATCAAGGGGGCGAGACGACGATGGTCGTGGAGGGGGTATTTGCGCTTGGTGTCTGCAATCAGCCGGGCGTCGCGGCTTTCGACGTCAATAATCGCGCGCTTATGCTCATTGCTATTAAAAAACGCATGTTCACTTTCACACATCAGCCGGTGGAACAAGCGGGGGAACTCGGAGAGCCAGCGGATATTGGTGACCCCGGTCAACTGGCGGGCTTCACTTTTACTGAGCTTGTGTCCTTCCCAAAGCTGCAGCTCCGCGCTGGGCTCGCGCAGAAACAGAATCTCGTGATGGTCGCCGTCGTCGGCATCGGGATAAAGCAGGAGGATGGATTGTTCCTGTTCAATTCCGGTCAGATAAAAGAGGTCGGAATTGACAATCGTTCCCTGGACTCCGTCCGCGTTGGTGGGACAAACGTCATTGGCGTTTACGACCGCCAACGAATTGCGAGGCAGCAGGCTGGCCAGCCGCTGGCGATTTTCGATGAACAACTGTGGCGGGATGGTTTCGTAACGCATAAGTCTATTGTCCAATTCTCCCAATCGGTATGTCGGTAAATATTTTTGGTTTCCAATGGCGGCCCAGACCTTTTTCGTAATAGTGGCGGCCGCGATCAACGATGTTTTCGTTATTATCATGGTATTGGGGGAGGACGAAAGTGCCCATGGATCAAACACACAGTTACCTATCTGATATCCCCACAGGCAATTGCGGGTTTTTCATTTTAAGATATAAATGGTTTTATTACGGGAGTTTAAGTCAGCCATACATGAAAAACATACTCATTTTCCCGGCGCTCAGTCTGATGCTGATGCTGGGGGGCCTGGTCGAAAGAGCAACGGCGGAGCCCGTCTGGCCGCACGCGATTCCCTGTCGAACCCAAGATGGTTCCAACTTGGATTTGTTCGTCATGACGCTGGGCGTGGTCCAGACGCCCATTGCCCAAGGAACCTTTGATCCGGGGGCTGACGAGGTAACATTTCCCGGGGGAACGGTGATTTCGAATTATTACCGGGATGTCCTGGGGGCGAAGTTTTACCAGCCGCTGGATAAAACCAATTTTTCCCGTCCGCCCTCGGGCTGGTGTACCTGGTACTATTATTTCAACCGGATCAACGCGGAGGAGGTTTGCCGCAATGCGGACTGGATGGCGGAACATTTGAAAGATTATGGGGCGGAGGTGGTGCAAATCGATGATGGCTGGCAAGGGAGCGGTGGCAAAGGGAGCGCCCGGAATTGGGAGGCCATCAATACCAATAATTTTCCGGCCGGCTTGGGGTCGGTGGCTGACCACATAAAATCGTTGGGGTTGACGCCGGGCCTTTGGCTGGCGCCGCATGGCCAAAATAATGATGAAGTGGTGCGGAAGAACCCAGGGGTTTTTCTCCTGAAACCGGACGGTTCAACGGCATCAGCTACTTGGGAAGGCCGGTTTTTGGTGGATCCTTCCAGTCCGGCGACGCAGGGATATTTGGAGCATCTTTTCCGGCGTTTGGCCGGTTGGGGATTTGAATATTTCAAGATCGACGGGCAGCCCATTGTGGTGGACGAATACGGTAAAACGACTGCCTTTATGAAGCAACCGTCGGCGGACGCGGCGGGTCTATACCGCCAAACGGTGGCGTCGATCCGGGACGCGATCGGGCCGAAGCGGTATCTGCTCGGCTGTTGGGGGATTCCGCTGGAAGGCGCCGGGATCATGAATGGATCGCGCACGGGCGGGGATGTGGTGCTGGGTTGGGACGGCTTTCAGGTCGCGCTGCGGCCGACCCTGCAATATTATTATCTGCATAACATAGCCTGGTATTGCGACCCGGATGTTTTGCTGGTGCGTCCGCCGCTCACGGTGGAGCAGGCGAGGGTCTGGACGACCGTGGAGGGATTGACCGGGCAAGCCCTCATGTCCAGCGACCGGCTCATGGATTTGGGCGACGCCCGGGTCGAGCTGTTGCGGCGGGTTTTTCCGGCCACGGATATCCGGCCCCTGGATTTGTTTCCCGCCACGGCATACAAACGCATCTGGGATTTGAAAGTCAACCACCTCGGGCGCAGTTATGATGTGGTGGGTGTCTTTAATTTTCGGACGGAAGCGGCCGATCAAATTTTGTTAAACTGGAAAGATTTGGGATTGCCGGAGGAACAGCCGGTTCACGTATTCGATTTTTGGAACAAGGAATATCTCGGCGCGTGGGCGGCTGGGATGGCGGTTTCGCTCCCGCCCACGAGTTGCCGGGTGCTGACATTATTGCCAGACAACGGAAGAATTCAGCTGATCTCGACGAGCCGCCATATTACCCAGGGACCCGTTGAGTTGATGGCGTTTGAGCAAACCGGGAATTCGTTCCAAGGCCGGAGCCGGTTGATCAAGAACGATCCCTACCAGCTCAGCTTTGTTTTTCCCGTCGGGACAAATCAGGCGGTCGTACGGGCGGTCGCACATGCGGGACGGCGGCGATTGCCGGTGGTCATCGCCAACCATCAGGGATGGGCCAGTGTTGAGATTCATCCGCTTCAAACGAGGGAAGCGACCTGGGAGGTTCAATTCCAACCCGCCAGCGCCTACCATTTTCCGCCGAGCGCGCCCGAGCATGTTTCCGCAGGGTTGGCCGGCCTGGCCGATGTGAACTTGAGTTGGCCGGAACAATACTATTTGAACGAGGGCTATCAGGTTTATCTCGATGGAAGAGTATTGGGCCATGCCTCGGAAGCGGACTTTGTCCTTCGCGGATTGAATTCCGGATCGAATCACGTGGCCATGGTAAAGGCCGTTGGATTTGATGGAATTGAAAGCAAGAAATCCGCCAGGATTGAGTTTAAGGTGGCGGATTTGGTCCCGGATAGTGTGGCCCTCACCGAACAGAATTGCCTGCGTGCCTCGGGAAATTGGGATGGTTACGAAGTGGATTCACTGCTGGATTCCCGATCCCTTAGCGTGGCGGGAAAGCGGGGCGCTGAAGGGGTGAGCGGGTTTGCGGGGGCAGAAACGGTTTTTGGTTTGAACGGTTTGTATCAGGAGTTCACGGCTCAAGCCGGGGTGGACGACGCTTCGGAGGATGGTTCCCAGGTGGAATTCATTGTAACCGCTGACGGTCGTGAACTGTGGCGCAGTGGTGTGATGGCAAAGAATGAGCCGGCAGAATCTGTAAAACTGGATGTTCGCGGGGTCAGGCAACTTGCCTTGCGGTCCCGGAGTCCGGTGGCTGACCCGGGGCGCAGTCAAACTGATTGGCTGGAGCCGCGGGTATACAAATAGAAAAAGGTGGTCGGCCGGTTCTTGGAGAGAACGATTTGATACATTGCGCTCGCCAGCATCGTGGAATTTTCGTTACAATCAGGAGTCGTTAGCATGACAGAAATTGCTCCAGATCTCGTCGAGACCACTGTGCACAGCCTGCAGACGCGAATGCGGGGCGTGCAGGCGGCGAATGTCGAGCCCCGTCCGTGGATCGAAAAGTTTCCCGTTTGCCAGGCGCTCAACCAGTATCAAATGCTCCATATTGGGATTCAGGAAACGGAAGCGCCCACCCGGATTGTGCGGGCCAAGCAAACCACGACCTATTTCCTGGCGTGCATCAAAGGGCAGGGGACGGTGTTGATCGACGGCCGCTGGCGGATTTGCCGGGAGGGTTATGCCTGCCTTTTGCCGGCGCATACGCTTAACGCATTTGCGGCTCTGCCCAAGTCGCGGTGGGAATTCTGCTGGGTGTGCTATCGCCGTCCGACGGAGCAGCGCCCCATTGCGGATGTCACCACGCCGGTGATGGCGCGCTATGATCCCTTGCCGCTGCGCTCGGCAATTCTGGGATTGATGTATGAAAGCAATGGGCCCGCGGAACCCAAGTTGATGCACGAATGGACCGATCTGGTCCATGCCTATGTGCTTCGTTTTGCCCAGCCATCCGATCAGCCCGATCAACTCAAACTATTATGGGAACGGGTGGTGGCCAACCTGGCGGATGACTGGTCGCTGGGGCGCCTGGCCTCCGAGGCCGGCTACAGCAACGAGCACCTGCGGCGGTTGTGCCAAAGACAATTGGGTCGCAGTCCGATGCATCACGTCATTTATCTGCGAATGCGGCGAGCGGCGGAACTTTTGGGAACGACGAACCTGACGATTGAGGCGGTTTCCAACCAGATCGGTTACCAAAATCCTTTCGTGTTTTCCAACGCCTTTACCAAATGGATTGGCTGGCGACCTTCGGAATATCGTCGCAAAAAGCTGAGCAAGACTTGAGGTCTGCTGCGGGAGGTTGCGGTTTTGAGCGCCGATGATGATGCCGGATAGCCGGTTGTGGATTTAAAGCATGGTTCGCATCTCCGGCTTTCCTTTAAATTGTGGGGAAAGGTGGAATCCGTTATTTCCCAGAGGTTTAAAATAATTAGGCGGTGTGTCCCAATGGAAATGTCTTATGAAAAGAGCGTTCAAAATCTGTGCGATCATTGCCGTCAATTTGTTGATGGCAGCAATAAACGCCCCGGCGCAAGACCACCCTGCGGACAACCCGGCCCGGGTTTATCGCGATAAGGTGGAACCGCATTGGTTTGCCGATTCCGCCGGTATGACCAACCGATTCTGGTATCGCGTGGCCCTGGCATCCAATCAATGCGAATTCATATTGGTCGATGCGGACAAGGGCATTCGTTCGCCGGCGTTCGATCCTGAACGGGTTGCCGAAGGGTTGGCAAAACAGTCCGGCGAGCCGGCCGATGCCCGGCGGTTACCCTTTACCAATTTGGAATTCTCACCGGACGGCCGCTCCGTCACTTTGTTTAAAACCAATCTGGCCTGGAAATTGGATCTCGAAACCTACGACCTGACGCCGGTCGGAAAGGGAACGCCGGCGGTTCACCTGCCGGCGGGACTTGAGCCGCATCCCTCGGCGACCAGCGATGAGGAAACGGAAATAACTTTCGTCAACCAGTTAAAGCAGGAGGTTGATTTGTTTTGGATTGATGGCGATGGCAAACGGCAGCCGTATGGAAGTTTGAAGCCGGACGAGACGCGCGACCAACACACCTACGTGGGGCACGTCTGGCTGGTGGCCGCGAAGTCGGGCGACGTTATCGCTGTTTTTGAGGCCCAGACGCATCCCGGCTTGGCCGTGGTGGGTGATGCCGCGATTTCGCCGCACCGGAGAAGACGCGAAGAGGTGGCTGATCATTTTCCCGAAAAAGTCCAATCGCCGGACGGGAAATGGGAGGTGCATTTGTACGGCGGCAATTTGGTGCTGCGCGAAATGGGATCCGGCAAGGAGACGCCTTTGACGCGGGATGCGAATTCTGAGTGCAACTACGCCCGAAATACGGAGGCGGATCAAGCGATCGAGATGAACTATGGAAACGCATCTCCCGAGCAGCCGACGCCGGAGGTATATTGGTCGCCGGATTCGCGGCATGTGGTGGCCATGAAATGGCAGCGCGGATCGCAGCACCGGGTTTATGAGGTGGAATCTTCGCCGGCCGACCAGCTGCAACCCAAGCTGATATCGTTTCCGTATTTGAAACCGGGGGATGCGGTTCCCTACGCCAAGCCACACCTGTTTGATATCGCAACCCAAAAGGAAATCCCGGTGGCTGACGCTTTGTTTGCGAATCCATGGTCCAACGATGACCTGCGCTGGAGTCCCGATTCAAGCCGGTTTACCTTTTTGTTTAATCAACGCGGGCACCAGGCGCTACGGATTCTCGGCGTGGATGCGGCGACCGGCGCGGTGAAGCCGGTCGTGGAGGAGCTCAGTAAAACCTTCGTTTGTTATTCGGCCAAATATTTTGCGGAATATCTGGATGACACCGGCGAAATAATCTGGATGTCCGAACGGGACGGATGGAATCACCTTTATCTTTATGATGCCAAGACGGGCCAGGTAAAGAACCAAATCACCCAGGGGCAGTGGGTGGTGCGGAGTGTGGACTCGGTGGATCGGGCCAAGCGGCAGATCTGGTTTCAGGCCAGCGGATTGAATCCCGCGGAGGATCCGTATTATATCCATTTTTGTCGCATTAACTTTGACGGTTCAGGATTGACCGTTTTGACTGAAGGCGACGGCACGCATGCGATTCAGTTATCCCCGGACAACCGATTTCTGATCGACACCTATTCGCGGGTGGATTTGCCGCCCGTCAATGATTTGCGCCGGACTGAGGATGGGAAGCTGGTGTCCCACTTGGAATCCGCCGACCTCAGCGAATTAACCGCTTCGGGCTGGAACGCGCCCGAACGTTTTGTGGCCAAGGGCCGCGATGGGGTGACGGACATTTACGGGGTAATTCTTCGGCCGAAAGATTTCCGTTCGGACCGGAAGTATCCCATTTTGGAAGATATTTATGCCGGACCGCAGGATTCGTTCACGCCCAAGTCATTTCATGGCGGAGGACAAATTCAGATGCAAAGACTGGCGGATCGCGGATTCTTTGTGGTGGAGAGCGACGGAATGGGCACGTCCAATCGCTCGAAGAAATTTCACGATGTTTGCTGGAAAAATCTGGCCGACGCGGGGTTCCCGGATCGCATTCCATGGATCAAAGCGGCGGCGGCGGCAAATCCGGCGATGGATTTGAGCCGGGTGGGAATTTACGGCACCTCGGCGGGAGGGCAGAGCGCGTTGCGCGGCATGCTGGATTACGGCGATTTTTACAAGGCGTGCGTGGCGGACAGCGGTTGTCATGACAACCGGATGGACAAAATCTGGTGGAACGAACAATGGATGGGCTGGCCGCTGGATGAGAGCTACGCCCGCAATTCCAACGTGACGGATGCGCACAAGTTGCAAGGTAAATTATTGCTTATGGTGGGTGAGCTGGACAACAATGTTGATCCGGCGACCACGATGCAGGTTGTCAATGCGTTGATCAAGGCGGACAAAGATTTTGAATTACTCGAGATGCCGGGGGCAGGACACGGCGTCGCGGGCACGCCCTACGGCCGCCGCCGGCTGGCGGAGTTTTTCACCCGAACCCTGCTGAAAGCTGATTGAGACGTCCCGATATGAAAATAAACTTTCGATCCCTCGCCATGGCCGCATTATGTTTTCAGTCAGTGATCACCGCCCCAGCACAAACGTTGTCCGAAGATGAGAAGTTGCAGGCCTTCTTCAAGAGCTATCTAGAACAACATTTTCAGCAGCAACCCATGGAAGCCACGGCACTGGGCGACCATCGATTTGACGAGCGGCTGGATGATATATCCCCGGCGGCGCGGGCTCGCTGGCAGGCGCTGGTGCAGCAGACGGCCGGTGCGCTGCCGACCGCGGTGGACTACCAGAAACTTTCGCGCGACGGACAGATTGATTTCGAGATTTTCCAGCACGACCTCGAGGCCCAGCTTTGGGAGACCGCGAACCTGCACCCGTTCGAAGAGGATCCGCGCACGTATGGCGGTTACCTGAGCGACAGCGTCTATGCGTTGCTGACGCAATCGACCTTGCCGAAGGAAACCAACATCTCCAACTGTCTGGCGCGGATGGCCGAATTTCCCCGGGTGATTGCGGAGGCGGAACGGTCGCTGACGCGGCCGTCGAAGCCGATATTGGAAACGGCGATATTGCAGAACCAGGGCGCGATCGATTTTTACAAGTCGGATATCTTTAATTATACCGGTAATACGCCCCAGCAGGAACAACTGGCGGCGGCGGCTACGAACGTTGCCAGTGAGCTGACGGATTATCAGAAATTTTTGGAGGGACCGTTGCGGGCGAGGGCGGAGGATAATTGGCGCTTGGGTCGGGAAAAGTTCGACCGGAAATTTGAATTGGAGACCGATGCCGGAATTACGGCGGAGGAAAACTTCACGAACGCCCAGGCGGAATTTGCGCGCGTGCGCGATCAGCTTTATGTCGTTGCCCGGCAATTGTGGCCGATCTGTTTTCCGAATCGGAATTTGCCGCCGGACGACGCGGCGGGTCGCCGGGAAGTGATCAACGAGGTGGTCGGCAGCGTGAATCAGGATCATAGTTCGGCAAGTAATTTGGTGGCCGATGCGCGGGAAACGGTGGCCAGCATAAAGAAATTTATACGCGAGCGAAACTACCTGCAACTGCCGGATCCCGACCATTGTGCGGTGATTGAGATGCCGGAGTTTCGGCGGGGAAATTCGCTCGCTTACCTGGATAACGCGCCGCCGCTGGATCCCAAAGCGGAGTCGTTTTATGCCGTGAGCCCGCCGCCGGCGGATTGGACGCCGCCGCAGGCGAATAGTTATTTGGAGGAATATAACCGGTACATGCTGAAAATCCTGACCATTCACGAGGCGTACCCCGGCCACTATGTGCAGTTCGAGTATGCGAGCCACCAGCCCTCTTTGATTCGGCGGGTTCTGCAATCGGGACCGTACGTGGAAGGCTGGGCGGTTTATGGCGAAATCACCATGCTGAACGAGGGGTTTGGCGAGGGCGATCTTCGTCTGCGACTGATGCAATTAAAGTTTTATTTGCGGGCGGTGGCCAATTCCATGCTGGATTACCAAATGCATTGCACGCAAATGACGGATGACGAGGCGATGAAATTCTTGACTGAGGATGCCTTCCAATCGGAAGGCGAAGCGAAATTGAAAGTCATTCGGGCGAAGCAAAGTTCGGTGCAACTCAGCACTTATTTTGTCGGGCGCATGGCGCATTACCGGTTGCACCAGGCCATCGAGCGGGAATTGGGGGACCGCTTCAACCTGGCGCGTTATCATGAGGCGGTTCTGGTGCAAGGGGCGGTGCCCGTTAAATATCTTCCCGAACTGGTCCGCCGCCGGTTGAGCGCCTCAAATTAATTTATGGAAGTAAACGATTTCCAGGAGCCCGTTCCCTCCCACTTGGTGCCGCCGCAAGCAGCCATGAGGCAGAAGCACCCCCGCGGGCTCTACACGCTTTTCTTCACGGAAATGTGGGAGCGTTTCAGTTATTACGGAATGAGGGCATTGCTGGTGCTGTTCATGGTGGATGCGGTCCGGGGCGGCTTGGGAATGGATGATCGTACGGCGACGGCGATTTACGGGATTTATACGGCCACCGTTTATTTGATGTCACTTCCGGGCGGCTGGCTGGCTGACCGGTTGTGGGGAGCGCAGCGGGCGGTCTGGTACGGCGGCATCATCATTGCCGCGGGCCATTTCACCTTGGCGCTGCCTTGGACGCATTCCTTTTATCTGGGATTGGTGTTCGTCGCGGTCGGCAGCGGAATTCTCAAGCCGAATATGAGCGGCATGGTGGCCGAACTTTATCCGGAAGGCGGCGCCCGCCGGGACGCCGGTTTTACGATCTTTTACATGGGGGTGAATCTGGGGGCGGCGCTCGGGCCGATGGTTTGTGGCTGGCTGGCGAAATCGATGGGATGGCGCTGGGGTTTCGGCGCGGCCGGAGTCGGAATGGTGCTGGGCCTGACCCAATTCCGGCTTACCCGGCGGGCTTTGGGATCGGCTGGGCTTAAACGGGGGATTGAAAAACCCTTTATCGGGGCGGAGCGGGCCATTTTCTTCGGCGTGGTGGGCGCCCTGTTGATCGGGTTGCTTTTGGCGATGAGCGGCTTCGTGAAATTGAACCCGGTCTTCCTGGCCCAAGGCATGACTTACGTGATTCTGACCATCGCCTTGTTGTTTTTCATTTATGCCTTTGGATTTTGCGGATTGAATAAAATCGAGAAAGAGCGCGTGGCCGTTATCCTGGTTTTATTTCTGACTTCGGCATTATTTTGGGCCGGCTTTGAACAAGCCGGCTCCTCGTTCAATTTGTTCGCCGAAAGATATACCGTAAGGTATCTGAGCTGGTTTCATTTTGAAGTTCCCGCCGCCTGGTTTCAAACTTTCGGCCCGGTCTTCATCATCACGCTGGCGCCGCTATTCGCTTACTTATGGGTCTGGCTGGCGCGGCGAAACCTTGAGCCATCCATTCCGGTAAAATTCGCTTTGGGCCTGTTGCTGTTGGCTGCCGGATTTCTCGTTATGGCCGGGGCGGCGACTGTAGTGGCGGGCGGCCAAAAAGCATGGCCGACGTGGCTCATTATGACGTATTTGATTCATACGTTTGGCGAGCTATGCCTGAGCCCGGTGGGATTGAGTTCCGTAACGAAACTCGCGCCGCGCAAATTGGCGGGGCAGATGATGGGCGTCTGGTTTTTGGCGAGTTCCTTGGGCAGTGTGTTGGCGGGCCTCCTGGCAGGAGAGTTCAATCCCGACACGATTCAGCACTGGCCGGTGATGTATCTTAAAATAGTGATTTTACCCGTGGTGGCGGCGGTGATGTTGCTGGTTTTCTCCGGCCCGATCAAGCGGTTGATGGTCGGCGTGAAATGAATGGATTTCAGTTCTCTCCGTCAGCCCGCCGAAAAAAGTACACGCCGAAAGAGAGGAGAATAATTTAATCGCAGAACGCAGAAACCAATCTCATTTTAAGCCACGGACTAAACACGGATCCGAATTTGAATTTCGACAGAGTTGAAGAAGTTGAGGGGATTAGTATCGGAATTGTCAGCCGCAAAAGAACGCAGAGAACGCCAAAAAAAATGAGTTCACGCGGAGGCGCGGAGAGGACGAAGAGCGATAGTCTCCTCATTGCGACAAGAGGGCGCCGCGTTGGGATATCTCAGTATATTTCCGAGGTCCCACAGCGAAAGCATCCGTAAGGTTCAATGGTTCAAGGGGTGAGCTTTATTTCGGGGAATTTTAAAATGGGGGCCATTGCGATAGGTGCGGGTGGATTTCTAATATGGCGGAATGAAATTCCGATGGCATGCTTGCTTTAAGTTGCCCGGGATGCCCACTGAAAAAAGCGGATGTGTTCAAAAGCATTTAGATCGATTCTCGGCTTGGGTTGCAGAAGTAGCCAAGGTTGGTTGATTACGCCATGAAATATTTTAGTTTTCTCCTCGTTCTGCTCTGGCTGCTGCCGTTAAGCGCTGGTGCGGAAAGTGTCGCTTTCGATGCTCCCGGGGCGTTCAATCCGATTGTTCCGGGGTACTTTGCCGATCCGAGCATCAAGAAGTTTGGGGACTTGTTCTATCTTTATGCCACCACGGACGGCAATGGCGGTGGCCGCGGGCCTTCGCAGGTCTGGGTTTCCGGGGATTTTGTGAACTGGACGCTGGTGCCGATGAACTGGCCGGTCGGAACCGATTTCTACTGGGCTCCGGACATCATTAAGCGGCCAGATGGCCATTTTTATTTATACTACAACCAGCCCTGCATGACGTTCGGAGCGGTGGGCGATTCGCCGATTGGACCTTGGACGCCGCTTGGGGGCGGAGAGGGCCTGGTGATCCCAAATTATTTGGTGAAGAATGTCATCACCTTGGATGCCCAAACCTTTGAGGATAAGACGGGCGATGTGTATATGTATTGGGGGACTTGGGGAATTTATCCCAACAGCGGCTGCGGCGTGGGCCGATTGAATTCCGACATGAAGTCATTCGCGAAGCTGGGCAAGATTCCCAATACGCAGGCCCGGGATTTTTTCGAAGGACCATATATGCTGGAACGGAACGGGGTTTACTATTTGATGTATTCGTCGGGCGATTGTCATAACAGCACTTACCGGGTGCAATATGCGGTTGGGGCCAGTCTGGACGGCGAGTTTAAGATGGGACCGAATAATCCCGTTCTTTCGACCTCTGAGGACCATACGGTGGATGGTCCGGGGCATCATTCCGTGCTCCGATTAGGGGACGAGTACTACATCATCTATCACCGGCATGACTTGCCCTACACTCCGGACGGCATGCAGCGGCAGGTTTGTGCCGACCGGCTGGTTTTTGAGCGCGATGGTGTGATCAAAACGGTGGTTCCAACCCACCAAGGTGTTGGGTATTTGGGGACAAATTCCGAGCCAGAGCCCAATTTGGCCCGAGGCCGGAGGGTCATGGCTGATTCATTTTATCATGACTCGCTGCGGAATCATGATTTTAAGCCGGAATATGCCGTGGACGACAACAATGCCACGCTCTGGCGGCCGGCGGACAATCATATGGGGCACTGGCTGATGGTGGATTTGGACAGCCCCCAACGTATTCGCCGGGTTCTGACGCAATTCGAATATGCGACCTGGTTTTACCAATATCTGCTGGAGTATTCGGTGGATGGTGAGCATTGGCAGGTGTTTGCGGATCGCCGTCAGAACACGCGGTGGGGCAGTCCGATCGTGGATCGCGGGGATGCCATGGTGCGTTATTTGCGTCTGACCATAACCGGGGTGGAAAAGCCGGGGTTGTTCGGCGCGGTTTGGAATCTCAAGGTGTTTGCTGATGATCGAAAAGATCCGATGGAGGATATGGCTGACCGCGCATTTTTTAATGATCAGGTCGCGATCAGTCAGGCCACGAGGGTGCCCCGGGCTTGGACTGCGACCAACGAGCCGGACGCGGCGCCGCTCATTTATTTGGAGGCCGCCGGAATCGCCGCTGGATCTTCGGTCAATATCTGGACCAATCAGGGCACTTTGGGAGGTGAATTCCGGATGGACACGGGTGCGGTGAATGTTGGGGTCGCCAAGGGCCGGAAAGCGGTCCGTTTTTCGGGTCGTGAGATGATGACCGCCTCTTTTCGGGCGCCGCGCGCTTTGTCCGGCAATAATAGTTTTACTGTGGCCGCGTGGGTAAATAATCCGGAGATTGCGGGGAGCGAGTGTCTGGTCAGTTGGGGCGGACACAACGGTCCGGATGCGACCACGGCCCAGATTAATTATGGCAGCAACCGAAATTGGGGTGCGGTGGGGCACTGGGGATTTGCCGACATGGGCTTTGGCGAAAGCGTTCCGCTGGCCGGCGACTGGCATCATCTCGCCATCGTATACGATGGGGTGGTTGAGCGGGTTTACGTGGATGGAGTGCTTAAAAATGCCGCAGCGAAGATGTTGTTTGTAAATGAAGGTGAACCGATTTACTTGGGCGCTTCGGCGCCGGGCACGGAGTTTTACGACGGTTATCTTGCGTCATTGCGGATATTTGATTCGGCACTATCAGCGGAAGAAATTGGGAAATTATATGCGAATGCGCCGGTAGGAGACGTGTTGGTGCAATTGGATTCGGCCCGATTGGATTATGGCGTCCTGACCAATTGGGTGAATACCGGCGCGACCGGGGTAGCTTTTGTTACGGGCACGAACCCGCCTACGGTTGAAGAGGTCGCTCACCGAATGGCGGTGCGGTTTCATCCGGGCCAAGCCTTGCAACCCTGGCCAACGTCCACCAATGGATCGAGTTCATTTGCCTTGGTTGCAACGATCGCGAGCCAATCCGGGGGCCGCTGCCAGCCGGTTGGATTTCTGCGGCCGGATGGAAAATCAGCGCCGATCGAGTTGTCGCTGCCGGATACGGGGTGGCATCAAGTCGTTTGTGAGGGCGAAAGTTTCACGATGCGCTGTTATGTGGACGGCAAATTTTTGCTGGCCGAATCGCCGCCGAAGGGTGCGGTAGGCGAAAATATTGTTTTGGGGGGAGCGGACTTCGATGGCGCCGTTTCCGGGCTGCAGATTTACCGGCATTCCATGACCGATGATGAAATACAGCGACTGTTTGTTTCTTGGCAGCGGGAATGGACGGTGCCGGGGGCCGCATTTGCGATTGCACCGCGAGCTTTGGGGTCGACAGTTCTGGGCATGACGGCGCAGCCATCGGATGCCGGTTCCGCCGGTATGCAGTATGACTTCATTGACAGCAATAATGGATCACAAGGCAGTGGCTGGCAGGCGCAACCGTTCTTCCTGTCTGACCGGATTCAACCGTCAGCCGCTGGATCTTATCAGCTAAAAGTGCGGGATAGGTTCGGCAACGTCTCGGCCACGTCACCGGCTAACGTTCCGGCAATCGATCCCATCCATTTCAAATTGGTTTCGGATGATTTCAGTGAGAAGCACGATTACATCGTCCAAGGAATCACCAATGCGGTTTGGAACGGTTTAATCGGCGACACGAACGCGGAAATCGTCGGTGCGGGGGACGGGGTTTTGCGGCTGCAATCGCGGAACAGTTTTTGGGATGGCAACCAGCCGCGCGGCCCTTTCCTTTACCGGAACGTCGAGGGCGATTTTCTAGTTCAAGTCAAAGTGGCGGATTATGCCGGACTGGCCAATCGCCAGCCGGTGGGCGCGGATGACGGCGGGTTGATGGTGCGCCTCCCCGACTCCACTGGCGGGGAGAATTTCGTGCAGCTGACGTTTTTTCCGCCATGGAACCAGGGAAACATGTGGACCAGCATGGTGAACGGGAGCCGTTACCAAAAAGGGAACATGCTGGGTTTCGATGCCCATCCGTATCTGCAAATCATACGATTGGGAACGCACGTTCATTTTCGGACGAGTTCGGCTGGCACGAAATGGGAGGAAATGCCGGAATCGCCCGTGGATCGTCCGGACTTGGCGGGAAAACCAGTGCAGGTGGGATTGGCTCACGCCGCCTATGGGGATCAAAGCAGTTTTATCAGTTTTAGCCATTTCCAGCTGGCCGTTCCGAAATGATGCTCTTCGGAGCATCGGTTCGAAAGACCACGGAAAAATCTTGGAAGAATTGCGAGGGCTGGGTTCCGCTAGAATTGGACGCCATGGGCCGACCGATATTTCGCGGGCGACATTCCCAAAGTTTGCCGGAATTGGCGGGTGAAAGCGCTTTGATCCGAGTAGCCGCAGTCCAAGGCAACCGTCGCAACCGGATCATTGGTTTCCAGCAGCAGTCGAACCGCGGCTTCCATCCGGGTCTTTTGGATCAACTGTCCGGCGGTGAGCTGAAACAGTTTTCGGATACGCTGTTCAAACTGATACGCCGAGAGACCGGCTCGCGCGGCCAAATCCGCGACCCGCAGAGTTTCGCTGTAATGTTTCTGGATATATTGAATGGTGTCGGCGATGGCCGAATAGTCTTCGCTGCGCTCGTTCGTGGAGTGCAAATCCCGGGAAATGCCCACCAGGCCAATCACCAGGCCTTGACGATTCCGCAGCGGAAGCTTGTTGGTCAGACACCAACCCCGGCCGCCGGACGCATAGAAATGGAGCTCAAGCTGATTCAAGATGGCGGCGCCATCCTTCAAGACACTCTCGTCCTGGGCGCGATAGGTTTCGCCCAGGGGCGCGGGAAACAATTCATCAGTTCGCCGGCCGACCAGCTCATTTTTTTCATGGCGGTCGCAGCGCTCCACGAGGGTTTGATTGACGACGACATACTCGCAACGGCGGTTTTTGATGAAAAAGACCACGTCCGAGAGGCAGTCAAACAGGGCTTCGCCGGTAAAGGGATCGGCGAGTTGGGAGAAAAGCTCGGTCTGCAGGGGATTGGGTTCGTGGGCTTTCACCGTTGTGCCAAAATACTAGTCGCCACTGGCATCCCGGACAAGACGTTGTTGGCATTTCGTGACAGAATGAGTCCGGTTAATATTAACTATGATTCGTCAAATCAAGATCATCGATTCCCACACGGGCGGCGAACCCACCCGGGTGGTGGTGGCGGGCGGACCGGATCTGGGTTCCGGGCCGCTGGCTGAGCGTCGGGAAAAATTCCACCGGGGCTTCGACAATTTCCGGTCGGCGGTGGTCAATGAGCCGCGCGGCTCGGACGTGGTGGTTGGAGCACTGCTGGTGCCCCCAACGGATGGTTCCTGCGTGGCGGGGGTCATCTTTTTTAACAACGTGGGTTATCTCGGGATGTGCGGCCACGGAACCATTGGCTTGATAGTGACCCTGGCGCACTTGGGGAAGATCAGCGCGGGGGAGCACAAGATTGAAACGCCCGTCGGCGTGGTCACCGCGACGTTGCATCCGAATGGCGAAGTGTCCGTGGCGAATGTCCCCAGTTGGCGCACGAAAAAAGCCGTCACCGTGCAGGTGCCGAATCTTGGGCCGGTGACCGGGGATGTGGCGTGGGGTGGCAACTGGTTTTTTCTGGTGGAGGAGCACGGCCAGGAACTGGCGCTGACCCATGTTGAGGCGTTGACGGAATATTGCTGGCGGGTGCGCCAGGCGGTGAATGCGCAAGGGTATCCGGAGGTGGATCATATCGAACTCTACGGGGCGCCGCGAACGACTGGCGCCAACTCGGTAAACTTTGTGCAATGCCCGGGCAAGGCCTATGACCGGTCGCCTTGCGGCACGGGCACCAGCGCCAAACTCGCGTGCCTGGCGGCCGACGGCAAATTATTGCCCGGCGACCGGTGGATTCAGGAAAGCCTGCTGGGCAGCTCTTTTAGCGGCGAATACCTTTGGCTGGATCGCGCGACCGGGAAGGTGGCTCCGGTCATTACCGGCACCGCCTTTGTGAATGCCGAGGCCACCCAATTGCTGGACGAGAATGACCCCTTTTGCTGGGGCATACGCCCGTGACCAAGGCCTACGACATCGCGATTGTCGGAGCCGGCATTGTTGGCGCCGCGTGCGCCATGGAATGTGCCCGGAACGGATTGCGAACGGTCGTCTTGGAGCGGGGATTTTCCGGATGCGGCACCTCGGCTGCCGGTATGGGACACGTCGTGGTGATGGACGATTCGGACGCCCAGTTTGACCTGACCCATTATTCGCGGCAGCAATGGATAAAATTTCGCCCGCAGCTGCCTGCCACGGTGGAATTCGATGCTTGCGGCACTCTTTGGCTGGCGGCCGATGAAGAGGAAATGGCCGAAGTTTATCGGAAGAAAGCTTTTTATGAAGAGCGCGGGGTGCGGGTGGAGGTGCTTGATGGCGCCGCGGTTGCCCAAGCGGAACCCAATTTGCGCGCCGGAATGGCCGGAGGATTGCGGGTGCCGGACGATGCGGTGGTTTATCCGCCCTCTGCCACACACTACTTTCTCGAACAAGCGCGGAAATTTGGCGCGGAGATTCGCTTCGGAGTTTCGGTAAAGACGCTGCTGCCCGACGGGACGGTGCAACTGGCCGATGGCGAAAGGGTCCACTCGGGGCGATCCGTGAGTGCCGCCGGACCCTGGTCGCCGGAATTGATGGCTGGCTTGCCAGTGCGCAAACGGAAAGGGCACTTGGTTATCACGGATCGAAACCCCGGCTTTGTGCGCCATCAAATTGTGGAATTGGGCTACCTTAAGAGCGCTCATTCCTCGGACAAAAGTTCCGTGGCTTTTAACATCCAGCCGCGGGTTACCGGACAGATGTTAATCGGATCTTCCCGCCAATTTGACGAAGAAGATGACTCGGTAGACCATGCCATCCTTGATCGGATGCTCCGGCGGGCCATTGAATATATGCCCAGCCTGGCAAATCTTTCAGCGATTCGGGTGTGGACGGGGCATCGGGCCGCCACGCCGGACAAGTTGCCGTTGATCGGCCCAAGCTTGTTAAGCCCGCACGTCTGGCTGGCGACGGGACATGAAGGGCTGGGAATCACGACGTCGTTGGGGACCGGACGTTTGCTGGCGGACCTGCTGCTGGATCGCCCGACTGAGATCGCGTCGGAACCTTTTTTGCCGAGTCGTTTTGCCAAGAAAGAGGTGGCGCATGAGTGACGGGGTTCAAGTTTTTGTAAACGGTCGGGCGGTGGTGGTTGCGCCGGGAACGGTGGTCGCCGCGGCGGTGGCCTTGGCGGGGGAAACTGAGTTCCGCCGTTCGCCGCTCGGATCGCCCCGGGGACCGCTTTGCGGCATGGGGGTGTGCATGGAATGCCGCTTGACCATCAACGGCCAAAGCGAATGCCGCAGTTGCCAGACCCTTTGCGAGACGGGTATGAGAGTTCAGACGCATGACTGATCCTGCTTTTCAATTTGAAGTCGTGATCATTGGCGCGGGGCCGGCCGGAATGGCGGCCGCTTGCGCCGCCGCGAGCAGCGGCAAGAAGGTGGCGTTGATTGACAATACGCCGTGGTTGGGCGGTCAGATTTGGCGGGGCGAGCAAGGGCATCCCACCATGCCGCAGGCGCAAAAATGGATTGAAAGCGTTCGCCGGTCGGGTGTCACCGTGCTGGAAAATACCAGTGTCATTGCGAAGCTTGAGGAACACAAATTGTTGGCCGAACATCCGAATGGTCCGCGGGAGATTTGCTGGCAAAAATTGATTGTGGCCACGGGTGCCCGGGAATTATTTTTGCCGTTTCCAGGCTGGACCCTCCCGGGCGTGTTCGGACCGGGCGGATTGCTGGCATTGGTAAAGAACGGCTGGCCGATTGCCGGCAAAAAAGTGGTGTTGGCCGGCTCGGGTCCCTTGTTGTTGGCCGTGGCCGACGGGTTGAAAAAGCGCGGGGCGAGCATCGTTTCGATGGGTGAACAAGCGCCCCGGGAGCGCTTGCTGCGCTTCGGTCTGCGGCTCCTGCGGCATCCGGCGAAAATAATTCAAGGTCTTGGGATCAAGAAGCGGTTGCTGGGCGTGCCTTTTCGTTATGGAGTCTGGCCGGTCAAAGCGCATGGGGGGGAGCGGGTTCACAGGGTTGAACTAACGGATGGGCAGCGATCCTGGACGGAAGAATGCGATGTTTTGGCCTGTGCGTTCCATCTGGTGGCAAACTTGGAACTGCCAATGTTGCTCGGTTGCAAGGTGTCGCAGGGCTTTGTCATGGTGGATGAATGGCAGGCGACCACGGCGGCAAGCGTATATTGTGCGGGCGAGCCAACCGGGATAGGCGGTGCGGATTCAGCGCTGGTAGAGGGGCGGATCGCTGGTTATGCGGCCACCGGGCAGTTGGACCAAGCCCGGGCGCTGTTCGCGGAACGCCGTTCCTGGCGCCGGTTTCAGGCGGCGCTGGCCGAAGCCTTTGAGCTTCGTCCCGAGGTAAAAAAACTGGCCAGCAACGAAACGATTTTCTGTCGCTGTGAGGATGTCAGTTTCGAACGCGTGCGAAATTTTAGCGGCTGGCGCGAGGCTAAGCTGCTCACCCGTTGCGGCATGGGCGCGTGCCAGGGACGCACGTGTGGGGCCGCATCGCAATTTATTCTGGGCTGGGGGATCGAATCCGTTCGACCGCCCGTGATGCCAGCCCGGATCAGTAGTTTGCTCATCAAGAACTAATAGGATCATGATATGAAAATGAAATGGACCGGGGTAATTCCCGCAATGACGACGGCTTTTAAATCCGACTACAGCGTCGATCACGCATTCATCGCCAAACATGCGCAATGGCTCATCGAGAATGGCTGTACGGGCATTGTGGCCTTGGGATCGCTGGGCGAGAGCGCCACGTTGCGATTCGAGGAAAAGGTGGAAGTATTAAAGACGCTGGTGGCGGCGCTCGGGGGCAAAGTTCCGGTCGTGGCCGGGATTGCCTCGTTGAGCACCCTGGAGGCGGTGGCTCTCGCCCGGGAGGCGGAAAGCGCCGGATGTTCCGGCTTGATGGTTTTGCCGCCTTATGTTTATTCGAGTGACTGGCGCGAAATGAAATCCCATATCCAGCCGGTCATCCGGGCGACAAACCTTTCCTGCATGCTCTACAACAATCCGGTGTCGTATAAAACGGATTTTCTGCCCGCGCAGATCGCGGAACTCGCGGAACAGCACGCGAATCTGCATGCCGTCAAAGAATCGAGCGCGGACGTGCGGCGGGTCACGGCGCTGAAGGCTTTGTGCGGCGACCGGTTGAATTTGCTTGTCGGCGTCGATGATCTGATCGTGGAGGGAATTCGGGCCGGCGCCTCGGGCTGGATCGCGGGATTGGTGAATGCCTTTCCCAGCGAATCAGTGGCCCTATACCAGTATGCGATCAAGGGCGAAACTAAAAAGGCAGCTGACCTCTATAGCTGGTTTTTGCCGCTATTGCGCATGGACACGGTTCCGAAATTTGTTCAACTCATCAAGCTCGTGCAGCAGGAAGTCGGGTGGGGTTCTGAGCGCGTTCGCGCTCCGCGATGCGTGATGGCGGGGGCCGAGCGAAAAGTTGCCCTGGAGACCTTGAAAACCGCCCTGGCGAAACGTCCGAAAATCTGAAGCAAATGAACCTACAGGGAGTCTCCATCATCGGATCCGGTCGCGGAAAGCCGTCGGGTGCGCCTAAATCGGCGGTTAATCCCGCCACCGGGGCGGCGATCGGCCCGGATTTTTTCTGGGCAAGCGACGAGGAGATGAACACGGCGGTTGCGCTCGCGGAAAAAGCTTTTCGCGAATTCGGCCATTGGCCGGGCACTCACCGGCGCCAATTCCTGAACCACTTGGCGGAATTGTTGGAAGCCAACGGGCCGGCTATCATTGAACGCGCCCATTTGGAAACGGCGCTTCCGATCGCGCGATTGCAGGGCGAACTTGCCCGGACCGGCTTTCAGATGCGCCTTTACGGCGAGGCTGCGGCCAGCGGGCTGAGCGCTGGCGCCCGGATCGATCATGGAAATCCCGATCGCAAGCCGCTGCCCAAGCCGGACCTTCGCTCTCTGATGGTGCCGCTGGGCCCGGTGGTGGTCTTCAGCGCGAGCAATTTTCCGCTGGAGTTTTCGGTGGCGGGGGGGGACACCGCGTCCGCATTTGCCGCGGGCTGCCCGGTTATTGTTAAACCTCACCATGGGCATTTGGGGACATCCGAATTGGTGGGCACCCTCATTCAACAGGCGGTACAGGAGCGCGAGGCGCCGGAGGGATTGTTTTCGATGCTCTATGGCGATGGCCCGCAATTGGGTATCTCGTTGGTCCGACATCCGCTGGTAAAAGCGGTGGGATTTACCGGCTCCCGCCGCGGCGGCCGGGCCTTGATGGATGCGGCGGCGGCCCGTCCGGAACCGATTCCGGTTTTCGCGGAAATGGGAAGTATCAATCCCGTGTTCGTGCTGGCGGAGGCGCTGGCGCAACGGGCGGAGCCAATCGCGACAGGTTTGCATGGTTCGGTGACCATGGGCGTCGGCCAGTTTTGCACGAGTCCGGGTTTGGTTTTTGTGGAATCGTCGCGCGGCGCCACGGAATTTCTGGCGAAGCTGCAGGATCTTATGGCTCATTCACCGGCGGGCACCATGTTGACGGCCGGGCTTTGTTCGGCTTACCAACACGGGGTGGAAACAATTTCCAAAGTGCCTGGCGTGAAAACCCTGGCCGGGACTAACGGTGATTCGGGACCAGGCAAAGCCCAAGTCAACGCCGCGCTATTTGTTACCGATGCGGAAACATTTCTTAATTCCGAAAGCCTGATGAATGAAGTGTTTGGGCCATCGACCCTGGTGGTGGAATGCGCAACGCATGCGCAGATGGTGGCGGCGGCGGAACGGTTGGAAGGACAATTGACGGCGACGATTTTCGCCACGACGGCGGAATGGGCCGCCAACAATGAATTGATCGACGTTCTGCAAACCAAGGCCGGGCGCATTCTTTTCAATGGCTACCCTACGGGTGTCGAGGTGGCGCACGCGATGACCCATGGCGGACCCTATCCGGCGACGGCAGACGGGCGTTCCAGCTCCGTGGGCACACGCGCCATCGAGCGGTTTTTGCGGCCGGTGACGTTTCAGAATTTTCCCGACGAGGCTTTGCCGGAAGAATTGCAGGAATCAAATCCGTTCCGGATCCTGCGCTTGCAAGATGGCGTTTTGGTGGTTCCGTCAGCAGCATAAGTCGGCCGCCGTTCAGCGAAGAACCGGCGGCACAAAAGTGGATTTGCAGCAGACCGCAGTGTGTTTCACGCATATGCAAAAGAATATTTTGATATATGTTCTCATTTCAAGGAGGGGCCTTTTTCATGAGCCCTCGAGGTTGGCTGATCGTGCTTTTTCCGCGAGAGGTTCAGTTTATTGAATTATGAGAATGTTGATCGCTGTAAAGAGGGTGGTTGGATGGGTGTGTTTTTTGTCGGGGGCGATCCTGTGTCCGGCGCAGGCACTCTACACTGACTCATTTAATGCCAGCGTCAACTATCTCACCAATGGAATCGCGGGTACCATTTGGGACGGAGTTTATTTTGGCGCCGGTGAATTCAACAATACCGGTGTGCTGGGCCCGGGCGCGACGATTCAATGTGATGCCAATATCACCGCGGCGGCCAAGCTGACGTTGCAAACCACGGGAACCGCTTGGGAGAATTTGGATGACGACGGCTTTTTTCTCTTCAAAGTGGTGTCGGGGGATTTTTCCGCCGTGGTGCATGTGGTCAGTCCTTACAATAATGCCGGGTATAACACCGCCGGGTTGCAGGCGCGGGCATTTTTGCCGGACGGCGATCCTCTGAATGCCGCCGAGAATTTTGTGTCCTGGACGCGGTTCGACGAATATGGTTTTGCAAATTATCTCCGTAGCGAGGTTAACGGCGGGGTGGCCCAGATCAATCCGGGAGATTATCCCAATACGAATTATTGGCTGCGAATGGATCGCGTGGGAGGAACAAGTTTTCTATTTTATGAAAAATCAACCAAGGCGGAGGGGTGGCAATCCTTGAGTTTTCCGTCGCCAGCGAACGGCAACCGGTTAGTGCGCACAGATCTGGCGGGCAAGTCGCTTCAGGTCGGAATCATGCACGCCACCTTTAGCGGGCTGCTGGGGGTTCAATTTACGGATTTCAGTCTGAGCGTTTCAAATTTGAGCCTGGCGCCGGCGCCACTGCCCCCGTCCCATTTGACG
>Ga0302319_10005063_pt1 | contig 26678 bp, 19 predicted proteins | sample Bog_T0_2_FD_203319 | JGI IMG/M metagenome (GOLD analysis project Ga0302319, IMG submission 203319) | Peat permafrost microbial communities from Stordalen Mire near Abisko, Sweden - Bog_T0_2 | ecosystem: Environmental > Terrestrial > Soil > Wetlands > Peat | place: Sweden: Abisko, Stordalen Mire... | reverse complement strand
TGGGTAGTGATCAATCGGAACGGCGACTTCGTAATCCCGCCGATCTACGGTCGCCCGCTCGTCTTCTCCGAAGGGCTAGCCGAATTCTCTACCGGCGATGAGAAAGACGGTGACAAGCGCGGATTGATCTCTGCAACCGGGGAAATCATCGTCAGGGTGCGCTACCGCAGCATTAGCCATTTCAGCGGTGGCCTCGCCTGCGTATACGACGGAAAGCTTTACGGGTACATTGATCGGGATGGCAATCAAGTAATCCCCCCGTTCTTCGAGGATGCGCGGGGATTCTCCGAAGGAGTCGCGGCAGTGAAACTCAACGGAGCGTGGGGATATATCCATCCCGATGCTTCTACTGCCATTCCTGTGCGCTTCTTTTGCGAGCGCGGGATGGCTGGCCCGTTCAGACAGGGTAGAGCGCGAGTCGCCCGCAATGGCAAATGGGGGCACATCAATCGAGATGCTGAGTTTGTTACTGAGCCTCGCTTTGATATGGCCTATGAGTACTCTGAGGGAATGGCAACAGTAATTCTTGATAAACGAACCGGATATGTGAACCTGCGAGGAGACCTTGTCGTACCGGCCACCTATCTGAGTGGAAAAAGGTTTTCGGATGGGGTTGCGGCCGTGAATATAGGGACCGGCGAAGCCCATCGCACAATAGCCGATGCGTGCGAGGTCGGATTTATCAATACCGCCGGGGGATTTGCTATCACGCCAAGGTTCTTCAGCACCGGTACCTTCCAAGACGGACTCTGCTTAGTAGAAACGGAAAAGGAAATCGCCTACATAGACCACCAAGGGGCTTCTGTGTGGAGTGACGGCTGGGTGGAGCATGGCAGCTTCGATCCATACCAGTTACTGCCAGCACAAGATTGAAACTCCTGCTGCAGATGAGTTACGTTCTTGCGTCGCGGGTGTGTGGTGGACAACTCGTCAGTAACACAACAGTTAACAGAGGTGCCGCCGACTGAGCCTGCGGCTGGCATCCCAGCTGCGGAATGGTCACGGGGTGGCAGCATGACGTTGCACAGGGTGGCAGCATAACAGTGCAACCAGCAGGCAGACCATTTTATGTCTCTTCCTGCCGCTGCGGGCGGATGGGGGGGAGACTACGCCGAGAGCGCGCCTTGATGCGTTGATGCGGGCAGCGTGATTCGCCGCGCTACATTGCGGGTTTGTTTTCCAAAAGGATTGGGGCGCTGGTGATGGGGACTGAGCCGCCGCTGATTTGCTGCTGATTGCCGGTGAGGTCAAGGGCGTTGGTGAACTGGGGAGGGACGGGGTAGGTGGCACCGGCGGTGCTGCTCCAGACGATGCGGGCGGTGTAGCCGTCGGGACGGGTGAGGTCGCAGGACCAGATGTTGTGCTTGCCGACGCAAGGGCTGATGGTGGCACCGTTGAGCCAGTTATAGACCTGCTGATAGGCAACGCCGGCGGGATGGAGGCCGGCGTCCTGATCCCAAAGCGCGCCCCAGCCGTCGGCGGCGTCGAACATGTACCAGATGGCGCGGTTGACGCCGGCGCCTGCCTGGACGATGAACCAGCGGGCGACCCAGGCGGCCTGATCGGTGGGGTCGGGCAGGTCGCTGTGGCGATCGTCGTTGACGCCCCATCCGCCTTCTGTGTCCCAAAGCTGTTTGCCGGCCATGCCGTTGGCGTCCATGACGGAGCGGATTCGCCTATAGGTGTCGAGGACGGAGCCGGGGCACTTCCAAGTTCCGACGGTGCAGCCGGGGGTGGGTGAGTCAGCGCGCTCAGGCCAGGGGGCGACGAAGGTCGTTGCCTGGAGGTAGCCGTGCCAGGAGCCGATGTCGGCGGCCTGGGCACCACCGGCGCGAAGATAGTCGGCGAGCCATTGGTCGTGGGGGCGTGGATAGCCGCTGGGCGAGGTGGCGGGGGTGAGTACCTGGGCAGCGGGATCGATGGTGTGGATGATGGCGAATGCGTCTTTTGCCATGTGGGCGAGGTCGGCGGGGGTGCCGGTCCAAAAGCCGCTGCTGTTGGGCTCATTCCACATTTGGTAGAACTTGATTTTGCCTTTGTAGCGGGTGACGAGGGTGGTAACAAAGCTCTTGAACATGCAGTCTCCGGCACCGGTGGCGGGCGGGTCGCAGGGAGATTGGGAATCGAGGTCAGAGGGCGGGGCGGTTTGGGATGAGCCGGCCCAGGCAGGGGTGCGGAGGAAGGTATAGAGGACGTCATAGCCCTGAAGGTTGGCGGCTTTGACCCATGTGTCGAGTCCGCCCCAATTCCACTGGTTCTGCTTGGGCTCGACCCACTTCCAGGCGGACCCGGGCATGGGGCCGATGGTTCCGAATTTTACGGGGATATTGGAGATGACGGCAGGATTCTTGACGTGCATGCCGAAGAAGGTTTGGTCGACGGACCGCTGGGCGCAGGCGGGAAGGGTTGCGAAAAGTAACGGCAGGAGGAGCGATTTTTTCATGGTTGTGATTGCCTTGGAGGGCGAAGTCGCCGTTTCTTGGTTAGAAGCAAATTTCGGTACAGGAGGGGTTTCTTGGGGAGAAACTCATAGGTCCTCAAATCGATTTGGCTTTGCGGGATGCTTGAGCTGTTTCACGAACGGAGCAAAGTGAGCGCAATTTTCAGGGCGCGCACAATCATTGAGGAAAGGCCGGGCCCAGCTCACCGTTGGAAGCGATTCAGATTCTTGCATCCGGCATCGAAGCCGCCGGAGCATGACTGGCGGTAAAGCGCGACGGCTTGCTGCTTGTTCTTGGGAACGCCGTACCCGAATTCGTAGCCTACGCCCAAGAGGTTGCAGCCCATGGGGTCTCCTCCGTCGCATCCTTTCTTGGTGAGCAGCGCAGCCTTGGATTCATCCTTGGGGACGCCATCGCCCTGGTGGTAGGCGAGCCCGAGGAGGGAGCATCCGCGGGGAACGTTGGTATCGCATGCCTTGAAGAACAGGGTGTCGGCCTGCGAAAAGTCTCTATTGGCCGCCAGCGCGATGGCCACGTTGACGCAACCGCGCCCGTCGCCGCCGTCACATGCCCGGCGGTAAAGGGTAAGAGCCTGGGCCTTGTCAGTAGCCACGCCGCTCCCTGTTTCGTACATGACTCCCAGTAAGAAGCAGGCTCCCCATGCGTCGCCACCGCATCCCTTGCGGTAAAGCGCCGCCGCCTGAACCAGGTCCCGATTCACTCCGTTGCCTTTTTGATACATTGCGCCCAGGTTGCCGCAACCCCTGGAAACGCCACCATTGCAGGCCAAGGTGAGCAGCTGGAAAGCCTCTTGAAACTGTCCATTCTTCAGGTCCGCAAGGCCGCGGTCAAATGCATCGCTGGCGCTGATAGAGTTGCCCGGCACTGAGGTTCTGTTCGATTTCGGGATATCCGCCGCGGGCTCGGATGGGGGTTCGGGGGCAGGTCCTGTTGATACCGCGGAAACGGCCGAACGGGTGAGCGCGCTTGTGGTGTCGGATGACGAGGCATCGGATATTTGCGCGCCTTTGCGGGCGAAGATGAAGTCGCCGTCGTCATCGCCGGAGTTGCGAACGTGGGTGTACTTGGGAATTTGATCGGCGTTTCCGGCGACCTGCTTGCGGACGGATGCGTAGAAGAGCTCTTCGGCCGAGAAAACGGGAGCTTCTTCCTTTTGAAGCGCTTTGAGGACCGCATTAGCGAAAACAGAATGGCCGTTCGCTCCAGAATCCGAAACCGGCTCGTCGCCTCCGCTGGCCATGATGGTGCGGGACTTGGCCTGCAACTCTTTTCGCAAGTACTTTTCTGTCGGAATGACCGGTGGCGGGGGTTCGCCAGCGTCGCGGGAAAGGTCACCGGAGTAGCAACTATCCGACACGATCAGCACATGGCGTGAGGGGAGTGCGCGGATGTTGGAGTTGAGGTCGTCGGCCATGATGACGTTGGGACTGGTAGCGGATTCGGCATCGACGGGCAGCCAATACGCCTTGTCGGCGGCCTTGTCGAAATAGCCGTGGCCGCCGTAGTAGATCAGGAGGTTGTCGTTTTCATTCAGGGTGCTGCGCAGTTTTGTAAGCGCCTTGAGAATGTTGAAACGCGTGGCATCTCTATCGACGAGGTACTGCACCTGAAAGCCATACCGTTCTTCAAGCAGTTTCCCGACGGCATAGGCATCGTTGACGGCGGTCTTCAACTGGGCCATGCCGGAGGGGTAGTGATTGATGCCGATGATCAGCGCGTAGTATTTCCCATTGGAAGTGCCGGCCTTTCCAGGCTCGGGCATGGTTTCAAGTCCCCGCTTCTGAGCGGCTGCGACACTGCTGCAGATTTGCACGATGATCAGCGCCGCGGCGACCGCCATTGCGAAGGCGGAGACCGGGTGCCTGCCGGAGCCTTGCCGGCGGAATAATGCGGAGACGAGGCTCACACGGTTCAGTGTCATGGAAATCCTCGGGAAGAAAGGACTATTCCGGATCAAGGAGAGGCCCAGAGACAGCGCAATTCTACCTGAGAGGCAGTGAAGGAGTGAAGGTGAAGGAGTGAAGGAGACTGCGAAAGCCGGTAGTCGAATCGGATGGAGACGCAGGTTCTCAGGCGGGGCTGGTCGGGAGCTGGCGTGCGATTTCCCAGTGGTGGCCGAAGGGGTCGCAGATGCGGCCGATGCGCCAGCCGTGATCTTCGCTGATGGGATAGACGCTGGTTGCGCCGGCGGCGATGGCCTGGGCAAAGACCGCGTCGGGGTCGGAGACGGTGAGGATCATGCGGACGGCGGGGCCGGTGGCGGTGGGTGCCGAGGAGTCGTCACTGAGCCAGAACTCGGCGCCATTGATGGAGAGGCGGGAGACTACGTTTCCGTCAGGATCTTCAACGTGGTAGACCTCGACCGCGGCGAAGGCGGCTTTGTAGAACTCAATTGCGCGTGCGCCGCCGTGGATGGAAAGCCAGGGGGCGATGGTGATTGGTGTTGTGGGGACGGGGGCGAGCTTGCGGACATGATGGGTCTCCTGCGAGTGAATGCTACCAAAGCGCTGGGGAGGATTGTCGAAGGCGAGATTGCGCCGGCAGTGCCTGAACAATCCTGTTGACATCGTCGTCGAATGCGTCCTACCATCCGGTGCACCATTCGTGAGGACTTCCCCTTCACTTACGAGTGGCCAAATCCTCAGATTGCATTCGGAATCAAGCGGGGCAGCAACTGGTAAAGCCCACGCCTAACTGGACTCAGGCCTTTCGGCCTTCAGGAGATTCATATGAACAAGCTTGTGAAATTGCTTGCAACTCGAGCTCTGTTAATGAACACGAGCCCAAGGTTAAAACTGTTGGGAACTTTTACGGCACTCGTCGCGATCACCTTGTTGTTCGTGTCGTTCAAGACACCGGGTGTGAGCGCGGGGCCTGAATCGGAACGCGACCAGGATGAGAGCAAGGTCGAGATCGGTTTGCAAATCGCGCCGGTGCCGCTCAACTTGGCAAGAAAGGATCGAAGACTGGTTGGATTGGGCAGCTACATCGTCAACGCGCAATCAGACTGCAACGGGTGTCATAGCCAGGGTCCGGCGACCGAATACATTGGCCCTGGGAACCCCTACCTTCTGTCTCCTCCGAATGGTCCGTTCAGCGGGACGCAGCATGTGAATCCAGCCACCTACCTTGGCGGCGGCCGGGACTTCGGTCCTTTCGGCAGCAAATCAGAGCTGCTGCACCTTTACGCCCGCAACCTGACTCCAGACAAGACGGGGCGGCCCGAAGGAGGCCACACGTACAAGGAGTTCCTCACGATCTTGCGTACAGGAAAGGATTACGACGAGGTTCATCCCAACTGCACGGGAGCCCCGGATGGCTCATGCCTTCTGCCTCCGTTCAACGGGGACGTCCTGCAGGTGATGCCTTGGCCCGTTCATCAAAACATGACGGATCACGACATCCGCGCGATCTACGAGTATCTCAGCGCCATTCCCTGCATCGATACAGACATCGCCGGCGCGCCGGTCTTGCGAAACGACTGCAAGTAGCGAGCGAACTGGCAGGTAGGCTTTCTAACTGGTGGAAGCGGTAGTTGAAAAGCCCCATTCATGACGCGGATGCCGCGTCATGAATGGGGCTCCTGCGTGATTGGCATGAAGAAAGTGGGCGCGCAAAACAGGATTCCCACATTTTCGAGCCGAGACGCGGCGCACCGGCAGTTTCGCCTGGCATATCGATATTCGAGCTAATTGAAGAGCAAGCGCAATCGTTCACGGAACGGAGTTCCACCGCCCGGGAGGTGAAAATCAACCGCGGATCCCTCCTCTGTCGGGATGACAACGCTGGTGGGTACCAGGCGGCATGATTCTCCGACAGACTCTTCAGCTTCGCTTCTGGATGACTGGGCGTGGGTCGAGGAGGTGCGATTTGGCAGAGGATTGCCGAGGGCGACGTGGGGGGCATAGAATTCCGGCTGAAATCGTTTTCAAAGGGGGAGAGTATGCGCGTTATTGCTACGTTGACGGCGGCGGTTGTGGGACTGAGCCTTTTCTCGTTTACATCGCAGATGGGTGCACAAGCTGCGAGCGCGGCCAAGAGCACTTCCGGCATGGAGAAGGTGGCGCAGACGCCGCCGATGGGGTGGAACAGCTGGAATTATTTTGCCGAGCGCGTGGACGATAAGGGGGTACGCGCGGCGGCGGACGAAATCGTGTCGACCGGGATGAAGGATGCGGGATATGTCTACGTGAATATCGACGATACGTGGGAGGGTGAACGCGACGCGAGCGGGGTGCTGCACACGAACTCCAAATTTCCCGATATGAAAGCGCTGGCGGATTACGTGCATTCGAAGGGGCTGAAGATTGGGATCTATTCGGGGCCGGGGCCGAAGACGTGCGCGGGATATGCGGGCTCGCTGGGGCATGAGGAGCAGGACGCGCAGCTTTATGCGTCGTGGGGCATCGATTACTTGAAGTACGACTTGTGCAGTTTTATTCCTGAAGTGATGGAGAAGCAGGCGCCGAACGATAAGGCGGCGCAGATGAAGCTGATGGTGGCGGCCTACGACAAGATGGCCAACGCGCTGAAGGCGACTGGCCGGCCAATTGTGTTTTCGCTTTGCCAGTATGGGTGGGACGCGGTGTGGGAGTGGGCGCCGGCGATGGGCGGGAACCTGTGGCGGACGACCGGCGACATTGACCCGAAATGGGACCGCATCTACTCAATTGTGAGTCAGCAGGAAGGGCTGGAGAAGTATGCGGGGCCGGGACACTGGAACGATCCCGACATGCTGGAAGTGGGGAACGGAAAGCTGACGCTGGCGGAGAATCGCACGCACTTTTCGTTGTGGGCAATTCTGGCGGCGCCCTTGCTGGCGGGAAATGATTTACCGAATATGAAGCCGGAGATCAAGTCGATCCTTCTGAACAAGGACGTGATCGCGGTAAACCAGGATCGGCTGGGCAAGCAGGGATCGCGCGTGTACAGCGACGGGGAAGTGGATGTGTGGGCGCGGCACCTGGCTGGCGGGGCGCTGGCGGTGGCCGTGGTGAATGCGGGGAGCGACCGGTACTCGACGCATCCGTTTCATTTGAACCTGGCGAAACTGGGGCTGCACGGGACACAGAGCGCGAAGGATTTGTGGACGGGGAAGAAGATTGAGCTGACGGAAGGGATGCCGGTGGAGCTGGCGAGTCACGATGTGTTGATGGTGAGGGTTGAGGGGAAACAGTGAAGATGAAGCAGTGAACTTCTTCACTCATTCACTCTCTTTACTGTTTCAACCTCACTCTTTCACTTCTTTAATGCGCTTTTCCGAGGCAGACGGCGAACCAGCCCTGGGGGTCTGTCCAGCGGTTGGACAGTTCGAAGCCGGCGGCGGACATAAGGGCTTCGGGCTGGCCGGGAAGATATTTGTAGCTGTTCTCGGTGTGGATGGTTTCGCCAGCGGCGAAGTTGATGTCGATATCGAGGGCGGCGACGCGGACGGTGTGGGGGACGCGGCTTTCGAGATGCATTTCAATGCGGGAGTGGGCTGGGTTCCACAGGGCGCGGTGGGCGAAGGATTGCAGGTCGAAGTCGGCGTCTAGCTCGCGATTCAGTCGGGTGAGTATGTTGCGATTGAAGGCAGCAGTGATTCCAGCCTGATCGTCATAGGCGGCAGCGAGGGTGGGTTCGTCCTTGACGAGGTCGACGCCGAGAAGGAGGCCGTCGCCGGCCTGGAGGGTGGCACGCAGCCGCTTGAGCAGGCGGAGGGCTTCAGACGGCTCAAAATTGCCGATGCTTGATCCGATGTAGAGGACGAGGCGGCGCTCTCCGGGGGAATTGGGGACAAGGGCCAGGCCATTGGTGTAATCCATGACGCGGGGGAGAACGGTGACGCCTGCAATTTCACGTTCGATGCGATCGCGTGCGGTTTCAAGGAAGGTGGCGGAAACGTCGATGGGTTCATAGATAACGGTGCTTTGCTGGGCGACGGCAGCGGCGAGCAGGAGGCGGGTCTTGTCCGCAGAGCCGGCACCGAGTTCAGTGAGGCGGAGCCGGTAACCCTGGGCGGCTTGGGCCATGATCTCGCCGGCGTGTGCGGTGAGTATGGAGCGCTCAGTGCGGGTGACGTAGTACTCGGGAAGGTCGGTGATTTCGTTGAACAGGCGTGACCCGGCTTCGTCGTAAAAGAGCCATGGAGGCAACTGTTTTGGATGGGAGGTCAGGCCTTCCCATGCCGCCGAGGCGACCTGTTCGTCAAGATTTCTACGGATGGCGGGGAAAGGCGTCGTAGTCATGTGGTGTCTTGGATGCTGGTGGTTCTTCGATAGTTACCAAATTTGAGAGGTCGTTTTGGTGGGGGTGCGGTTGTGGTTTCCCACCCATGACGCGATGAAACGCTGGGTGGCGGGTTGTTTAGAGAGGCTATAAAGGTCGGTATATGGGTGGAGTTATCCCACCTTAACCGCAAAAGCGGCGAAGGTGGGGCACCCGAATTACGACGCCAGCCGGATTCCGGAGAATTGCCAACGGGTTTCCGGGGGGAAGAAATTGCGGTAGGTGGCGCGGATGTGTTTGGGGGGGGTGATACAGGAGCCTCCGCGAAGGATCATCTGGCCGCTCATGAATTTTCCGTTGTACTCGCCGAGGGAGCCGGGGAGGGCTTTGAAGCCGGGGTAGGGGAGATAGGCGCTCACGGTCCACTCCCAACAATCGCCGAAGAGTTGCGCAGGGTGCCGGCTCGGAAGGGGACCGGCAGCGGGTTGGGGCAGGAGATTTCGCAAGTCGAGAAGGGTTCCGGTGACGGGTTGATCGGCGGCGATGGTCTCCCATTCGAACTCAGTGGGTAGACGGCGGCCAGCCCAGCGCGCGTAGGCATCAGCCTCAAAATAGCTGACATGACTGACGGGAGTGGATTCGAGCTCGGGGAGAGGCTTGGTTCCGCGCAGGGTGAAGATGCTCCAGTCGCCACTTTCGCTGGTCCAGTAGAGGGGGGCGCGCCAGTTGTGTGCCTGAACGGCGGCCCAACCGTCAGAAAGCCAAAGCTCGGGTCGGTGGTAGCCGTTGTCGGCGATGAACTCGGCGTACTCCTTGCAAGTGACGAGGCGGCGGGCAAAAGCGAAGGGCTGGAGGTAGACCTGGTGGCGGGCTAATTCGTTGTCGAAGCAGAAGCTTTCGCCGTCGTGCCCGATGGGGTGGAGGCCACCCGCGAATTGCAGAAATCCTAAAGTGCCGTCGCTATTTTTAGAGGCCGGCTCGTGGTTTTTGGTGTGGTCCCGGGGCGCGGGGAGATAAGCCGGGCGGAGCGGGTTTGTGAAGAATGCGTGGAGGATATCGGTGAGGAGAAGCTCCTGATGCTGCTCCTCATGATGAATGCCGAGTTCAATAGCTTGCAGCACTTCCGGTTCGGGATTCTGGCGGAGGAGCTGGTCGATAGCTTGATCAACATGGGCGCGATATTGAAGGATGTCGGCGAGAGGGGGCCGGGAAAACGAGGCACGCAATCGCTTTTCAGGGAAGGCGGCGAAGGTTTGGTAATAGCTGTTGAAGAGCCACTGGAAGTCCGGACTGAAGACTTGGTAGCCGGCGACGAATTGGCGCAGGACGAAGGATTCAAAGAACCATGCGGTATGGGCCAGATGCCATTTGGCTGGGGAAGCCTCCGGGGAGGATTGAACCATCATGTCTTCTGGGGTGAGGGGGTCGGTGAGTTGTAAGGTCTGGCGGCGTGTGGCGGTGAAACGAGCGGCAATTTCCGCTTGAAGTCGACAGATGGTGGTGGCGGTACTCATGGGATGAGGTCTCCGTATTCCGAAAAGTGTACTTGAAACTGCCGAGGTGGCTCCGGTATTCGATGCAGTTTAGCGCCGGTCGAACATTTTTCTTATCTATGGGATTTGATTGTTGCTTTTGATCGAATCAACGACTTCTATTGACGGCAGAGGTGGGGATGGCGTCTTGGGAGCGGGAAGATTAAAGGAGGAGTCGACCAAAACTGCACAGACTAATGGCAGGTAACCGGAGTGTAGTGGCCATGTAAATTTTGAATCACTGGCTATTGCCGATTGGGAAGAGATTCAGGTTTAATGCGTGGTGCAAGAAGGGTTAGATCTTTCCTGGAAGCGGAACTCCGATTGAGCGCGGGCGACAGTTTCGCGACTTCGAGTGGCTTCACAAAGAGGTATTATGAGCGGCATTCAGCATCGCCGCCTGCTGCCGGCGTATCCAGTACTCGCAGCGTTGATCATGGTCTCGCAACTTTTGCATGCGCAGGTGGCGAGTGCCGCCAGTGCGAGCTATTCCCGCACACAGGAACCGGCGGTGACGCAATCGAACTTACCGGCGACTCCGCCGACATCGACGGATGCGAAGCGTCCATTGAGCGCGGAAGAAAGCGGCGATCTGCTGATGGCGTACAAGCGCTACCAGGCAGCGATTGCGGCTTACAAAAATGGGCCGCACGATTCCGCGGATGTGTGGAACAAGATGGGGATCGCTTACCAGATGATGTACAACTTCGACGAGGCGGCGCGATGCTACCAGGCATCGTTGAAGATCAATCCGAATTCTGCGCACGTGTTGAACAACATGGGTACGATTTCAGTATCGCTGAAGGATTACAAGTCGGCCGAGAAGTATTATCGACGGGCATTGAAGCTTGATCCGCAGTCGGCGGTTGTTTTGAAAAACCTGGGGACTGATTTGTTGGCGCGACACAAGTACAAGGAGGGCGGAAAGATATATGCCGCGGCTCTGGCAATGGATCCTCAGATCTTTGAAACGCAGAGCAATCCGCGAATGGAGGATCCGACATCCGTACAAAGCCGGGGGGCGATGAACTTCTACATGGCGAGGACGTGCGTGCGGGCGGGGATGAACGATCGGGCAATTGAATATTTGCGCATGGCTCTGAATGATGGATTCACGAATCCCAAAAAGATTGTGGCTGATAGCGAGTTTGCGGGGCTGCGCGGATTGCCTGCGTTTGAGCAGTTACTGGCAGAGCAGCGCAATCCATAGGAAGGCTGGTCGTCGTCTCCCGAGAGGTTTCAGCGTCTAAGAGGGTAAGGTTTCCTAGATGGACCTCAGGAGTTGAGATGAATTTCCGATTGTTGTCTGCAATATCTTTCGGCCTCGCAGCAAGCGCGGCCGCTTATGCGCAAGATGCGCCGGCGGGTGCGCCCGTTGTTCAAACTCAAAACCAGGGTACTGGCTCCGGAGTGGGGCAGGGGCATCCCGGCGGGCGCGGCGCGTGGGGCGGCGGCATGGGGCTTGGCCGCGGCGTGATGGGCACGGTGAGCGAAGTCGCCAGCGATCATTACACAATCAAGACGGAAGCCGGCGAAACGTACACGGTGCATTACAGCGCGAATACGCGAATCATCAAACAGCCAGCGCGGCGCGGACCGGGCGAAGGGCGCGGGCAAGGAGAGGGCCGCGGGCAGGGCGAAGGGGGCGGTGGGAATCCGCCGCAGGTACTGAAAGCGACTGACATCAAGGTTGGCGATGCGGTGGCTGCGATGGGCGAGATCGACACGACCGGCAAGTCTATTGGCGCAGTTACGGTGATGCAGATCGACCCGGAACGCGCGAAGCAGATGCGCGAGATGCAGGCCAACTACGGCAAGACGTGGTTGATGGGCAAGGTGACGGCGGTGGACGGCGTGAAGGTGACGGTGCAGGGTGGGCCGGACAATGCTCTACACACATTCGTGGCGGATGAGAATACGACGTTCAGAAAGCGGCGCGATCCGATAACGCTATCCGACATCCAGGTGGGCGACATGATTCGCGTGGAAGGCGGCGTAAAGGATGGAGGGTTTGTGGCCGCGACGGTGATGGCGATGGGCGCACCGCAAGGGGGAAACCGGGGTGGACCGCGCAACGCGCAACCGCAGTAAGAAAAATGGATAAGAAGCTTTCCCCTTCGGCGGGTAGAAGTTGCGTCGAAGGGGAAAGCTTTATTTAAGGCAGGACCCTTTCAGATTTGGTTCCCGGAGAGATTTCATTTTGAGTGGGCTCGCTGCCGCATTGGGCGGATTGTGCGCGCGTGCAGAGCGGTGATTCGGCGCTGTGGTACATTGTGCGTAATCGCGGCACGAAATCCGGTTCCGCGATTTCCTTCCTCCAATTTCAGATCGCCTGAGGTAAGCGCAGATGGTTCCAGCCCGCGCGCCACTTACGGATGTTGTCTCTGAGGAACGGGACGCGCGAGTGGCTGCGATTGGAAAGTCTGCGCAGAGGAAGGCTGCGCTGCGCTTGCTACCGGTGCTGGGCGTGGGCTACGGACTGGCCTACGTGGATCGAGTCAACATCAGCTTTGCCTCTCTGCAGATGAATCGGGACTTGCATTTCAGCGCGACCGTTTACGGATTGGGGGCGGGGCTGTTTTTTATAGGCTATGCGTTGTGCGAGGTGCCTTCAAACCTGCTGCTGTTGCGTTTTGGTGCGAAGCGCTGGCTGGCACGGATCATGGTGACGTGGGGATTGCTGGCGGCGAGCATGATGTTTGTGCGGAGGCCTTGGGAATTCAATGTACTTCGGTTTTTGCTGGGAGTTGCGGAGGCTGGATTTTTTCCCGGTGTGGTGTATTACCTGACGCTTTGGTTTCCGGCACGGATGAGGGCGCGTGCGGTGAGCCGGTTTTATGTTGCGTTGCCGCTGGCGTCCGTAGTGATGGGATCGGTTGCGGGATGGCTGCTGGGGCTGGGCGGCAAGCTAGGGCTGTCAGGCTGGCAGTGGCTTTTTCTGGTGGAAGGATTGCCGCCGATTTTGTTCAGCGTTGTGATTTTGAAGATGCTGCCGGATGGGCCGGCAGACGCAGCGTGGCTCACGCCTGAAGAAAAGCAATGGCTTGAGGAGCGGCTTGCCCTGGATGGAAAAGAAGCTCACCTCGGGCATGGGGCGGGAGTTCTGGAGGCGCTGCTTTCTCCCAAGGTGTGGCTGATCGGGTTGTTCTTTTTCTGCGCGCTGACGTGCAGTTATGCGTTCAGTTTTTCGGCGCCTGCCATCCTGCAGCAGGTGACCGGGTGGAGTGTGACCAATGTCGGTTTCCTGGTGGCGTGCTTCGGCCTTGCGGGTGCTGCGGGGATGGTGTTGAACGGAGAACACTCCGACTTTACGGGAGAACGCTCACTGCACTGCATTGTGCCTTGCTTGATTATGGCGTTGGGTTATGTCACGGCGAGTTACGCTCGCCTGCCGTGGCTGGTGGTGGCTTTGCTCGCGGGTAGTTTCATCGCCTATAACTCACTGCTGGCTCCGGCGGTGGCGATTCCTACGCAATTTCTGGCGGGACGGGCAGCGGCGGCGGGCATTGCGGCGATGAACACGATCACCATGTTCAGCGGGTTTGTCGGGCCTTATTGGATGGGGCTGATGAAAGACGCGACGGGCAGCGACAAGGCGGGGTTGCGCGGGTTGCTGGCGCCGGCTCTGGGTGCGGCGGCGATCATGATGCTGCTGACCCGCAGCTTGAAGCGAGGGAGAGGCAGGGAGGCTCTCAGCCGCCCATGAACATGCCGCCGTTGACGTCGAGGACGTGGCCGGTGATGTAGGCGGCGCCGTCAGAGGCAAGAAAGGCGACGGACTGGGCAATCTCGAGGTCGGTACCGGGGCGGCCGAGGGGGATCTGGACGAGCATGACGGAGCGCTGCTTCTCGTCGAGCACGGCTGTCATGGGAGTTTCAATGTAACCGGGGGCGACAGCGTTGACGGTGATGCCGCGAGAAGCGACCTCGCGGGCGATGGAGCGGGTGAGGCCGATGAGTCCGGCCTTGGAGGCGGCATAGTTGACCTGGCCGGCCTGGCCGGTGCGGCCGACGACGCTGGAGATGTTGATGATGCGGCCCCAGCGATTTTTAAGCATGGGGCTGAGCAGGGCCTGGGTGAGCAGGAATGCGCCGGTAAGGTTGGTGCCGAGGACATCGTCCCAGTCAGCACGCTTCATGCGAAGCATAAGGCCGTCGCGAGTGATACCGGCGTTGTTGACGAGGATCTCTACTTTGCCGTAACGCTCGAGGATGGCTTTGGCGCCGGACTTGATGGAGTCTTCGCTGGCGATGTCGAGGGCGAAGGCCGCAGCCTGGCCTCCGGCTGCGGTGATTTCGGCGGCTACTTCAGCAAGCCTGGATTCATTGCGAGCGGCGAGTGCTACGGTGGCGCCGGCGCGAGCGAGTTCGAGTGCGCATGCGCGGCCGATTCCCTGTGAAGCGCCGGTGACAAGTGCGATTCTTCCTTGCAGATTTGCCATGAGAGTGTGCGATCCCCGCGCGCGATGGGCGCCCTTGGTTCGTGAATCATTATAGGGGGTGAGGAAGTGAAGGGAGTGAAGGAGTGGAGAAGGGGGGTGAAGGAGTGCAGGAGTGAGGGAGTGATGGAGGCCGGCGGAGGGTTGAAGGTCCACCGGCTAGGTGCAATGAAAGGGGAGGGCAGAACTAGAGGTGGAATTCGTTGGCGGGGGTGCGGGCTTTGCCGATGGTGAAGAAGGCAAGGAGGACGAGACCGCTGCCGAGCAGCAAAAGGGAGGGGGGTTCAGGGGTGTACTCGACACTGCCGATGTCGCCGTAGATGTTCAGGGTTCCGGTGGTGGTGTAAAGAGGCTCATCGCCGTTGTATTCCCAGAAATAGAACTCGTCGGTTCCGAGGACGGCGGTGCTGAGTTCCGGGCCAATGATGATGTTGATACCGCCCAGGACAGGATCGAGGATTTCGAAACTGAAGCCGGACTGGGAGCTGCAATGAAAGGGTGTGATGGTGGGGCCTTGCGGAGAAGTGCCGGGGAAGAAACAGCTTCCCGGTCCCAAGGTTGAGCCAGTTCCCTGGATTGGAGCGATGTTGCTTTGCACGGTGACTGACCCGGTGGAGACTTCAAAGGGGTCGGTGGTACTACCGAGTTCGTCGCCGGAGAGTATGCCGGAAGCGGAAACGTAGTGCCCGGTGAGGTCGGGTGTGGTGGAGAATGAGAACGTGACGTTGTAAGGGTTGAAATCAGCCATTGCGGCTGGACAGGCGCAGAGAAGCGCTGCGAGCACGACAATTCCCAAGGAGCATTTTTTCACGGAGACCCCCTCAGGGGATTTTAGCGTGAAAGTTACGAGGTGAGTGACTTGATTTTTGTGGATTATTGTCAGGCAGGGTGCGGAATAGGCAATAAATCGGCTGGGCGTGCAAGAAACGATGGTTCGCCCGTTCTTCAGATGGGAAAGGATGACATGTTCCTGATCTCACGTTCTTTCAGGAGGCGTCGTCTAATTTCCTAAACGGCCAGTGGATTTTGGAAGAGGTATCTTGTGCGTATCCGCATTCTGCTCGCATCCGTCTTTGCAGCAACATCCGTTGCAGCCCAACAGCCTACAACCCAGCCAGCGGCGCCCTCGACGGCGCTAACGATCTATAACGAAGATTTCGCAGTGGCGCGGACACAGGTGGATTTGGATCTACACGCGGGTCTCAACGAAGTAACGACGACGCAGGTGACGAGTGCGCTGGAGCCGGATTCGGTGGTGCTGCGCGACGCGAACGTGCGGGACGGTGGGAGGACCCAGGGCTTTCACATCGTGGAACAGGATTATGACGCCGCGGTAGTGAATCAGGAGTGGCTGCTGCAGAAGTACGAAGGGAAGACGATTCAGTTTCAGGTTTCCGGCGGGAGCATGGTGGATGGGAACTATGTTCCGCGAGCGGCAGTACCGGGGAAGATCATTCGCGCACCGGATCCGGCCGGGCAGTACCCGCAGAACCAGCCGCTGGTTGAAGTGAACGGGCAGATGCAGTTTCAGCTTCCAGGGATACCGCTGTTTCCGGCATCGACTGACGGGCTGATGTTGAAACCGACGCTGCGCTGGCAGATTGATTCCGACAAGGCGCAGAAGCTTTCGGCGGAGCTTGCATATATCACCGGTGGGTTGAGCTGGGAGGCGACTTACAACATTGTTGCGCCGGAAGGTGGAGAGAAAGCGAAGGGTGCCGGTGGGGGGAGTGAGGAGAAGGCGGATGTGATTGGGTGGGTGACAATCCGCAACACCAGCGGGACTGAGTTTGCTAAGGCGCGGATCAAATTGATGGCGGGGGATGTGGCGAAGATTGCGCTCCCGGCACAAGGTTCCGCGCGCAACAAGGTTTATGCGATGGCGGAATCGGTGATGGTAAATGGGCCGGTGACGCAGAAGGCGTTTGACGACTTTCATCTCTATGATCTGAACCGGACGGTGAGCCTGAGGGATGGGGAGACAAAGCAGATCCAGTTCACGGAGGCTTCAGGAGTGACGCTGAAGCGCAGCTATGTTTACGACGGCGCGGCTTCAGACCGAATGCCGATTGCGAACTATGAAGGGAATTTCATTCAGCAGCAGAACTACGGGCTGAACTCCGATAACGCGAAGGTGCAGATCATGGAGGAGTTCAAGAACACGGAAGCGAATCACCTGGGGATTCCGCTGCCGGCGGGAAGGGTGAGGCTTTATCGGCGGGATGGGGACGGGCAGATGGAGTTTGTGGGGGAGAGCGCCATCAATCACACGCCGACTGAAGACACGGTGAAGGTAAGTACGGGCAGCGCGTTTGACGTGAAGGGGACGCGGCGGCAGACGGAGTTTTATATCGACCAGGGAAGACGGACACTGGACGAGACGTTCGAGATCAAGGTGACGAATCAGAAGCAGGACGCGGTGACGGTTGGGGTGCTTGAGCATTTGTATCGCGGAGATAATTGGGAGATTCAGCATAAGTCGGGGGACTACGCGAAGCTGGATAGTCACACGATTCAATTTCCGTTGGAGGTGCCGGCGAAGGGTGAGGCTACGCTGACTTATGCGGTGCGGTATACGTGGTAGGGCGGTGAGTTCACGGGGGGCGAGATGGTGGACGCTGTAGATCGCGCGCATCGGTTTTTCTTGGGGCTTTGCTCCAGCTCGCAGAGGCCGTTGGTTCCGTGAAACGGAACTGATTTAGCCGGAGGGGGTGGCGGCTACTGTAACGGGGCGCGCGGCGAGGGCGGGGCGAACGAGCTCGGTGGGCCATATGTAGACGGCGAGGCGGCGCGAGTAGTGGAGGACAGGCTCCTGATCGGGGAGTTGGATTCCGATGGAGGAGGCGAGGTCGTTCCGGTCGATTTCGGCTTCGGCTTCTTCAAGGGGCCAGGGGACGTGGTGGAGATTTGCGCGGACGGGCTGGCCGAGACGGTTGCGGGAGAAGAGGCAGTAGCGTTCCATGAGGAAATATTCGAGGGACCCGACACCGGGTTCGGCGAGTTTTCTGGTGGGCCCAAGACCGCGATAGCGCGCTTTGAATAGAGTGGGTTGTTTGGCGAAGCGGCGGCGGCTGTAGAAAGAGAATTCGCGTTCAGAGCGCTGCTCGAGGCGCATCTCCGCCCAGTGGTAGGGCATGTTGAAGAAGGTGCGTGCGGCAAGGGCGGCGAGGAGATTGCTGGCGTCGAGGGAGAAGCAATAGACGCCTGGGGTGTGGGTGTGCTCGTCATGGACGTAGGTGCGGAGGCTGAGGTCAGGGAAACTGCGTGCGCCGGGGATGGGGAAGAGGCCGCGGATCTTGATGCGATCAAGCCAGAAGGGGACGATGCCTAACCAGGCAGAGCCTTGGAACGTGTCGACCTGAAGGCCATCAGGGAGGAGAGCGGCAATGGAGGCGGCAGGGACCGGCCAATGGGCAAAGAGGAGGTCGTTCCAGCGCTGCGTCATCCTCCAGCGACCGGAAGGCAACGGCCTGGGCCGGTGGGACATACGAATCAGATATTCCTGCATGGCCTGCTCCTGGGTGTACTCCACTGATGGATGCCCCGATATTCGTGGTCCAATCCTGTGTTTCCAGGCTTTGCTGATTCTGTGACGCACCAAGGCTCGATCAGGATGCACAACCGAACCCAATGCCGTATTCTTGTCGCGAGCCCTATCGAATGTCCAGTGAAAGTTTTCTTCCTGCCGGTGCCCGCAACCGAACCGATGTTTTTGCCGTACATGGCGCAGACCCTGAAGTGCTGGCGTATGCCATGGCGAAGTATTCGCGTTCGGCGTTGTCAATGCGCGAGTCGCTGACCGAAATCAGCGCGCAGAGAGCGGAACAGTTTCTCAACACATTTTATTTTCAATACGGGCATCGATCGATTGCCGACCTGGCGCACATCGCATTTGCGGTGGAGCGGCTGAGCCTGCTGGCGGCGATTGTGCTGGTGGATGAGCAACGCTGGGACGGACAGGAACGGTCAACGCGCTATCAGAACTTCATGAAGTCGGGATGGTATTTTCCTGATTTCGGCGAAGATTCGAGCGCGGCGCACCTGTATGCGGAGACGGTTGAGAATTTATTCGCCACCTATCAGCGGACAACGGCGGCGGTGCTGGAGGCTCTGCGGAAGCGGGTTTCTTGCCCGGAAACGCTGAAAGCCGATGCATACGAACGCACACTGAAAGCGCGGGCGTTCGATGTGGCGCGGTACCTGCTGCCGCTGGCTACGAACACATCGCTGGGGCAGATTGTGAATGCGCGGACGCTGGAGACGCAGGTGTCGCGGCTGCTTTCGCATCCGTTTGCGGAGGTGAGGGACCTGGGGCTTAAGTTGCGCGAGGCGGCGACGGGCGCTGCCTGGAATGTGAACACGAAGGCGGCAAGCGCTTTCGTTGAGAAGCTTGGCGGGGTTGATGCCGGGCTGTCGGCGGAAGCTGCCGGGTTGTTTATGCGCGAAGTACGGACAGCGGCGACGCTTGTGAAGTACGCGGAAGTGAACCAGTACGCGCAACAAACGCAGGCCGAGCTTGCGGCTACGGCGGGGGAGATTCTGAAGGATTTGCCGATTGCGGAAGCGCCGGTGGTTGACTTGGTGGAGCGGACGGAGACGCTGGAAGTGGAATTGGCGGCGACGCTGCTTTATTCCGCCAGTCATCACCCTTATCGGCAGATACGCGATTTGGTGGCGGAATGGCCGGAAGCGCGCGTGCACGAGATCGTTGAACTGGGACTGCGGCATCGCGGAAAGCATGATGAGGCGTTGCGCGCGTTCCATGCGGGAGCGGCACTACGATTCGACATCCTGATGGACATTGGAGGATTTCGCGATATGCACCGGCATCGTCGCTGTGTGCAGATCATCCAGGGATTCACGGCGCTGCATGGGTATGAGACGCCGACGTCGGGGGACCTGGGCGGCGATACCAACATCCTGGCAGACGCTGGGGTGCTGGAGTCGTACCAGGCGGCGATTGACGCGGCTCACCGGGCGAGCGAGAGGATTGGGGCGAGTAATACGCCTGAGGCTAAGCAAACAGGGCTGTATTTGCTGCCGCTGGCGACGCGCATCCGGTCGCTGTTCAAGATGGATTTTGCGGAGGCGCAGTATATCTCGGAGCTGCGATCGGGGCCAGCGGGGCATTTCAGTTATCGGCGAATTGCGTGGGAGATGTATGTGGCATTGAAGAAGCAGCACCCGTCGCTGGCGAAGCATGTTCGAGTGACGGACTTTACGCAGCCGATTGATTTGTTGCAGCGATAATTTTTGGTGTTCGCCAGCCAATGAGGGCGATGGTGAGCGCGGCGAGCTGCATAGCGACGATGAAGGCTACGCAAGCGGGCCATTTTCCGAAGGCCCAGAAGGCGCCAGGGACTACGCCGGCGGCGGTCCCACCCAGGTAATAGCAAGTGATGTAGAGACCGGCTGCGGTGACGCGGGCGCCGGGCGGAGCTGCGACCCGGAGGTGGCTTTGGGAAGCGGTCTGGGCGATGAAGACGCCGCTCGAGAGCATGGTCAGGCCAAGAATCACGATCCACAGAGATGGGGCGAGGGTGAGGAGCACGCCGGTGATGGAGCAGCAGATGGCTCCTGCGATGCCGGCGCGCAGGCCGACCCTGGTGATGATGTATCCGGCAGCGGGGGTGACGATGAGCCCGACGAGATAGACAAAGAAGAGTGAACTCAGGGCGGTGGTGGAGAGCAGGAACGGGGGGGCGCTGAGGTGGAAGGTGATCCACGTGAAGACGCCGACGAGGGAGAAGAGGACATTGAAGCCGACGGCAAAGGTTGCGAGGAGGCGGCGGTTCCGAAAGAGGCCCTGGACTTGGTAGAGGAAGGTGAGCTCAGCTTGTTTGGCCGGCGGGGCTGCGGGGCGGCGACGGCCATGGGGCAACCAGGCTGCGACGGCGGCTGCACCGGCGAGCGAGGCGGCGCCGATGAAGAGGAAGCTGACGCGCCAGTTGAAGTGATCGGCGAGGATGCCGCTGGAGATGCGTCCGATGAAGCCGCCAAGCGCGGTGCCGCTGACGTAATAACTCATGACGAGGGCGACGCGGTGGGGCGGCCATTCTTCACCGATGTAGGTTACGAGGACGGCAACGACGCCAGGAATGGTGACGCCCTGCAGAAATCGCCAGAAGATGAACTGGGCGAGCGACGTTGAGGTTGCGGTGAGCAGGGTAGGTATGCTGATGCCGATGAGAGAGGCAACAATGACGCGCTTGCGGGGGAGTCGTTCAGTGAGAGCGCCGAAGATGGGGGCGGAGAGGGCGACGCCAAGCGTGGCGGCGGAGACGGTCATGCCGACACCGGTTTTTGAAGCGTGAAAGAGGTGCGCAAGCAAGGGCAACAAGGGCTGCGTGCAGTAGAGGCCGAGGAACGCGCAGACTCCGCACAGCGCTACGGCTGCGGCGGCCCAATGGCTGGGCATGGACGTGTCTGGCTGGGCTTGCTGGTGCATCCTTCAGCATAACGGGCGGTGATGGGGCGTGCACACGGCAGGGAATGAATGGGCGAGTAAAGGAAGAAGCTGCGTCGGTTGCGCGGGTGGTCCGCACAGATTTCGAGCAGGCTTCTAATTCCCACGGGCAGCGGCAGGCTCGGGGACAGCGTCATCGTTGGATTTGGAAGCGCGGCGACTACGGTACCTCCAGACGCCGTAGGCAATGCCAGCAAGGACAAGGGCACCGAAAGCCCAAAGCAAGGGAGCGGACCAGGTGTGCTGGGTGCGGAGGTACATGCGGACAACGGTTCGGCCATAGGTAGCGGCCAGCCATGCGATGAGCGAGTAGCGCAGGGTACGGGCGGCAGTGAAGACGGTGAGAAAGCGCAGGCGGGAGACTCCCAAAGCGCCTGCTGCAAGCAAGAAAGGCGACAGGGGGATGGGGGGTGGAAGGATAGCTGGGAGGAACACCGCGAGCACTGGGTGCCGCTGCATCCAATGGGAGATGCGGGCGCGGCGGCTCTTGCGAACCCAACGGCGCAAGGCTGCTTCACCGCCTTTTTTGCCGAGATGCCAAGTGGTGTATCCGCCGATGAGACTTCCGAAGATGGCGCTGGCTGCGAGCAAGAACGGGTTACCGCGATTGATGACAAAGAGAAGCAGAAGCAAGTCAGTGGTGCCGGGAATGGGCAAAGGAAACACAGACGCATCGACGATGGATATGAGGAACAATCCAACAGGACCCAGATGCCAAACCCAATGGGGGACAAGCGAATGATGGGCCTTGGCAGTCGAGGGCGCAAAGATGCTCATGGAAGGTTTGACGTGCGAATTGGGCGGTAAGCCGCCCGAGGACTGGAAGGTGAGTTTGATTGAAGCAATTGCGCTTTGGGAGTCATTTGTTAAAAGCAATTGTGAGCAAGGGCGAAGGCGGCGTGCGGGAGCCCTTCCTGAGCGTTTCCAGATATTCTTAAAGAGACGAGCGGCCACGTACGGCTTGTCGCTCGGCTATGGCAAAGGAATATAACCTAAATACAAGATATGGGCACCCTTCCCCCCAAGGCGCGTCGCGGCATGGAGGCATTTGCCTTCCGCGACTTCAGGCGATATCAATTGGCGCGGGTGACGGCGATCTTCGGGGCCGAGGCGCAATCGGTTGCGGTGGCGTGGCAGGTTTACTCAATTACGCATCGAGCGCTGGACCTTGGATACACGGGGCTGGCGTTGTTTCTGCCGGGGCTGCTGTTCCTGTTGCCAGCGGGTCATGTGGCGGACCGGTTCGATCGGCGGCAGGTGATCCTGGTTTGCTACGGCTTGCAGGTTGTGTGCACGATCGCTCTGCTGCTGCTGACGCGAGCGGGGTTGCATGGGGTGCTGCCGATTTACATCGTGCTGTTTTTCATGGGGACGGGGCGCGCGTTCTCAGGGCCGGCTAGTTCCGCGCTGCTCCCTCATCTGGTGCCTGAAGCGCAGTTTGTGAATGCGGTGACGTGGGGTGGAGCGATCTTCCAGTTCGCGAACATCACTGGGCCGGCGCTGGGTGGGCTGCTGTTCACGTTTCCGCTGGCGCATTTTGTGGCGGACACGAAACTGCAGGGAGCGGGGATTGTTTACGTGTTCAACCTGGGAGCGTTGGGGTGGTTCCTGGTGCTGGTGGGGAGCCTGCACGTACGGCCGGGGAGGATGGAACACCGGGCGGCATCGCTGAAGGTGGTGATGGCGGGGTTCCAGTATGTGCGGCGATCGCAGTTGTTGCTGGGCGCGTCGTCATTGGATTTATTTGTGGTGCTGCTAGGCGGGGCCACTGCGCTGATGCCGATATTTGCTCACGACATATTGCACCAGGGACCGCGCGGGCTGGGGATGCTACGAGCGGCTCCTGCGGTGGGTGCGCTGGTTGTATCGCTGTTGATGGCGCGGTATCCATTCAGGCGACATGCGGGGGTGCGGCTGTTTGTGTGCGTGGCGATCTTTGGGGCGGCGACGGTGGTGTTTGGGCTGTCGCAGAATTTGTGGCTGTCAATGGGTGCGCTGGCGATGGCAGGGGGCGCGGACATGATCAGCGTGATTATTCGAGGATCGGTGCTGCAACTGGGAACGCCGCCGGAGATGCGCGGTCGCGTAAGCGCTGTGAACTCGTTGTTCATTGGCGCATCCAACGAGTTGGGCGAGTTTGAAAGCGGGCTGACGGCACAGTGGTGGGGTGCGGTGCGGGCAACGGTTTTGGGCGGGGTGGGCGCGCTGGTGGTATGCGGAATTTGGGCGTCGCTGTTCCCGGGGCTGCGCAAAGCGGACGAGCTCACGGTGGCCGCGTTGCGAAGCCAGGCTGTTCCGGCGGGGTCGGAAGAGAGCACGCTGCCCGTTTGAGGACGGCGTTCCGGCTGAACAATGACGAGAAGGCTGCGATGGAAACGGCAGCACGCGCAAGCGGCAAAGGCAACAACTTGAGAGGTGAAGACTTGAAGACTTGGCAGAAGATACTTATCCCGACGCTGATTGTGTTTTTGGTTGGCGGTGTTTATTTGTTTGTGGTGTTCAAGCAGCGACAGAATCCAGGGGTGATTGGGCAGAACGATGCAAGCGAGAGCCTGAGCAAGGACGACCTGGTGGTGATGCGCGAATTTTCTCCGGCGCACTATGACGACCTGCAGCGGCTGGAGGGGACGACAGTGTGGATGAAGAACGGATACACGATGTCTTACTTCCCCTACGCGGGCGGGCATGTGGAATTCGACAAGCGGGTTGGGGTGATTCCCGCGGCGCAACGGCTGGATGTGAAGAAGGTCATCAAGGTGCCGGTGCCGGCGAAGGTGGATGACGGGATTGAACACGGAAACAGGCAGGCTATGGCGGTGTTCGCGCTGCCGGGCGGAAAAGACCTCTACGCTACGGCACTCGGATATATGCAAGGGAACGAAGAGGCATATTACCCGGATGTGCTGTTCTTCTACGACGATCCGCATACGATTTATGCGCATTGGCCGAAGGATGTTTGGGCCGCGATTGATGCGCACCAGGTAAAGCCGGGGATGAGCGAACTGGAAACTCGGATGGCGATTGGGCAGAAGATGAAGCCGGACGGAAGCACGGAAGGGGATCGCACGGTGACGTACGACGAGGATGGGAAGACATGGACAGTTACTTATGTAAAGGATAAGGCTACGGAGGTTAAGGGAGGTTGAGGGCGCTGGCGTCAGTTCGGACGTCGGACGGTTTCTATTGATTCAAAGTGGGAAAAGATAGAGCAAGACCGCAGTCGCCTTGGGACGGAGTTCTGCCCAAGGATATGAAAAGCAAACGCGGATCCCTCCTTCGTCGGGATGACAGCTTTTGAGGTGGTACGAATGCGGAGTAATTTCTGTGTTGAAAGCAAAAAAATTCGGATGGCTGCTCACGTGAGCGGCCATCCGAAAAGTCACACTTTCTAGAAACCAATTCAGGAGACATACACAGAGTAGCGGCGGGGTCGAGCTGTGTCTTGAGTCATTGGAGTGAGGCTTGGGTCAATCGATATGTGGAGACCGGCGTCCGCCTTTGTACGGTAGTCTGATTGCGCAACCGAGCACCGTTTGAGGTTTGACTGAAGCCGGGTGCGGAGTTCTGCGCAGGATGGATTCTGTTTGAGGGAACATCCATCCCGTTCTGTGGTTCAAGCTCTTCCCAATTCGAAAGTTGCATTCGGCGCGGGTATGAGGCGCAGGGATGTTGCCGCGAAAAATCGAAACGCGCGGGCGTTGCGCGGTTCGCTGGGTGTGTGGCTGCTGAGTTGCGCGGTGATGGCAACGGCGCTGGAGCCATCGACGCCGCTGGCGAACTTTGGCAGGCAGGCATGGGTGATGGAGAATGGGCTGCCGCAGAATACGGTCCAGACGCTTCTGCAAACGAGGGACGGATATGTGTGGCTGGGAACCGAAGTGGGGCTGGTGCGTTTTGACGGGAGCGGGTTTGCGGTGTTCGATCGCAATTCAAGCCCCGCGTTGCCGGGAAACGACATTCGCTGCTTGCTGGAGACGGCAGATGGAGCGTTGTGGATAGGGACGCGCGAGGGGCTGGCGCGATGGAAGGACGGAGCAGTAACGAAGTTTGTTGGGGGCGAGGGGAGCGGGCTTCCGGGGAATTCGATCCGCAAGTTGGTTGGGACCACGAACGGCGGGCTTTGGGCGTGGACTGAACGAGGATTGGCGCGGATGGAAGGCGAACGGTTTGTCGCGGTCACGGTGAAGGACGGACTACCGGAGGGAGAGATTACGGCGTTGACGGCGGATAGCCACGGGACGCTGTGGGTAGGAACGACGGTGGGCGCGGCGTTCTATGGTGATGGGCGCTGGACGGAGGTGAGGCCATCCGCGAGTGTGCCCGGAGCCGCGGGACGAGCGGGTGGGGCTGGGCCTTTTCAGGTGACGGCAGGGGGGGCGGGCGGTGTGCTGGTGGCAGACACGGAAGGCATTTTTCTGTGGGCCGGGGGGAAGTGGGCACAGATCGCACCCGCCTCCGCGCTGCCGAAAGATGGAATCGATTTTCTGCTGAGGATACCGGGCGGGGCGCTGGCGCTGGCCAGCAAGACCAGCCTGGTGGTGGTGCAGGGCGGCAGCGCAGTTCAGCGTCTGGCTGCAGGGCGCGAGCTTCCAGGAACGCGCATTCAGTCAATGTTCAGTGACCATGAGGGGAGCTTATGGATCGGGACCAACAGCGGTCTGGCGCGGCTGGCGGCGGGCAAAGTGCAGCTGCTGCCGGTAACGGATCCGTTGGCGAGTGCATCGGTGCTGACGCTGACGGAGGATCATGAAGGCGATGTTTGGGCAGGAACAGAGAGCGGCGGCCTGCACATTTTGCGCGATCAGAGATTCAGAACGATGGGCGCGCATGAGGGTCTTTCATCGGATGCGACAACCGCGGTGGTGGAAGACGGCGCGGGCACGCTTTGGGTTGGGACCAACGGAGCAGGACTGAACGCGATGCGTTTGAATACTGGCTTGGCTGCAGGCGGGGCAATCGCAAATGCGGTGCGGAATTATTCAGTGCGCAATGGGCTGACGAGCGACGTGATTCTCTCGCTGGCGGCGGCCCCGAATGGGGATCTTTGGGTGGGAACGCCGGATGGACTGAACCGGCTTAGCGGGGGCGCGATCACATCGTTCACGTCGGCGGATGGATTGCCGGACGACTTTATTCGCTCGTTGCTGGTGGATGCGGATGGTTCGCTGTGGGTGGGAACGAGGCGCGGCCTTACGCATTGGGCGATTGGGAAGAGTATTGCCGCGGGTGCGGGAATTTCACCGGCAGCCATGGAAACATTTACGCAGGCGAATGGGCTGGGCAGTGACCTGGTTGGTGCGATGACGCGCGATGCGAACGGAGACTTGTGGGTGGCCACGCTGGCAGGTTTGTCGCGCGTGCACGACGGGAAGATTGTGAACTTTACCACGGCCAACGGACTTTCAAGCAACGTTGTGACGGCGCTGTTGGCGCGCAAGGATGGGACGCTGCTGATTGGTACGCAGGATCGCGGCTGGGATGAGTGGGACGGCAAAGGCTTTTCCGCGGCGAAGGGCAACGGGCTGGAGCAGACAACGATCCACGCAATTCTCGACGATGGGGCGGGACATTT
>Ga0302319_10005062_pt1 | contig 26680 bp, 19 predicted proteins | sample Bog_T0_2_FD_203319 | JGI IMG/M metagenome (GOLD analysis project Ga0302319, IMG submission 203319) | Peat permafrost microbial communities from Stordalen Mire near Abisko, Sweden - Bog_T0_2 | ecosystem: Environmental > Terrestrial > Soil > Wetlands > Peat | place: Sweden: Abisko, Stordalen Mire... | reverse complement strand
CGGGGCATCCTGGTTCGGTACGCCAAGAAATCATGTAACTACCTGGGCCTCATCCAACTGGCCTGTTCGCTGCTGTGGTATCGCCGCCAACATCGTTATGAGCTTTTGAGATAATTTCTTAGTGGTTTTCCCTCAAACTCCTTTGGAGCTTTCAGGCTGGTCTGTGGAGTCGCGTTCTCCTGAACTTGTTTCTCTTGTTGAACAGTCGGTGATGTCTTCTTCTGTTGGGCAACCTTGGTGGTGGGGCTTCCTGAATGCAGATAGACCAGGAGGACGCCCACCAGCACCACAGCCGCACCGCCGATGATCGCCATAAGTCGCCACGATATCGGCCGGATGCGTGCTGTTAAGGAAGGCAACTTTCCCGGCGAAATATCTGAGCCGAGCACGACGTTCGATCCTATTTGCTGCGCCGATTCGAGTTCGTGGCGCAAGAGTGTGTCGTAGGTTTGTTTCTGCGCTGGGTCGGAAAGACATAGCAAAGCGTTGGCAACTTGGTTCATCAGATTTTGCGCCGCCGCCGCGTGCTTGCCGGTTCTGAATGTCCGCAGATGCTGGTTCTGTCTCCTGGCGGCGTTGGTAATGACACTGTTGGCATCCTCAAACAGCGTCAACCCAAGCAGCCGATAGTGGTTGGGTGGCTGCTCCTCGGATGGGATACCCAGCCAAAGATGGTAAGGGTCGAAGTGCTTGGTCATGTTCCAGTTGCTCCGCCGGTCTCTGCCTGCGGCACGTCAACTACTGCCAGGACGCGGATTCCGCTCCGGCGGGACGCTTTTCTGAAGGGACGAGACTTCGGCGGCCGTGAGCAACCCGCTCTGGGTAAGTGTTGGACGAGTTGTTCCAGGCGTACGTCATGAAGCCCGAGTTTACATTCCCCAACAGGCCAAGGGAAGGCGGCGGATTGCCTCTACTGAGGGGGCTCAAGCTGACGTAGACGAAGAAACACGACGGAGTCTGCGGTGTTACTGGGCCTCGGCAACCGATAGTCCCTGCTTGCCCCGTGCCTTTCCAGCTTGGGTCGGATTGCACACCGACGACAATTATATTTTGCCGGTCGGCAAATTATGCGCGGCGGTTGGGGCCCCCGCGTCCACCCGGCTCTTCTTCTGCTGCTGGCCGAAGAGCAGACCCATGGATCAGGCCCGTATCGTCGTTGCTCCTGAACCTCGGCCGCCCGCTACGGTCCCCAGAACGTCGCTGTGAGCCCCGGCGGCCGGCCGTGATTCAAGACCACCCCACCCTCTGAAGCTGCCAGCAAGCCTGCAAGGAACGCAGGCGGGTCAACCTTACGGACAGTAGCGTAATCTGGGTAACAACTGTCAGATCCAGTAGTGGCTATTGTCGCCTACCGAACTCACCAGCGTCGTATTTCTTCCAGAACGCTGTGGGCGGTAACGGTTCCCTGGCCTTGACCTGGATGGTCTTGAGGTTTTTCATCTGGCGGATTGTGTCCAGCCCCTTAGTAATGTTCTTGGGTGTGAACCTGATATCCGTCAGTTCCATCCCTTCCAGCGGCGACAGGTCCGATACGGGCGTGGATTCGAAATACAGGGTCTTCAGGGGCATCCCTACCAGTGGTGATAGGTCGGATACCTTCGTTCCGCCGCAAAACAGGTGCGACAATTTCATCCCTTGCAGGGGCGACAGGTCGGATACCTGCGTGTAGAAGCAAGATAGCGTCGTCAATTTCATCCCTTGCAGGGGCGACAGGTCGGCCAACTTACCCTTGCCTGCAATACTGCCAACACATTTAAAAGCGTTCAATCCCACCAACGCCCGCACCGGCGAAATGTCGGTCACGTGGTTCGCGTGAAACCCAATCTCTGTAACAATGCCACTCTCAATCTTGGGCGGGCCTTTGTACTCGTTATCCCAAATCTCCCCATCAAAACCTGGATTGAGTTCCATCAGCTTTTTGGCGACGGCGTCCACCTGCTTCTCGGCGGGCAAGGCGGCAACAGTTTTCATCCATTGCTGGAAGGCCGGTGTATTCCACGGCTTATTCGGCTGACCGGTCGCCACTGCTGCCTTCAGCGGCACCAACTTCGCCGTGATCGACTGCTTGCCGCCCGACTCCATCGTGAAGTCTTGGGCAAAGAATTGGAATCCGTCCTTCTCCACCTTGAGCCGGTGCTTGCCGGGATCGACTGCAATCGAGAGCGTCCCTTTCTCACCGGGGCGAGCGATCTCGACCTTTCCATCCTCGTTCATCACCTGCACCATGGCATCGGGCTGATCGACTTCCACAACCAACGTGCCGTTACGGGTCTGCACCTTCACAATCATGCCAGCCAGGATCGCAATCCCCAAGACCCCCGCACCGACTGCACCCAGGATGAACTTTCGATTGCCCCTGCCAGTCTTGGCAGCAGCCGCCTTTTTGATGGGGTGAAGTGGGATGTCTCTGAGGAACGTCAACAGGTCGGCAGCAGCATCTGTGCCGACCGATTGTTGGATGCTGACGGATGTGTGCTGGCCGGAACTGCACTGTTCCAAGGCAGTCACAACCTCGCCCATGGTTTGGTAACGGTCCTCAACGGTCTTTGCAACCATCTTCTCGAAAACGGCTTGAACGTGTTCCGGCACGTCGGCTCCCAGAGAAGGAACCGGCTTTTCCCGATGGGCTAGGAGCTTTGCCATCAAGGTATCGCCGTCGTAGATCGCTTTGCCGGTGATCAAGTAGAACAGCGAACAGCCAAGGCTATAGATATCGGCCCGTGCATCGGCGTGCTTGCTGCTGAGGGCCTGCTCGGGGGCCATGTAATCGACGGTTCCCATCACGGCCCCGGTGCCGGTCAGTTCGGCCTGCACTTTGGCATCGCCACTCCCCTCGATGCGGGCCAGCCCCATATCGAGGATCTTGACCGTGCCCTTCTTGTCGAGCAGCAGGTTGGCCGGTTTGATGTCTCGATGCACGATCCCTTCGCCGTGGGCGAACTCCAGACCACGGGCCGCTTGCAGGACGTAGTTGACGGCTTTGGCGACGGAAAGCGGGCCATGCTTTTTGACCAGGGCCGAGAGGTCGCTGCCTTCGACGTACTCCATGACCAGGAAGTGAACGCCGCCCGCCTCGTCGGCATCGTCAGCGGCTACGATATTGGGGTGGCGTAATTTGGCGGCGGCTTCGACCTCTCGTTGAAAACGTGCGACCGCAGCCGCATTCTTGGTTACCGCCTTGGGGAGCATCTTGACCGCCACGATTCGCTTCATGCGGCGATGTTCGGCCTTGAACACTTGACCCATGCCGCCCGCCCCGATCTTGTCCAAGATCGTGTAGTTACCGAGAATCAACGACTTCGCTCGCCCTTGGTAGATTTCCTGGGCCTGGAACTTCGTCAGGTGATTGCTTTGGACGAGTTGCCGAGCGAGTTCTTGGGCGTCTTTGGGATGGGCCTTGGGTGGGACAAACTGCTCCAGCTTGCCAGGTGCGATGACGCCCGAATCTGCAAGTTGCTTGACGAATTGTTCAAGGGCAGCGGCCATAGCCTTCCTTGCAAGAAGCTGGACACCCCCCATTATAGCGCGATAGGCCCAAGAGGCCATCGCCTATCATCCCCCCGCTGCCGTCCACCAGGGGTACGCACAGGAGCACGCAACCCCTACCCCTCTTGCCACCCCACCCCCCAGGGACCAGATTGACCATCGTTAACAGCTCCTGCCAGGGATTGCAGGACCGTGGGCTTTCGATGGGCCGTTCTGCGAGGTAGTTTTCCAGCAAGGCCGGCTATGCCGCCCAATCGCGACACAGGGTCTCGGCCTGCTCCAGCACCAGCAGCGTGGCCTTCTCTTGCTTGTCGGGCGGGTAATGCTCGTCATGGTTTTGTCTCGGAAGGTCTGCCAGCCCGCCAGCCGGCGTTGAGGCTGTCCTGAAGTTGCTTGACTACGGCGGCGTGGGCCGGGTCCTTGGCCAGATTGTGGTCCTCAGCAGGATCGGTTTGGTGGTCGTAAAGTTCGAGCGGGCCGTTGGGGTTTTCAATTAGTCGGTAGCGTTCGTTGCAGACGGTCCGTTCGCGGGGTTTGTGGAGGCAACTGAAGGCAACGGATTTCCAGGGGCGTCTGGGATCGGTAAGCAGTGGGGCAACGCTCATACCTTCGAGATAGGCGGGGGGCTGCAAGTGGCAGAGTTCGGCGAGCGTCGGGTAAATGTCGACCAGCTCGACCAGTGCCGAGGTTGGCGGCTGGCTGGGTAGCCATGGGACCCTGAACATCAGGGTGATGTGCGTCGAGGTTTCGTAGTTGGTGTACTTGCTGAACCGGCCGTGCTCACCCAGGCTCCATCCGTTGTCGCTCCAGAGGGCGATGACCGTGTTCTTCTCTAAGCTCAGACGGCGAAGCTCGTCGAGCACCTTGCCGATTTGAGCGTCTACGAAGGTGATGCTGGCATGGTAGCCGTGGACGATCTCCTTGGCCTTTTCTTCCGGCATGGCCCCTTTCCAAGGGCAGTCGCCATAGCGGCGAACTTCGTCCCAGTCGTGGCGTGGGATGCCGTCGTCGGGCTGGCGGAAATCGGCAGGCAGCTTGATCTGGGCACGGTCGTACATGTCCCAGTATTTCTTCGGTGCCGTCAGCGGCATGTGCGGACGGTAGAAGCCGGCGGCGAGGAAGAACGGTTCGCGGCTCCCCTTGAACTTCCGCAGCTCTTCGACAGCCCGCCGGGCGATGATCCCATCGGGGGTTTGCTCGTCGGGCGTGTCGGTGATCTCAGTGATCGACGAAGCGGGAAGCCCTTGCCGGCGTTTGCCTTGGAGGTAATTCTGCACCAGGGCACGGTTCCTTTCCAACTGATACCCCGAGCAGTACCCGTTGCACCACTTGCCTTCCGAGTCGAAGGTGTCGGTGTAACGACGCACCCAGCCAGCCGGGTCGTCGTCGTTGTCGTGGTAGACTTTGCCGGCGGAAACCGTGACGTAGCTGTGGTCGCGGAACAGTTGGGGAAGCGTGACCGTGCCGGCGGGAACATGCCCGGTGACCCGGCCAGTCTTGTGGATGCTTTCGGGACGGTAATCGGAAAGCACGCTGGAGCGGGAAGGCATGCAGAGCGGGAACTGGCAATACGCCCGCAGGAAGAGCGTTCCCTCGCCGGCAAGCCGGTCTAGGTTCGGTGACCTGACATCCCGGTTCCCGTAGCAACCGAAGTCAGGACGCAGATCGTCCACGATGATGAACAACACGTTCGGTTTGGCGGGCGGCTCGGGGGCGGCCTGGGCGCCGGTAGCGAACGTCAATGCGAGGAGAGCTGCGGACAGGGCTTTCACGATTGTAGTCATCTCGTTACTCCACCAGGTGTTTCTTAAGAGGCCATCCAGGGCTTGGCCGATCACATCCTCCTAGCCAACCCATCCCGCCAATCCTGCGGAATCCCCGACTCGCCGCAATACGCCCCGGCAAGCTGCCCACAGACGGCCCCGGTCGTGTCCGCATCGGCACCGAGTCCATGGCTCATCAATGCGAAAGTTCCAGACAAACGACCGACGCGATTGCGTTGGGCGCTTTTTCCGGCAGCATCAGAGTGACCTTTCCGCCGGCCTGCACGACGGCCAGTGGCTTATGCTGCGGGTCGGCCTGCAACCAGGCCCTTGTCACCTTTGCGGGCACGCCGCTGATGAAAAAGTCTCCGGCAGGCCACGTGAAGAAGTGGAGATACAGCCTGCCCGGTTTGGTCGTGCAACGCCACTCCGTCTTCGCGTGGAACACCCGGCGGCCCCGCTTGTCTCTCGCGGTTGCGTCGTAGCTACCAAATTCTTCGCCAAAGGGCGTGCGGCCCGCACCGTAGATGGCCTCGCCGTTGATCTTCAGCCAATCGCCAACCCGGCGAAGTATTTCCTGGCTCGGCAGGGGGATCAGGCCGTCGCCGTCCGGCCCGACGTTGAGCAGATAATTGCCGCCCTTGCTGACGATGTCCACCAGCTTGAAGCAGACGTCTGCGGGCGTTTTCCAGTGGTGATCGTCCTTCCGGTATTGATACCGACGTAGCCAATTATCATTCGTTTCTTCAACCGTATACCCCCAACTGAACATCGTGATGCCTTATTCTGCCATAAGATGCTCCAACCGTCAGAAAACTACTGTGCTCAAGATACACGATGGAAATCGTGTTCGCCAGCAAAGCCATGCGTGACGACCGAAATCTGCCGTTGATCGCGGTCGGAAGTCCCTTGATCCTGCCCCCGCCGACGTCAAAATAGAGGCACAATGGCAGCAGGGATTCTCACCATCGACGGCTCCCAGGGCGAAGGCGGCGGGCAGGTCCTCCGCTCGTCGCTAGCGTTGTCGCTGGTGACCGGCCGGCCTGTCGTGATCGAGAAGATCCGCGCCGCACGAAAGAAGCCCGGCCTGATGCGACAACACCTGACCGCCGTGCTGGCCGCAGCCGAGGTCGGCGGCGCTGAAGTAGAAGGGGCGGCTTTAGGCTCCCGCCGCCTGGTTTTCCGCCCCGGCCCCGTCCGGGCTGGCGACTACGCTTTTCGCGTGGGCACGGCCGGCAGCGCGACCCTGGTACTCCAGACCGTGCTGCCGGCGCTGCTGGTCGCCGAGGGCGAGTCGAACCTGACCATGGAAGGCGGCACCCACAATCCAATGGCGCCGCCGCTGGACTTCTTGAAGGAAAGCTACCTTCCGCTACTCAATCGGCTCGGACCGACCGTCGAGGCCCACCTGGTACGGCCTGGATTCTATCCGGCTGGCGGCGGCGAGTTCATGGTCCACGTCCAGCCGGCTCCGCAGCTCGGCCGCCTGGAACTCGTCGAACGCGGCCAGATCATCGCCCGCCGGGTCCGGGCTATGGTGGCCAACCTGCCACGGCACATCGCCGAACGAGAGTGTCGGACCATTGCCCAGGAAACCGGCTGGGATGCCGATTGCTTCGCGGTTGAGGAGATCCAGGATGTCCGTGGGCCTGGCAACGTGGTGATGATCGAGCTGGAAGCGGAACATGTTACCGAGGTCTTCACCGCTTTCGGCCGATTGGGCGTCCGGGCCGAGGACGTGGCCATGGAGGTCTTGCGTCAGGCCGAGGAGTACACGGCGACTGGCGTGCCGGTCGGCAGCCACCTGGCCGACCAGCTCATGCTGCCACTGGGGATCGGTGCCCATCTGGGCTCCGGCGGTGGCGTGTTCCGCACCATGGGCCTTTCGCTTCACAGCACCACGCACATGGAGATCCTCCGACAATTCCTGGAGATCGGCATCAAGGTGGATCGCGAAGATAGTGGCAACTGCTTGGTACGGCTTGGGGACGGCCCCCAATAGTGACCCTGGAGCCCTTGGCGACCGAGTTGGTCCACAAGGCTGCTGCCCCTGCCTGCCGACGATGCCAGCAGGGCCGCAGGAAACCCAAGTGGGCTGCAACGTGGGTAGGCCGGCTGCCATCACTCCAAGAGGCTCTTCCACGTTTCCCGCTCCAGGAAACTGCCCGCCACGTTGGCCTCCATGCGTTGGAACATGCCCAGCGTGACCGACAGCGACATCACCTCCTTGCCGAGTTGCCGCCGCAGGTTCTTCCGGGCCGATAGATCGACCAGCCCGACCACCGCCCGAGGCCGCTCTTGCTCGTTCTCCCGGAACGTGCAGATCCCGATGCTCTGGCAACCGGCGGCGAAGGGGATGATCACGTTCTCGTTGTGCTCGCCATCGTAGTTGGCCAGCACCACCAGGGCCGAGAGCTGGTCGGGGTTGACCAGGAAGGTGATGCTCCGCACGTCGTCCCGAGCGAAGTCCACGTCACGCAGGGGCTTCATCACGACGTACCGGCTGGGAATGTCCATGATCGGCAGGGAGGCGATGAACTTCCGCACTAGCTCGGGGCTCTTGATGTACCGCTCGCCTAGCAGGAAATCGTCGGCCATGGCCCTGGCCCCCGAAGCAGCCATGCTCTGGCCGATGGTCTGGCCAGGCTCGACCCCAGCATTGCCGCAGGAAAGGAGGCGGCAGAAGCACTCCTCGCCGCCGGGGAAGTTTTTGTACTGCTCGCCGAAGCCCAGTCCTACGCCGCCGCCGAAGCAGCCGAAGGTCTCGCGGCTGGCCACGGCGGTCTTGCCCTTGACGGCGGAGGCCAGCAGGAACAGGACGCAGCCCCACTTGCCGGGGACGAACTCCATGGCTCCCTCGGGCTTACGTTCTGGCCGAAGTTGTTCACTCCCGCCTCCAGAACAACGCAGAAAACGAATACCTCGTGGGATGCAGATTCCTACGGAAGATCGATGACTGCTGAACGCAGATGGGATCCGACACAACAGGTGAGAATTTAACGGCCTGGTCTCCAAGCATGGAGCGGCCTACTTGCCCCGGATGATCAGCGTCGGCTCTTGATCGGTCAGCCGATCCTGGGCCGTCCTATCGGACCTGTTCCTTCGGGATGCCATCTCTTCCAGTTGCCGCCGCAGTGCATCAAGATCAGCGAATCGTCGCACGCTCAGTTTTGGAGAATTCTCGCCCATCGGTGGGGGCCTCCGAAATCAATGGGGACAGAGCATTGGAATCGGCACCAGCGTCTCGTCGTCCAGCAGAGGCCGAACAGCTCAATTCTCTCGCTCGGGGTTCGCTTGCTGGTCCCGCTTCCCGCCCAGCCTATTCAAGACGACCCCGCCCCTACCTTGATCACAACAGCCGTCAGGTCATCTTGCGGCTTCTTGAGCCCGGTGAAATCGAAAACCGCCTGGTGGAGCCTCTGGGCAATCTCGCTTGCCTGCCGATCACGGTTGGCTCGGACGACTTCGAGCATCCTTTCAGTACCAAACATCGCACCTCCCAAAGAGCGGGCCTCCACGATTCCGTCTGTAGTAAGCAGAATAATGTCGTTGGGTTCAATCTCGACTTGCCCGCTTATGGAGAGGTCAATGCCCGGTAAAACACCCAGAGGGGGATTGCCGCTCTCAAAAACGTCTTTCACGTCGCCGGATTGCCCCAGCAGATAGCCCGAAGGATGCCCCAGATTCACATACTTCAGCCTTCGAGACGCCAACTCGATTTGGACGAGCAACAACGTGACAAAGCGGTCTTCTTCGATCTCTTGACACAAGACGGCGTTCAGTTTCCTTAGAATCTCCCTGATGTCCGACTGCTCTACCACCATCGACCGCAGGCGGGCACTGATTGACGCCATGAGCAACGCAGCACTGAAACCATGGCCGCAAACATCACCCACGGCGAAACCCAGCGAGCCGTCAGGCATATGAAGGTAGTCATAGTAGTCCCCTGCGGCGAAGTCCGCAGGCTGCAACGATCCGGCTATGTCGTAACCGGGAACGGAAGGAGCCGAACGTGGCAATAGATGATCTTGAATCCTTTGGGCTGCGATAAGCTCCCCCTCCCTTTCCAGCATCAACTGCTCAGATCGCTTTCGATCCGTGATGTCCAGTTGCGAGCCCACCATCCGGTACGGTTTTCCTGATTCGTCTCGCACAACAGCACCACGGGCAAGAATCCAACGGTACAGCCCATCCTTATGTTGCAGGCGATGCTCCAATTCATACTCGGGCGTTCTGCCCTGAACGTAGTCCTGAATGCACATCAAAGCACGTTCCCGGTCGTCAGGATGGAGTCGTTGCTCCCATTCGCCAAAATCGCTCCCTATTTCGTGGTCCTTGTATCCCAACATGCTCTTCCAGCGGGGCGAGTAGTAGACTTGATCGGTCAGGAGATCCCAGTCCCAAATACCAGCGTCGGTTCCCTGAACGGCGAGGTCGAATCGCTCTTCGCTCTTGTTCAGTGCCTCTTCCGCCCGCTTCCGCTTCACGATCCCAGTGAGCACATCGGCCACGGCGGTCAAGAAGTTCTCCTCTCGGGGATTCCTCTCATGCCCGTCCTCGACATACACACTGATTACCCCTAGTACGGCATCTTCCGAGACGATGGGGATGCAGTAGTGGCCGTGCGGGGGCATATCTGCGTAGCATGTTACGTGACGCTCATCAACACAATCAGCGAAAACCGCTCGTCGCTGCTCCGCCGCCTCGCCGCATAGGCAACAGCCAAACGGTACTCGGTCGCATGGAGTCAATAAAGACTTCGCCGATCCACGCTGGGCTTTCATGACGAGTATCTGCGGGTCGTCCTCGACGAGGAAAATGGCCACTTTGGGTCCCAATCGAATCCAGGGAATCGAGAACAGGACGTCCAGCGTTAGTTCCCACAATTCCTCCAGTGAAAACGGCTCCAAGGAGGATTTCAACAACAAAGCGAGAGCAGATTGAGTCTCCAGGTGTGAACGCAGTGCATTCTCCAGGTTTCTCCGCAGGGTGGTGTCACGGAAGATCCCGATCAAACAAGGCCGGTCTTGATAGGTCAGTAGATTAGCGGCGATGTCGGCATAGAAAACGGAGCCGTCCTTTCCCAACACGGGCAGGTTCTCAGCGATACGATGACGCCCTGCGACATGTTCCGCAAACGCTTGCAGCACGGCGGGCATGTCTTTTTGCGGATGGATGTCCATGACGGAAAGCGACAGCAAGTCGTTTTCCGAATAACCAAGCATTGCGCAAATCGCCGGATTGGCTCGCAGGAACCGTTTTGTCTCAGCGTCAGCGATCAGGAGGCCGTCCATCATGCCATCGTAAATGGCCTGAAGTTCGGCGTGTTTTTGTCGAAGTGCCTCCTCGGCCTGCTTCCGTTCCGTGATGTCTTCAACGATTCCCAAGGCAAAGACCATCTCGCCGTCTGGGACGTGAGCCGCAGCGGTCGTTGCCCGAGCCCAGAATACCCGACCACCCTTTCCAAGATACCGGCTCTCCAAGGTGACGCTGGGAAGTTTCCCGGCGAGGAGTTTCTGGACCAGCGGCACACACCGTTCACTCTCTTCGGGGTGAATCAACTCGCACATCTCCGACCCCGTTAGTTCTTCTGGGGTGTAGCCGGTGATACTACACAATGCATGGTTGACTCGGGTAATGATGCCGTCCCCGACAGCGATCATCATTCCCATGGGGGCTTCCTCGAAGGCTACACGGAACCGCTCCTCGCTCCTCCGCAGGGCCTCTTGGGTCCGCTTACGTTCGGTAACATCTCGAAAGAATCCGACCACGCAGCGACGGCCAGAGTGAGTGACCCTGCTGACGCTAACAACTGCGTAAAACACGGTGCCGTCTTTTCGCAAGACGGGGATCTCTTCGCTAACCGAGAGATTGCCTTCGGCCAATGCTTGGAATTGCTGAACAACAAACGGAAGGTCTGCTTCTGGGTGAATGTCCTGCACGGACAGCGACAGCAACTCCTCCTCAGCGTATCCGAGCATTCGGCAGATTGAGGCATTGGCCTGAACAAAGTGCTGTGTCTCAATGTCAGCCATCAGAAGGCCGTCCACCATGCAGTCATAGATTGCCCGAAGTTCATCACGGTTCTGCCGCAGGGCCACCTCAGCCCGTTTACGTTCGGTGATGTCAATGTTCACGCCGACCATTCGCAGTGGTTTGCCAGCTTCGTCTTTGAAGGCTTGGCAACGTGCTGCCAGCCAATGTACGCTTCCATCCGGCCATACCACACGCCATTCTCCTTCCACGGGTTCGCCGGTTTCGAGGGCTTGTTCCCCCAGTCGAATGACATTAGCCCGGTCATCGCAATGCACTAGCTTTTCCCAAGCTCGATGCGTTCCAGGGAACTCACCGGGGGACAGGCCGTACATGGCCTCAAGTTCCGGCGTCCAGATACTCAGCCCAGTCTGAACATGCCACTCGAACGTGCCCACCCGTGCCACCTGCTGGGCCAACCGCAATCGCTCCTCGCTTCGCTGTAATGCCTCCCGTGCAACCCTTCGGTCGGTAACGTCAACGCTGTAGATACGGACAATCTGATCTTGGGCGGCGTAATAAAACGATTGTTGATACCAGCGGTCACCCACGGCCACTTCGTGGAGAGCGGTCTCGGTTCGGCCTTCATCAAACTGACGCATCGCCACTTCCCAATTCCCGAACCAAGGATGCTTCAACCCTTGCTCACGCAACTCAGGGAACAGGCGGTACGCCGTAGGGTTCATGTATCGGATGTCTCCCCCCAGCCCTGCTTCGATGACCGGGTTCGGACTTCGTTCGGGGAACGATGCCAAGTAAGTCAGTCTATTCTCGGTCTGCTTGCGTTCGGTGATGTCGGTTGTCACACTGGCAATATGAGAGGGATTCCCATTCTCGTCCTTGATCAGGAAGCTGTTCTGGAGGACGTGCATCGTCTTTCCGGCAGATGAAAAGACTAGTTCACCTTCCCAATGACCTTCCTGGAGGAGAACCGGGAAAATCTCCGTCTCCCGCCTGAGCATGTACCCCTTTGGGTAACATGCGGTCAAGTGTTTGCCAATGACATCCTCGGGCTTTGCCACCCCAACCATGCGACAGACTGCCGGATTCATGTAGGTGAAAAAGCCGTCCATGTTAGCCATGCCAAAGCCCTGGCGAGACGCCTCGGCAAACTTTCGGAAAATGTCTAGTTCTTCATTCGCTTTCTGGAGTTCGGCGGTACGCTCCTCGACCCGTCGCTCAAGCTCGTCATGGGCCTTCCTCAACGCTGCTTCGGCCCGCTTGCGTTCACCGATGTCCAATACCTGAGCGATGAAATAGGTGGGATTCCCTTTCGCATTGCATACGAGAGTGGAGCTTACCTCGCCCCAGAGACTTTGCCCGTTCTTGTGGAGATAGCGTGTTTCGAAACGCAGGAGACGAGGCCCCGAGATCAATCCTTGACGCATTACCTTAGAGGTTCCTTCCCGATCCTCGGGATGCGTAATGGAATGGATCGTCTTGCCAGTCAGTTCCTGTTCTGAGTACCCAAGTAACTCACAGAATGCTGGGTTCGTTTGAACAAGCTCGCCGTTCGGTGCCACTACTACCATACCAGTGACGGAATCCCGGAACAGGCTGCGGAATCTGGTTTCGCTCTCCGGCAGTGCCTCTTCGGCCCACTTACCTTCGATCTCCATGCGTTCAAGGGCCGCAATCCGCCGCCGCAACTCCTCGTTCTCCGAAATGAGTTGCTGCTTCGTCTTGTCGTGGTCGTCCACGCCGCACCTGCTCTTTCGCTTTTGCACTTCACCACCCCCTGGTGGGGATTGTGCAGTGCCGGCACCAACTTAGAGAGGTCCTCCGTAAGTATATATTCCATGGGGGGGGGCGACGATTTGACAGAGATACTCGAAGTATCCGCAATCGAGAGGCAGCACCGACAGTTGCGGGCTCAGGCTGGGCTGGTCCGGCAAGATTGGGAGCCATGCCGTATGTCTGCCCCTGTTGGGGCGGCTTTTTCATGGACAATCGTTTTCGCCATCTAGGGCGAGATTCTGGAAGGGAAGGAGAAATGGAGGTGCCGCACGTTCGACATCGCGGTCAAACGCCGCCCATCGAATGCCCCTGCGGCCACGTCGAGAGGATCGTCACGGGCGGCGACGGCGGCGTGGCAAATGTCCACGTCGTGAAGATCACCAAGGGAACGCCGCACTTACACCAGGGCTACGATGAGGTCTACTTCGTCCTCTCCGGCATGGGCACGATCACCCTCGGCCAGTAGCAGCCCCGCCGTGAAGAACCAGATCGTCCCGGTGATCGGCTTGCCGAAGTAGAACCGGTGGGCCCCCATGAATCCGAAGATCCAGAGAATATAGCCGACTAGGACGGAGTGGGTTTCGTTGGGCGTGTTCATGGTTGGACCGTCTATCCATGTTCTCGACGGATCAGCAATTACCCTGGCCATCATACCACTCCCGCCGCCACTCCCACCAGTAGCAGCCACCCAGCACAAGCGGGACAATTGGTCCAAGACCTCAGCCGGTTGTTCGGGTCAGGCAATCTTGGTCGCCGCACGACGAAAGTCCCACCGATTCTCGACAAGATTGACGAAAACGGAAAGCGAGGTAAGGGCAACGTCCGGCCGGTCAAAGGAAGATGGCGATATTCTATGCTTGTTTCTAGCGGCGAATACAAGGAAGGGGAGGCTGCATTTTGTTGTGGCTTAACGACCCGAAATAATCCCTATCCTTTTCGTTCTCCAGAATACTGGCGTTGGCAAGAGGGCTTGTTGGGGAACGGCCGTCCAAGAGAATGGCAGGTAAATCCAGAAGAGAGATCGCACCGTCTCATGGAGATCGAGCCGCATCCTGGAGACGAATTGCCCCTCGACGCAAGTGATCGACGGGCCGCTTAGTCGCCGCCTGCCAACGCCTTCTTCAGCGGACATTCTTTCCCGACCGGCTCTCCCCTTCGATACCGGCCAAGCAACTCCTGGGATCGTTGGGCCAGCATCCGTCGAGTCTCCCGCCGTTTGCTTTTGACCCTGGGGATCTTCATCGACTCGTAGGCTGTGGTCTGGTGTTTGTGATCCCGGGCATCGTGATGGGTCGGTACGCATGCAGGGCCAACTCGTGTAGGGCGCGGGGCTTGTCTTGCGAGCCGGTGGTCTCCAGGATCGATAGGCCGGCTTTGGTGAGGTGAATCATGATCGCCAGCGGCAACCTTTCCGGGTCGGTGGTCCGGATCGAATGGGGATGAGTTGGGACATAGCCTTCGATACGGATCTTACCGCTGTCCAACAGCGGCGCGAGCCAAGCGACTGTCGGCCGCGGCACATACCCGACCGGCTGAAAACGGCTGTTGTCCACTCGGATGGCATTTTTGTCGCGCTGGTTTTCAAGCTCGCGCTCTAGATTGATGTGTTCGCCCAGTTGGACATCGGCCTGAAAGTGGCTGCGGCCGGCGATTTCGCTCTCGATTTCCCCCACAAATTGTCCTGGCGAAGCTGTCTTTTTTCGTGTGCGTCGCATGCTTTGCCATTCCCTTGCGTGTTGGCCTCCAATGCCGTGCCGGCTGCGTCTCCATCGGGACCATGTTGGTTCCGAAAAACAGCATAACACCCTGCTTGGACAGATCCCGGCTAACGTGACGAATGTACACATGACGCCCGTCGCCAGCAGAGTATTCGCACCGTTCGGAACGCGGAGCAAACCGGCGTCGCAACGATTTGGGATAACCCACGGTGTTAACCCAAGATGCCCCATGATCGGTCCCAGATCATCCGGGCGCCCGGACAATCCACGCCTTACCAGAAAGGGTTAATCAGGCAGCTCCCGCCAGCAACAGCCGCCATTGTCAAAAGTCGCCGAGAGTGCGGGTTGGCCAGGCGATTGCTGCACAAAGGGCGTTGAGCGACAATACTTCTTGTCCCGGCTGCCCACGATTGGAACCATGGAGTTGAAGCGATGAACCAGTTCCTGACTCCCTTGCTGAACTCGATAGTGGCTCTGTTCGCTCTGTTCGTTTCCATTTTCGTTACGGAAAACTCGGCAGCATTGGCGGGCGAAACCTCCGGCACGGTCAGCCAGGCACCAACCACTGCGCCGACCTGGTCGCAGGTCCGCGCAGTACCGATGCAAGGCGACCTGAAGGTTTTCTGGAACGTCGGTGGCGGGGAAGTCCAGTACAACAACCGCGAAGCCGTCGCCCACGGCTTTCGCCTGGTAAACATCCTGAACACCTACTCCGATTATCCGGGGAGGCAGAAAGAAAACATCGACCACGCGCTGAAGGACAACCGAACCAACCCCTGGAAGAAACCCGACTACTTTGAGCGGATCATTCGCCGCAACATTGCCCAGGCGACCGGCCCGGGCGACATCATGGTGCACGATGTCGAGTTCTCCTTCGAGGAAAACATCGACAAGGCTTGGGAGGATACGGAGGCCCGGGCTGCTTCCGGCGCCAAGACCAAGGAGGAGTTCACCCAGGCTTACCTGCGGGAGTGGGCCACGTGGCTCTGGCTGCCGTGCCATTGGACCAAGCAGGATCGGCCCGGGCTGCCCGTGGGCCTGTACGGCCCGCAACCCTTCCGCCGCGACTACTGGGGTGTAGCGGGTAAGTCGGCCCAGCAGATCGACGGCACCCACCACAGCGATGCCGAACTGTGGCAGTCCATCGACCCCCACGTGGATTTTTACATTGCCAGCGTCTACGTGTTCTACGACGATCCCGGCTCGATTTACTACATCGCCGCCAATGTCGAGGAGAACTATCAGCGGACGCGGCGCTACGGCAACAAACCGCTGTACGCCTATGAATGGCTCCGCTACCACAACTCCAACCAGAAGTTGGTTGGCCAGGAGCTGGCGCCGTACTTGGTGGAGGCAATGGCCGTGCTGCCCTACTTCTGCGGTGCAAAGGGAGTCGTGCTCTGGGGTTGGGAGCCGAAATGGAAGGGGCAGTATTACCAGAACCTGCCGGTTTTCGCAGACAGCTTGGGGCGGGTGAGCGATCTGTCGGCGAAGTTGGCCAAGGCCGAACTGGTCATCGACGAGCCGGCCCACGTGCTCTGGAAAGCCAAACGCCCGCTGGTCCGCAAGCTCAGGATGTCCGAAGAGGATTGGGTGGTGCTGGCAGTGAATCCCTGGCAGGCGGAAGACATCAAGAGCACGGTGAAGGTACAATGTGGCATGCGCTCGGTCGAGCTGCCCCTGGAAGGCCGACATACGGGGATCTTCGTCGTACAGGACGGCCGCGTGACGAAGAAGTGAGAAGCGGAGGAAGCTGCCGCCGATCACGTACACGGCCGGCCGACTGAACGTCACCGAGAATCCACGCAGGACATTCCACACCTATGCTTGGCCATCACACCTTACCGTTCTTGGTTGCTGCAATCCTCCCATCGCTGGTCGCCCGTGCCGACACGGCCACGCCGACTGCGAGCTGGGCAGCGCTCATCGACGCGGCGCGGGACAATTCCGAGCTGGCGTCCGAGCGGGACAAGTTCCTTGCCCGGGCTCGGCAAGTGGCGGCCCGACAGATCGTGAAGCGTGTGTACGAGTACGAGGACATCGGCAAGTACCGCACTTCGTTGGACGGCCGAGCACGGGCGCTTACGGGCATGCCACGCCAGAAATGGTTTGGCCTGGCGATGTCAGACTTTCGCACTTCCATCACGATCAACCAGGAATTGCCGCTGCTGGCCGCAGCCTACCGTTGGAGCCGGGAGGGGACGTTCAAGACCCGTGTCGTTGCCCAGCTTGAAGAAATGGCAACCTGGTCACCGCTTCAGCGACCGGGTGCTTCACTTTACACGCCATCGCCCAAGCCCGTGCCTGCGGACTTCAAGGATGGAAACTGGTTGGCGACGGGGCTCGGTGTGCGCGCCCTGGCCGACACATTGGAGATCATGCCGCCGGGCAGTCTGTCCCTGCCGCTAGTCGAGAAGATTCATGCCCTGCTGCGTACGGAGATCGCCAGCATCGCCGACGACTGGCATACGAAGCGGAGTTGGTTCATCCGTGGCAACAACCCCCGGACCAACCAATGGGTCTTACCCACGGAGGGACTCGTGCGGGCATGCTTGGTGCTGGGGAAGGACAAGTACCCGACCGAGTACGAACTGGGGGTACGAAACCTTCTGGCGGCTCTGGACGCCGAGGGGCCGAGGGGGGAGTTCTACGAGGGAATCCATTATGCGAACTTCACGGTAGAGTCGATGCTCCACGCAGCCCATGCCATGGCGGTCGCTGGCGACCTGCGAGGTCTGCGCCATCCCTTCCTCCGCCGCTTCCCAACGTGGATGGCCCACCACCTCCAGCCGGGCCGTTTCCGTATCAACTGTTTCGACGCCGGCGGGGCCAAGGCGACGATCACCGATGGTGAGTTTCGCGGACTGTTGTCCTTGTTCCTGGTGCTTACCAACGACCCAGTTGCCCGCTGGACGCTCACGAACCAGTTCTCCGGCCCGTCCGATGACTTCATCGGCCTACTGGCACGGAGCAGCAGTGGTGAAAGACAGGACCCGGGATGCTTTGCGTCCTACGAGAGTGCGTGCCGAGTGAATTGGCGCAGCGGATGGGGCGACGATGCCACCGGCGTCTGGATTCGCGGCGGCCACCGCCTGGACAGCCACGACCACTACGACCGGGGACACGTGAACTTCATCCTCCACGGCAAGCCGATCCTTATCGAAGCGGGAACGCCCGATTACGATAACCCTCGCTTTTATGAAATGTACCAGTCAGTGATCGGGCACAATGTCCTCGAAATCTCCGGCTGTGCGGTGAAGAAGACGCCGGCACCGATCACGGTTGTCCGCCTGGACAGCACCGGCGGCGAAGTGGTGGTCGATCCCACGGCTGGCTACTCCGCCTTAAAGCAATGGCTGCGCCGGGTGCGATGGGACACCGACCGGCTGGACGTCGTCGATGAGGTCGTGTTTCCGGCAGACAAGTCCGGTGTTTTAACCTTCCGCTGGCACCTGGGCACTCAGGACCAAGTGGGCATCGACGAGCGCGGAGCCAAGGTCACGGTCACCTGGCCGGACGCGAAGATGACGTTGGAAAGCGCCGTGCCACTGGCGGTTACTTGGGAGATGTTACCGGACAACACGGTCAACCTGGGAAAGAAGGTCGGCCCGGATTACCTGCATCGGTGCATCGTCGTGCGGACTGCGCAGCCGTGCAAGGCTTGGACGCTCAAGACGAGCGTTGCGGCCAAGTGAAGGGCGTCGAATCGAAGCTCCATTGAGAACTTCATAATGCTTCGTTCGAACACCTACCGGACGATCATGTGGCTTGGGCCGTTGCTGGGATTGGCGGGTATGGCGCTGGCCGGCGTACCGCGACCGCCGGTGTCGCCCTTTGCACCAGACGAGTACACGCTGCTGCTGGCCCATTTTGATTACGGCTGCCATGCCGATTTCGCCACCGGCGGGGCGGAAGCGAGGGGCATGGCACGGATCGTTCGCCAGGGGCGATTCGGCGGTGCGGTTGAGATCGCAGAAGGGGACCACTTGATACTCCCCGGGGGCGATAACTTTCCCGGGGAGACGGGAACAGCGGAGTTCTGGCTGCGGCCATCGTGGAACGGCAATGACGGGCAGCCGCAGTCCGTTCTTTCGGCCGCTCGCGATGCACTGAACTACTTCAACATCAATAAACTACCCAACGGACGCTTCGGCGTGGGGATGGCGGGCGGAACCTCAAAAGAGGACTTCGTCTATCGTCGGGCCGACTACAACGTCGCGTCGTGGAAGGCCGGCGAGTGGCACCACGTGGCGGTCTGTTGGGGCCAGGGGCAACTTGGCTTGTGGCTGGATGGTCGGTTGGCCGCCGAGGCCCCCGGTGCGGTGCCGCCGCGAGGTCCTGTCAAGGCGATCCAGCTCAGCGGCAACGGTATTGCCGTCGACGAATTGCAGATCAGCCGTGTCGTGCGTTACACAGCAGACGGCATGGTAAAAGGAAAACCCGTCAACGGCCGGAAGAAACTCCATGCCGATTGGCATTTTCTTGAGCCGCCCGGAGTGTATCGCGCTGCCTCTCTCCCTGTTCAGGCCGAAATGGACATGGCGATCATCCCTAAAAACTACCTCGACGAGGCCGATCCACGAGCATTGGCCGCGACAACCGACTCGCCCGCTGTGACCCTTTTCGCCGCTGCCGGGCAGACGGAGCCGGCGGCGCTGATCGTGGTGGCCCGGTCGGCGCTCCACGACGTGCGGATTGCGGTCTCGGACCTGAAATGCGGCTCCCGCCTAATCCCCGCTACATGTGCCACCGTTCGCCGCGTGATCCGCACGCCGATGCGCCGGCTGTACACCAGCCCGCCAGATCAGACGGAGATCGTCAACCGCTTTCTGCCCCGCTGGGAGCCCTTGGAAATCCCTGCCCAGGAGTTCCGCGAGGTGTGGCTGTCGTTGGACGTGCCTCGTGATGTGCAGCCGGGAAAATACAGCGGAGAGGTTGTGTTGACCCATTCTGCCGGCAATCGCCGATTGCCGCTGAATTTGGAAGTGCTGCCAATCCGGCTGATCGAACATCCGCGCAAGCAGTTGGGCTGCTACTACGATCTCGGGGAGCGGCTGCTCGAACCGGACCGTGTGAGCCGCGAATTGCGCGATATGCACGACCACGGGGTTTGGCACCTGATTGTCGGGATCGGAGTGCGCTACCTTCGCCGCACGGATGGGATTACCAGCGATCTGCGTGGGTTGCGCGTGGGGCTGGAGTTGATCTGCCAAGCCGGCTTTCGCGATGCCACCGTCGTGGTCGACTCGGGGCTGGAAGGGCTCGCCGTACTCTTGGGGCATCGGTCAAAAGATGGCAAGATTTCCCCTGCGGCGGTGGCCGGCGATCCGCAGTTCCAGAATCTCGCCAAGAGCGGTGTGCAGGCGTGTATGTCGCTTGCCCATGAGTTCCCGGAGTTGAAGCTCGTGCTCACGCACCTCGACGAAATCTTCAACGAATCGCGTCTGCCCCTCTACCTTGAGTTGAGCAAGGCGGTCCGCCAGGTGCCCGAGGCAAAACTGTACATCACCTTCCATACCGTGAATGATCAGACGGACCAATGGCGGCGGCTGATCGACCCGTGGGTGGATATTCGTTGCCACCACGGCTATACGTTCGAGTGGTGGCTGTCGCGAGGGCATACCATGGACGAGTACGAGCGCGAGCTGGCCGCCAGCGGTGACGATGCCTGGTTCTATCACAACGCCCGGGGCGTCCACTTTACCGCCAAGTGGGCGCGGATCATCAACGGTCTGTATCTCTGGGCCAGCCCATTCCGGGTGCATTGCCCCTGGACCTATCAGGCCTACCATGAAAACCCCTTCGATGACACGGACGGCGGCAAGCTCGCGCATGATTTCGGCATGTCGATGCCCGGAATCGACAGTCCGGCCGATCTGGTGCCCACGCGGATTTGGGAGGCGATGCGTACGGGGGGCGACGACTTGCGTTACTTCGCGGCTCTGGAAAACGCGATTGCCAACGCCCGTGGCCGCAAGCCCCAGCAGGCCGCTGCGGCGGAGGCCTTCTTAAATCAGGTACGGGGACTGGTCCGCAACGCGCGGCCTGCCGCAGGATCGGCCTCGGCCTCCTCGGGAACCTCCGGCGGAGCCGTCGATCTGGACACTGGCTTGCAAATGGGACAAGGGGTGGTGGGATCGGCAAAGGAAGCGCCGCTGATTGATGCCTTGGCCAACCGGTTGAGCGGCGACGGCTTGCAGCAGCTTCGCCGCCAGGTGGCCGAATGGATCATACGGCTGGAGAACCCCGAGTGATCAAGTGGTTGGCTCGCGTTGCCCGAATCGAAGAACCCATTGGTCCACCTTTCGACGAGCGACTCACCTTCGCTACCCGGGCATCGGTTCGATGGTCACGCCCAGGGGGAAGTCAACTTTCTTCTCGGCATAGAAGTCCGGGCCGGCCGAGCGGATCTGATCGCGTTTCAGCTCCGCCACTTCGCGGGCACCCGACCATACGATTCCCCTGCCCTCGGTGTGGATTTGCAGGGCCAGCGAGTAGCCCCTCTCCAGCGGATAGCCGAAGACCTTCATGAACGTGTCGATGACGTATTGAAAGCTGTGCTCGTCGTCATTAAGCACGACGACCGCATAGGGAGGCTGTACCTTCGGCTTTGCGTCGGCCGGCTGCTTTCGCCGCTGCTGCTTGGGCTTCGGTGGGCTTTCCACGGCCATGACGGCGTCGTCGATCATGTATGCCTGCCCGTACTCACGGGTACACCTCACTCTTTACGATCTGGAACAGGGAATTGGCCGTACCGTGGAGTCCGGTGAAGCGGATGTAGCAGGCGCGGATCGGTGGAAACGTATCGTGTTGCCATCCGCCGCGCTCAACCTTCGACTTGTCCACCACCTGTGTCCATCGCTGGCCGTTCTCGGAGATTTCCATCCGATAGGACCAGGTTCACCAGACGCGGCTGGCCGGGTCCCCAGCGCGCTCGTTTGCTATGGGTGCTTTCCTTCCTTCTCGGGCGCCTTCTTCCGCATCTCGGCCAGTTTCTTCTCCAATTGCTCTTTCTGCTCCGGGGTCAGCAACCCCTGGATCTTCTCCGTGAGCGACTTGTTGAGTTCACCCAATTCCTGGCGGAATTCCTCCATTTTCGCCTTCTGAGCGTCGGCGAGCTTAACGGCGGCGTGGATGTTTTTCTCGATCTCTGCCCATTTCTTGCCCGCCTCCTGGCCGGCCTGGATCGTCTCGGCGCGGGCTTTCCTCTGTTCGTCTGTCAAAACGCTATCCATCTTCCGCAATGCCTGCTGGATCTTGGGCAGGAATTCCTTCTGGAGCTTCTCCAGCTTTGCCTTCTGGTCGGTGGTCAGCTCCAATCCCTTGAGCACCTCAAATTGCCAAAGTCGGGGCGCGTTCCGTTTCTCCAACTTCTCCTTCTGCGCCGGGTTCAACAGAGCGATCACCTTCTCGCGGAACTCGCGGTTGAGCTGGTCCGCCTCGTTGCGGATTTCGGCGATTTGGGGTTTCTGCTCGTCGCTGAGCTTCAACGCCGCGTCTACCGCCTTCTGCAACTCGCGCCCCTTCTTGCCGGCCTCCTGCGCAGCCTGGAACGCTTCGGCCCGGGCCTGCTTCTGCTCAGCGGTTAGAATGTCACTGATTTTCTGCCAAACCTCTTTCAGCTTTGGTGCAAGCTCATCCCGAAGTTGTTCAACTTTGGCCTGTTGCTCCGGGCTGAGATCGAGCCCCTTGAGCATCTCCAGCCCACCAGGCGCCGTAGGGCGGGCCGTTTCGCCCTTGGGTTGCTTCTCCTTGTCGGCCGCCGACAGTCCGGCCGCCATCCCCAACAATACCACCAAGCCCAATCCGCGAAGCATCGTGTTCATTTTCGCTCCCCTTCGGTTTGGATACGAATCCGCCCATCGATCCGGCACGTGCGGTCGAGAAGCATTCTCGACTGACATTTCCTATTTCCAGCAACCCCGGAACCAATCCAGGCTTGTTTGGCCATCCATCTTACCAAGGCGTCCTCCCGGCGTCTAACTGTGTCACTAACCCCTTGGGCTCGACCTCAGCGCCAAGCAGGGCATCAACGGCTAGCGGCGGCCTTCCCCGGCCAGTCCCAATTCAGCAGATCGTCGCTCCAGGCGATGCCGAGGCTGACGTGGTTCGCCCAGCCACCGCGCGGATCACCCTCAGGCCAACGCGAGCCGTGAAAGAACATCAGTGCCTTGCCGACACGCCGTTCCCGGCGCAGGTCCAGCACGAATCTCGCCGACAGCCGCCCCGTATCGGCACCGGCGGGAGGGCACGGAGGACGCGCGGATGCTTCTCACAACCGGCGGCCAGGATCATTCATCTTCTTCATTTTGGTTCCCGGGGTTTGCTGCCCGGCTTTCACTGGCTTTCCTTGCCTGCTTCTTGCTTTTCCGGGCGGCGCGCTTGCCGTGACCTTGATCAACGATCCCACCGGCGGGATTGAGCTGACCGAGCACGCCTTGCAGCTTCTTGCGTGCCGCGATGGCGGCCTCGTCCTTCGTATCGGCGGCAACCAACGGTTCCGCATACGGTGCGTTGTGCATGTCGAACAGCTCGCGCGATTCGTTCAATTTCCAGCCCATATCGCGGTCATACCATTTCCGGCCCAACTCGACAAAAATCCAGTCCCTCGGCCAGGTCTGGGATTGCCCGCACAGTTGCGGTGCGAAATTCTGGCCGTCCATGACCACGCCCACCGGCAATTGTGCCCCGGCGATTTCCGCTAGCGTTGGGTAAAAATCGCAGATATTGATCAAGCCTTGCGTCACCCGGTTGCCCGGAACCTTGGCCGGCCAACTGGCGATGCAGGGGACCAGTGCACCACATTCCAGCATCGTCGCCTTGTGGCCGGAAAGCGCTTTGCCGCCGTTGATCGTGCAGCGCTCATACCAGGGCTTGGCGGTGCCGTTATCGCCGGCGAAGAGGATCAGCGTATTCTCGCGCAGTTTCAGCCGGTCGAGCTGGGCGACCAGCTTGCCGACCAGCTTGTCCATGTAGGCGACGTTGTCCTGGTAGATCTTGAATCGGTCTTTGGTGCCGGGCGCGGTGTCGGGCGTAGGCAGGATTTGGCCGTGGACGTGCGACATGGCGTAGTACACATAGAACGGCTGGTCCTTGTGGCGCGTGATGAAGTCCACGACAAAATTGTGCATCCGGTCGGGCAGATATTCGCCGTCGCCGAGCGGCACTTCCTTGCCGTTGAGGGTGTAGGTTTTGGCCATCTTCTGGGTGTTCCAGTATTTGCCACTTCCTTGGAACCGCAGATATTCGTCAAACCCCCAGTCGCCAGGCTGGAGCGGCAACTGCGACCACTTGCCGCATTGCGCCGTCACGTAGCCTGCCGGCTTGAGCATCCGTGGCATCATGACTTCTTTGTCGGGTTTCAACAGCGGGCCGGTCTGATTGCTGGTCATGCCGGTGTGATAGGCATAACGTCCCGTCATCAGCAGGGCCCGCGTCGGTCCGCACAGGGGCGAGGCGTAGCAATGCTCGAAGCGAAGACCGTTTCCTGCCAGCTTATCGAGGTTGGGCGTCTTGAAGTTGTCCGCCCCATAACAACTCACGCTGCCGATTCCCAAATCATCGGCCAGGATGAAAATGATGTTGGGCTTCTGCGCGGGCGGGTCCGCGGCGCGGACCGCCGCCAGCGGCGTGAGCAACGAGACAACGATCAGGGTGATGGCGTGTTTCATCATCGGTTGCCATGTGCAGGGTGATGGAAGCGCCGGAGCTTCGCCGGCTCGCAGTACCATTATAAACTCAGAACCACCCGTCCGGTTTCGCGCACCCACGCCAAAACCGGCGATTTCATTGAAAACCCCAACAACGCAGGCACATCACCCACCCCCAAGGGTAATGCCTGTCACGCCGTCGCCGTACGACTCTCCACGACCTAAATACTGGACCGAAATCGGTAACAATATGTAAGGCGGCCGGCATAGCCTTTGCCGGCTCCGGTTCTGGTCCGCAAGCCTCATTCTCGGCCGTTGCACGCGGCTGGGAATGGGGCTTTTTTCGTAGTGCCTCGCGGTGGTCGCGGGGCGGCCTTAGCTTTCAGGAGGTCGTCCATGATTCGTATTGCTTCGGCGCCCGCTCCCAAGCCCATCCCTGAATGGCACGAACTCTTTCTGCGAATGCTTCCTGCCATCCGCCAGCACGCACGGATCAGTTTCCGGCATCTTGCGCCGGAACGCCGTGAAGACTGCGTCGAGGAAGCGATTTGCAACGCCTGCTGCGCTGTTGCGAGGTTGGCCGAGTTGAACAAGCTCGACCTGTGCTATGCCAGTGTGCTGAGCCGGTTTGCCGTTGCCCAGGTCCGCGACGGTCGGAAGGTAGGCTGCAAGCTCAACGTCCGCGATGTGCTGAGCCGGTACTGCCAGCGGAAGAAGAACCTCATCGTCGAGCGGCTCGACCGCTTTGATGATGAAGAGAATGCCTGGGCTGAGGCCGTTGTGGTCGATACCCGTTCGGCCCCCGTGCCCGACATCGTCAGCTTTCGCGTCGATTTTGCCGACTGGCTGGCCAGCCTATGCCGGCGAGACCGCCGCATTGCTGAGTCCCTGGCAATTGGCAACCGCACCAGCGACGTCGCCGAGCGGTTCGAGCTGAGCGAAGGCCGGATTTCGCAGCTTCGCCGCGAGCTGGCCGAGTCGTGGCGGTCGTTCATCGACGAGCCGCCCACGCCGGGCAGCACCGCTACAGCCGTTGCCTGAGCAGGGGCGATCCGCCGATTGCCTATCCCGGCGCACGACCGTTTGCAAATCGGGGGATCGGCAATGGATCTTGCCTGCTGGGCCGGGCGGCATTGATAATCAGCCCGGCCCGGCAGACGGTCCATCCCACCATCGCGCCCAGGGCTCGAAACGGCCGCAAGGGACGGATTTTCATGGCGAATTTTTGCCGGCCGGCAAAAATTCACGGCCCAGTCTCTTCAGGCTGTCCCCCTATTACTGGTTATTGTGATCGTGACCGCCCGACATTAGGTTAGGAACAGGCTTCGGCCACCGTTCTTTGGCAAGTCGGCAGTATGCGCATTACCCGATTTCAAGGAGTCTGGGGCTGCGGGGCACTCTAGCAGAAGGAGGCTGTTATGGCCCATCCCGATGCAACGGTACCCACCGTCCAGGCGGCTCCCAACGGGTCCGCCAGTAAAGTCGCCCGGTTGCTTGACAAACTCGTCAAGCTCTGGGCGGCCGATAATACGCGGAGTCTAGGAGTGCGCCTGGAAACAGGCAGTCTTCTGAATGCCCACTTGGGGCAACCGACCGAACGGCAACGTTGCGGAAGGTCTGTTCTCAAGCAGGCAGCCGACCGGTTGCAAATCGCCGAGTCCGACTTAAATCGGATGCGGTGGTTACCTTACTTCAGTAAGGACGAGTCCTGCTGGGGTGAGATACCTCCGGAGAATCGTTCTTGGAGCAAGTTCAAGGCGATTCTGCCCGACCTCATCGCCGCCCTAAAAGGCAACGAGAGGCGGAAACGCATCTCTAGCGATGAGAAGAGCAATGCCGTCGTAAACGGCATTCTGAGGTCGATTGGATCAGCTACCTCCAAACTCGGTGCCGGCAACCTTACGGTTGACGGGCCGAAGAAGACGGAGCTGATCCGGGGATTGCAGGACCTTGTGTCCGCAGTCTCTAGAGTAACAGGTATTCGTTTCAATTGGGAAACGAAAGAAGACGAAACTGGGGGTGCAAAGCAGCTTCCGTATGGCTTTTGTGTGCCTCCAAAGTGTCAATAGCACAATTCCGTGGATTTCGGTTAAGATGGCGAGGCATTGGAGGGTAGGAAGACACATTGGGCCCGGGAGGTTTTGCCATGGATGGCATGTCGGAACGCATTCAACGGAAGTTGGAGCAGGTTTTTCTGGAAGCGAAGGACGACATCCTTGCGACCGTGTTGGAGGGCTGGGACCGGAAGACCCCGCTTCACTTCGGCCAGATCGAGGCGGCTTGCCACCGGTTG
>Ga0302319_10005060_pt1 | contig 26690 bp, 28 predicted proteins | sample Bog_T0_2_FD_203319 | JGI IMG/M metagenome (GOLD analysis project Ga0302319, IMG submission 203319) | Peat permafrost microbial communities from Stordalen Mire near Abisko, Sweden - Bog_T0_2 | ecosystem: Environmental > Terrestrial > Soil > Wetlands > Peat | place: Sweden: Abisko, Stordalen Mire... | reverse complement strand
CGACGCAACTCTGAATGCCGACCACAGGGTCGTCGACGGGGCGCAGGCCGCACGCCTGCTCGTCGCGTTCGCGACAGCAGCCGAGACGATGGCCTCGGACCACTGAGAGAGGAAGCCAAGTGATGGAAGACAACGGAACCGTTGCAACCGCGCCCCAGGAGCCGCTCGTGATCGCGCTCGACGGGGTGCCCCTCGACGATCTCGGTGAATGGCTGCAGACGATGCTCGTGATCCGCGAATTCGAGGAGTCGCTCGAAGCGCTGACGGCGAACGGCAAGATTCCCGGCTCGGTGCATCAGGCGTCGGGCCAGGAGGCCGTCGCGGTTGGCGTCATCCGCGCGCTGCAGGCGGGCGACATCGTCGCGAGTCCGCATCGGCCGCACCACCATGCGCTGGCGAAGGGGATGACGGCTAACGTCGCCATGGCCGAGCTGTGGGGCCGCGCGACCGGCTGCGCCGGCGGCCGTGGCGGGACGATGCACCTCAACGACTTCTCGCTCGGCTACTTCGGCTCCAACGGCATCGTCGGGGCGTCGCTCGGCATCGCCATGGGCGCCGCGCTCGCAGCCAAACTGCGCAACTCCGGCCAGGTCTGCGTCGGGTTCTTCGGCGAGGGCGGGGCGAACACGGGCAGAACCTGGGAGGCCGTGAACTTCGCGGCGAGCCAGAAGCTGCCGCTGATCGCGATCTGCGAGAACAACCAGTACGCGGTCGAGACCTACATCGGACGCGCGCTGACAGGACCATCGATCGCGGAGCGGGCGTCCGGCTTCGGGCTGCCCGCGGTCCAGATCGACGGCCAGGACGTCTGCGCGGTCTACCGCGCGACCGTCGAGGCGCGCGAGCGCGCGGCGAGCGGCGGCGGCCCGTCGTTCATCGAAGCGGTCACCTACCGCTACCACGGCCACAACACCGGCGAGGTCGCGGGCTACCGCACCGACGAGGAGGTCGAGGAGTGGCGGCGCACGCGGGACCCAATCGACGGCTTGCTCCGCGCGCTCGAGGCCGCCGGCCGGCTCGACGCCGATCGCTACGACGCGATGCTCGAAAGCGCACGCACGGTCGTCGCGGATGCGATCGAGTTCGCCGAGAACTCGCCGCTGCCCGATCCGGCAACGGCGAGCGACGGCGTGATCAGTCTTCCCTTCGACCCGAGAGGCCCGAAATGAGCGAGCTCGTCACCGTCGGCCAAGCGTTTCAGCAGGGCCTGACCGAGGAGATGGAACGTGACGAAACGGTCTTCGTGCTCGGCACCGATCTCTTCATCCGCGGCGGGCACTTCGCCCAGGTCAAGGGCGTCGGCCCCCATTTCGGGCACGAACGCGTGATCGACGCGCCGATCTCCGAGGCGGCGATGGTTGCCGCCGGAGTCGGCGCGGCGATGAACGGCATGCGCCCGGTGATCGACCTCAACTTCATCGACTTCACCTTCGGCGCGATGGACGAGATCGCCAACCAGGCGGCGAAGGCGCGCTACCTCTGGGGCAAACCGGTGCCGCTGCTGCTCCGGGCCTCCTCCGGTGTCTCGCTGTTCGCCGCCCAGCACAACAACAGCCTCGAGGCGTGGTTCATGCACATGCCGGGGCTGGTCGTCGTGATGCCGTCCAACTCCCACGACACCAAGGGGCTGCTGAAGTCGGCGCTGAGGGGGGACGACCCCGTCCTCTTCTTCATGCACAAGCGCCTGACCGGCTCCCGCGGCGAGGTCGGCGGGCCCGAGGATCTCGTGCCGATCGGCAAGGCGGCGGTGCTGCGCAAGGGAGCCGACGTGACGCTGATCTCGGCCGGCATCGTGGTCAACAAGATCGTCAAGGCCGCGGAACTGCTTGCGAGCGAGGGGATCGAAGCCGAGGTGATCGATCTGCGCACGATCTTCCCGCTGGACACCGACACGATCGCCGAGTCGGTCCGCAAGACCGGTCGCGCGATCGTCGTCAGCGAGGAGCCGCCGTACGCGAGCGTCGCCTCCGAGATCGCCGCCTCGCTTCAGGAGAGCGTCTTTGAGTATCTCGATGCGCCCGTCCAGCGCCTGACCGCCGCGCACACCCCGATCGGGCACGCACCCAATCTGATGGAGGCGGTGATTCCGCAGGTGGAACACGTCGTCGCATCGGTGCGCGACTCGATTGAGCGCTGGCCTTCGAGCGAGCGTTAGAACCACGCCCGCCCGCGTGGGAGGCAGCGACGCGCGGGCGCCCGCGCGACGCGCCCGCTGTCAGACCGTCGCCAGGCCCAGCGCGCTCAGCGCGGCGTTCTCGCGCTCATAGCTGCGCAGCGGCGGCTTCGCCGCGAGCGTCTCCCACCATGCCGCGTACTCCTCGATCATCCGCAGGTTCGGCGTGCTCATCGTGACGCCAAGCTCGCGTGTCAGCTTCGAACCGTCGAGCACGTAGTGCTCCGGCGGATATGGGAAGACGATATTGCCAAGGTCCACCGTCGGCGCCGCGACGCCAAGCTCGGCCTCGTCGACCGCCACGAGCTCCGCGTCGACGCCGAGTACCTCCGCGCACATCTCCACCCAGCCGCGGTTGGTGATCGGCTTGGCGTAGGTGCAGTTGTATGCCTGTCCGCCGGCGCTGTCGGGGCGTTCGAGCGTCGCAAGGATCGCACGGGCGACATCCTCGGCGTACACGAACTGGTTCAGCGCCGTGCCGCCGTCGGGCAGAAGGATCGGCCGCCCGGCTGCCAGACGTCCGAACACGAACGACTCGCGGTCGGCGAAGTTGCCAGGGCCGAGGATGAACGGGAAGCGGAAGGCGGTGACGGCGAAGTCCCCGTCGGCCTGCGCGTCCCAGAGGATCCGCTCCGAGGCGACCTTCTCGTGACCGTACTGACCCCAGATCGGGCTCGGTCCAAACGGCGTCGCCTCGGACCAGGGGAGCTCCGCCGAGGGGCGGTACACCGCTCCGCTCGAGATGAACACGTAATGCGACACGCGTCCGCGAAGGGTCTCGGCAGCCGCGCGCGTCCACTCGGAGAAGTACGCCGACATGTCGACGACCGCGTCAAAGCGCTGGTCGCCGAGCGCGGCCAGCCCGTCGGGGGCCGATCGGTCGCCGCTCACGCTCACCGCTCCCGCGACCCCCTCACCGGTCACACCGCGGTGAAGCAGAGTCACCTGCGCGCCGCGCTCGAGCAGCTGCGCCGCGACGTGGCGCCCGACAAAGCGCGTGCCACCAAGAATCAACACCTTCATTGCGGATCTCCTTCGGGTTGCGAATGCAGCTGAGCGGTGCGACTTCGGGTCACAGATACCCGGCGCCTAATCCTTTGTGCCGCCGGCATTCATGGCGAGATTGCCGCCGTCGACGGGCAGGAGCACCCCGGTCACCATCGCGGCGGCGTCTGAGACGAGGAAGATCACGGGTCCCACCATCTCGTGCGGCTCACCGAGCCGGTTCAGCGGGATGCCGGAGAGGAACTTGTCGCGAATGTGCCCGAGCTCCGGATTGTCGAGACGGTGGCGCAGGCCGGGCGTCAGGAACTGGCACGGCTGGATCGCGTTCACGCGGATGCCGTGCTTGGCCCACTCGATCGCCAGCTCCTTCGTCATCATCGCGATGCCACCCTTGGCGATGCTGTAGGGGAAGGAGCCGCGCCCCGTCGCCGATGTGCCGCAGATCGAGCACATGTTCATGATCGCGCCGCCCTGGCCCCGCGCGATCATGCGCCTGCCGGCCTCGCGGCAGCAGAGGAAGTAGCTCGTGACGTTGACCCCGAAGGCCTCGTTCCAGGCGTCGAGCGTCAGATCCTCGGGCGCCGCGAAGAGCGGCGTGTAGGCGAGGTTGACAAGGATGTCCACCTGACCGAACGCCTCGTCGACCTCGGCGAACGCCGCGGCGACCGCGGCCTCGTCGGCGGCGTCGCGCTCGAGCACGAGTGCACGGCGGCCCTGCTCGCGCACGCCGGCGGCGGAAGCCTCGAGCGTCTCGCGGTTTACGTCGATCAACGCCACGTCGGCGCCGTGCGCTGCGAGGCCGGCGCAGATCGCCGTGCCCAGGCCGCCGCCGGCCCCGGTCACGACCGCGACGCGTCCGCTGACGTCGAAGATGTCGCTCAACTCCGCGCCCTCGCGGCGAGCTCGCGCGCGTTGACGACAGTCGGCACCGGCTCTCCCGCCAGCGCCGCGCAGCAGCGCTCCGCCAGGAGCCGGCGCAGGCGCACGAGCGCCACCTCGGAGTACCAGGCCGAGTGGTTGGTCAGCAGCAGGTTGGGGGCGCCCAGCAGCGGATCGTCCGCTGCTGGCGGCTCCTGGGGCAGCACGTCCAGAGCAGCGCCCGCGATCGTGCCGTCGCGCAGCGCGTCGGTCAGCGCCGCCGTGTCCACCAGCCCGCCGCGCGAGACGTTGACGAGCAGGGCCTGCGCCCGCATCGATTCCAGACGCTGCGCATTGACCAGTTCGCGGGTCTGCGGCGTCAGCGGGCAGTGAAGCGTCACGACGTCCGCCTCCTCGAAAACCTGATCGAGCGTCACGGCCTCGACGCCGGCCGGGGGATCCTGCACAGGGTCGAAGCTGATCACCCGGCCGAAGAACGGCCCGAGCAGGCGAACCACCTCGCCGCCGATCCGCCCGATGCCGACGAGCCCGAGCGTGGCGCCCGACAGCGGCTGGACCGGCCGCAGTGCCTTCCAGTCCCCCCAGCGACCGGTGTCGATCAGCTCCCGCGAGAGCGCGAGCTTGCGCCAGCCCGCGAGCACGAGCGCCGCAGCGTGGGTCGCGACCTCCTCGATGCAGTAGTCGGGCACGTTGATCACGGCGATCCCCTGGTTGGTCGCCGCATCGAGGTCGACGTTGTCGACACCCACCCCGTAGCGCCCGATCACGCGCCAGCCCGGACATTGCTCGATGATCTCGGCGCCGATCTGGCCGTACTGGACGAGCACGCCGTCCGCGGTCCCAGCCGCCTCGACCACCGCCTGGCCGCTCACCCCACCGGCGTCGTGCACGCTGACTCCCCAGCGGGCGGCCGCCTCGGATTCGACACCGACCTCGCCAAATGAGGCATCGAGTACCACGAGCCGGCCGCTCACGAGCGTCCCTCGGCGAGGTAGTCGTGCAGCACGCGTCCCGCGACCAGCGTGAAGTCCGCTCGCCAGAAGAAGCCGTCGAGCGGCTCGATCACGGGCAGCCGCCAGACCGGCGCCTGGGCGTTGGGGCGAAGCTCAACCGTGCACGGCCCGCTCCAGCACTCATGGATACGCACGTCGCTCAGTCGCCGCGCCGTCAGCTGCCGGATCGCCGGCGTGCCGTCGATGTGGGGGATCAGCTTGTAGTTGATGTTCTCGGTGAAGTCGAAATGGCTGCGCATCTGCGCTGCGTCGACGGCGCGCTGCTTGTAGGGCAGCGTCGCTGTGAGGATCGTGATCCCGTTTCGCTCGACCTCGGCGACGATCAGATCGCCGCGCGTTTCGAGCGCGAGGCGGGCGAGCTTCTTTGGCTGCCCGTGGACCTCGCGCCCGTGCGCCACGCCCACATCCGAGTCCAGGTACAGGCCGCTCGAGTAGCCGCCCTCGACGATCTCGTCACCTCGCACCAGCCGCGCGCCGAACATCACGTTGCATTCGTGTGCTGCGCCGACGAAGTCGGTGTCTGGCATCAGGTAGATGTGGGCGAGGACGACATCGCCGATCGGCTCAAGCGGCGGCGGCAGCAGGCGGGCGATTGCCTGCGGATCGGTCCGCCACGCCGCGGTCAGGATCGACACGTTGCGAAAGGCGATCGGGAACGGCGGCACGAGCGGCGCATCCCACGGGAACGAGAAGGGGCCGTCCGCCGATCCGGCGTCCGCCAGCCGGCGCTCGTGACCGGGCGCTCCGCGCCATTCAGCCGACACCGGCGTACCTCGCGACCGCGTCCCAGTCCCAGTCGAGGCCGAGTCCCGGCCGATTCGGGACGAGCGCACTGCCGGCGCACACCTCGAGCGGGGTAGTGAGCAGATCGTCCAAGCCGTCGAGGCCCGAGTTGGGGGGCATGTACTCGAGGCCGGCGGGGTGGAGGTTCGCGATCGCGGCGCCGAAGTGCACGTGGATGTTGGCGTGCACGTGCGTGGAGACCTCGAGGCCCTGGGCCGAAGCCAGCGCCGCGCTCGCCATGAACTCGCGGACACCGCCGACGACCGTCGCGTCGCAGCGCACGACATCGACGGCGCCGGATGCGATCAGCTCGCGAAAGGCGCGGTGACCGGCTAGATTCTCGCCCAGGCCGATCAGCATGCCGGAGCGCCGGCGCAGGTCGGCCACGAGTGGAGCGAGCGTCTCCGAGAAGGGATCCTCGACGTAGGAGAGGTCGAATCGCTCAAGCAGCGCAAGCCGCCGCAGTGCGTCCTCGATACTCGTGAACGAGCGAAACGCGTCGACGGCGATCGTGCAGTCCTGGCCGACGACCTCGCGCACCGCGGCGATCCGCCGCGCGTCGGTGGCGGCGTCGTCGGCGCCGATCGTCAGCTTCACGGCGCGGCAGCCGAGCGCCATGAAGCCGGCCATCTCCTCCTGCAGGCCGCCGAGCTCATCGACGCCCTCGAGCTTGTAGCCGCCCACGCCGCAGACCGGGACCTCGCCGCGAACACGGCCGAGCAGGTCCGCGAGCGGCGCGTTCAGGCGCTTCCCGAGCAAATCCCAGAGCGCGAGGTCAACGGCGCTGGCCGCGACGGCGAACAGTCCTCGCTCCGCGTAGGGCCAGTAGGCGCCGGCCAGCTGCGCGCGCAGCAGCTCGGGCATCGCGGGGTCGGCATCGAGCAGCAGGGGCGCGAGCGCGCTCTCGACGATCGCGGCGACCGGCAGGCCGCGCGCGAAAGCGTATGCCGCTCCTTCCAGCCCGCTGCGCGTCCTGATCCGAATGACGGCATAGGTTCGTCGCGTCACGGTCGCATGCCCGACGATCAGCGGGCGCGGCAACGGAACCGAGCAGTCAAAGCAGCTGACCTCCCGGATCGGATCCGCCTCGAGATCCACGGCGGCTGCCAAGACGCTCATCAGGCGCTCACGGAGTGGGCCTCGGAGCCGCCGTTGAGGCTCGCAGTTGCAGGCTGGTCGGCACGACCTTGACGCGCGGCGCGAGTTCGGGGTTGGCCAGCCGCGATGTGACCATGCGGCTGGCGAAGCGCGCCATGTCGTCGATCTGGCGTGAGATCACGGTGAGCTGGGGCTTCTTGACCGAGGCCAGCTCGCTTTCGTCCATCGCGACGATCGAAACGTCCTCGGGGACGGAGATTCCCTGGTGGTCGAGGTACTCGAGCACCCCGGCGGTCACCGTGTTGGGGACGCAGCAGAGGATCGCCGTGGCTCCCGTCGAGAGCATGCGCTCGGCGATCTCGGCGCCGTAGCGGCGATCCATACGGTTGTAGGGCACCGTCATCTCGGCCACCGCCGCGAGACCGAGCCGCGCGACGAACGCCTCGAAGGCGGCGACCGCCTGGCGGCCCGGGCGAACATCCGTGCTGAGCGTGGCCATGCCGACCGAGCGGTGGCCCAGGCCGGCGAGGTGCTCGAGGGCCTTGCGGATCCCGCCTCGCTGATCGGTCAGGACCACGTCCGCAGTGGTTCCCGCGATCTCGCGATCGAGCAGCACGATCGGGCTGGTGACGGCGGCGAGCAACTGCGCCAGCTCCGCGTCGCGGTCGTTGACGAGTGAGACGACGAGCGCGTCGACGCGGCGGTCGCGCAGGGACTCGAGTCCGAGCCGCTCGCCGGCCCGATCCCATCCGGAGCTGACGATCACGAGCCCGACGCTCTCGTGGCGCAGGTCCTCCTCCAGCACTTCGGCGATCCGGCTGAAGACGTCGTTGCTGATCGCCGGCACGAGCAGGCCGACCAGGAAGCTCCTCGTGGTGCGCAGCCCACGCGCGGCGGCGTTGGCGCGAAAGTCAAGACGCGAGACGGTTTCGAGCACGCGCTCCCTGGTCTCGGTTGCGACGTGGGGCGAGCCGTTGAGGACGCGTGAGACGGTGGACTTCGAAACCTGCGCCTCGCGAGCGACGTCGAGGATCGTGATTGCGCGGTCCTCGCCGTTGGCCGTGCCGGTCGCCGTCGTTGCCTGCACCATCGTGATCTCTCTCCTGCGCCCGCCTCAGGGCGCCCCATGGGAACGTTCCCTAGAATACGCTGATTCGCTCGCAGAGAGCAAGGCTCGCCCGCAGGACTGACACCGAGATCGCCATCAGCGCGCAACTTAGCGAACCCGGCGGGGAGCTCCTCTCCGCAGACACCGTCGCCGCGTACCTGACCGAGCGTGGCATCTTCGCGCCGGGCGCACGGATCGCTGCCCGCCAGCTCGAGGGTGGGGTCTCGAACGTGGTCCTCGCGGCCGAGTGCGGCGCGACGAGCGTGGTCGTGAAACAGGCGCTCCCGCGCCTTCGCGTGCCCGAGCTATGGCTGGCCAAGCGCGAGCGCGCGATCAGCGAGGCCGACGCCCTGGTCCTCGCTGCCACGATCACCCCCGGCGCGGTTCCGGCCGTGCTCGATCTCGACCGCGACAATTGCGTGCTGACGATCGCCGCAGCGCCGCGTGGCTGGAGCACATGGAAGAGCCGCCTGCTGGCCGGTGACGCCGAGCCGGCGATCGCCTCACGCCTGGGCTCCATCCTTGGATCCTGGCACCGCGCCACCTTCGCCGACGAGGGCGTGGCACGGCGGTTCGCCGACTACGAGGCGTTCGATCAGCTCCGGGTCGATCCCTTCTACCGCACGGTCGCGCACCGCCACCCAGAGCTGGCGGACGCGATCGACGCGGCGATGACTCGCATGGAAGAAACGCACGTCTGCCTGGTTCACGGCGACTATTCGCCCAAGAACGTGCTCGTCGGCGACGGCGTGTGGGTCATCGATTTCGAGGTTGCGCACTTCGGCGACCCGGCGTTCGACGTCGCCTACATGCTCAACCACCTGCTGCTGAAGCTCGTGCACGTGCCGCGGTCAAGCCCCGAGCTCGAGCTGAGCGCGAACTGCTTCTGGAACGCCTACCGCACGGCGGTCCCAGCCGAGCTGGCGCCCGAGCTCCCATATCTGCTCGGCCACGTCGGGGCTCTGATGGTCGCCCGCGTCGACGGCAAGTCGCCCGCCGAGTACCTCGCCCGTCCCGAGCAGGAGATCGCGCGCGAGGCCGGTTCGCGCCTGCTGCTCGAGCGCCCGCAAACGCTGCGCGCCGCGATCGAGACGGTCAGGCGGGCGCGGGTGTGACGCCGACGATCGCCGCCGTCGTCGCGCGCGAGATCCTCGATTCCGGCGGACGCCCGACGGTCGAGGTCGATCTCGCGCTGAGCGACGGCAGCCTCGCCCGCTCGAGTGTTCCCTCGGGCGCCTCGACCGGCCGCCACGAGGCCCACGAGCTGCGCGACAACGACCGCTCGCGTTTCAACGGCAACGGCGTTCTTGGCGCCGTCGCCAACATCCGCGACACGATCGCGCCTGCGGTCGTGGGCCAAAGCCCGTTCGACCAGGCGCAGCTCGACGGCCTGCTCATCGAGCTTGACGGGAGCGAGGACCGCTCGCGCCTGGGCGCGAACGCGCTGCTCGCCGTGTCGACCGCCGTGGCCCGCGCTGCAGCCGCGTCGCGCGGACTCCCGCTCTGGCAGCAACTCGGCGGCGGCACCCTGCTGCCGCTGCCGATGGTGAACATCATCAGCGGCGGCCTGCACGCGGAGGGCGGCCTCGCGTTCCAGGACTTCCTTGTCGTGCCGCTCGGCGCGAGCTCGTTTCAAGAGGCGCTCGAGTGGTGCTCCGCGGTGCGCACGGCCACCGGCGAGCTGCTGGCGGCCCGCGGCCTTCCGACCCTGAAGGCGGCCGAGGGCGGATTCGGTCCCCGGCTCGCCGATCCGCGGGCCGCGCTTGACCTGCTGACACAGGCCGTGGCGCGTGCCGGCCGATCGCTCGGCGACGAGATCGCCTTCGCGATCGACGTCGCCGCCACGCACTTCCACGACGGCGCCGCCTACCGACTGCCCGAGGAATCCGGCAAGCTCGACGCCGCCGCTCTCGTCGAGCGCCTCGCAGCGCTCGCCGAGCAATATCCGATCGTTTCGATCGAGGACGGCCTCGCCGAGGACGACTGGGAGGGCTGGGCGCTTCTCACCCGGCGCCTCGGCGACGAGGTCCAGATCCTCGGCGACGACCTCTTCACGACCAACGCGGCCCGGCTTGCGCGCGGCATCAGTGACGCAGTCGCGAACTCTGTGCTCGTGAAGATGAACCAGATCGGGACACTGAGCGAGACGCTGGCCGTCATCGCGCAGGCGCGGGCGAGCGGCTACGCTGCGGTCGTGTCGGCACGCTCGGGCGAGACGAGCGATGATTTCATCGCGGACCTCGCCGTCGGCACCAACGCCGGGCAGATCAAGATCGGCTCGCTCGCACAATCGGAGCGACTCGCCAAGTACAACCAGCTTCTGCGGATCGAGGAGCAACTCGGATCCCGCGCCCGCTTCGCCGGCGCGGCCGCCCTGGCTGCGCGCCGGCCGGCCAAAACCGCCTGAGCCCCACCCGACACGTCACCCAACCCGAAGGCCACTGAGATGAACGATTTTCAAAGCGAATGGCAGGAGCGGTTCGGACGCAGCGAGCCCAAGGTGCTGTGCATCGGGCTCAACTACTCAGACCACGCGGGCGAATCGGGTGAGGCGCTCCCCAAGGCGCCGCTGATGTTCGCCAAGTTCGCCAACACGATCTGCTCAGACGGCGACGCGATCGTGCTGCCCGCGGGGATCGGGCATGTCGACGCCGAGGCAGAGCTCGCTGTCGTGATCGGCGAGGTCGCCCGCAACGTCTCCCACGACCACGCCTACGACGTCGTCGCCGGCTACCTCGCCGCCAACGACGTCAGCGCGCGCGACGCCCAATTCGGCGATGGCCAGTGGTTTCGCGGCAAGGGATACGACACCTTCTGCCCGCTCGGCCCGCGGTTCGTGCCGGCCTCAGAGCTCGGCGACCCGAGCGACCTGCGCGTCATCCAGCGGCTGAACGGTGAGGTTCTCCAGGACTCGCGAACGAGCAGCCTGATCTTCGATATCCCGACGTTGATCGCCTACGCGAGCGCCGTGCTGACGCTGCTGCCCGGAGACCTGATCCTGACCGGCACCCCCGACGGTGTCGGCGTCTTCCGCGAGCCGAAGATCTCGCTGCACCCGGGCGACCGCGTCGAGGTCGAGGTGGAGCGGATCGGCGTGCTCACAAACGTCGTCGAGCTCGCGAGCTGACCCGGCCCCCGGCCGCCACACGCCGCCCCGCACCCGCCCGGCACGAACCCGCACGGCGCGCCCGCGCGCCGGCTGATCCGATCACTAGCCTTTCGCTGGTTATCGCACACCCGCTTTCCTTTGATCCGATCGCCGAGGCCCGTCGCCAGTGGGACGCGCACTGGGCTGGTGCCGCGACGCCGAGCATGGCCGCTGTGACGTCGATCATGCGCGCCCAGCAGATCGTGATGTCGAGGCTCAACGAGTTGCTCGAGCCGCTCGAGTTGACATTTCCGCGTTACGAGGCGCTGATGCTCCTGTTCTACAGCCGCGCGGGGCAGCTGCCGCTCGGCAAGATCTCCGATCGCCTGCAGGTGCACCGCGCGAGCGTGACGAACGTCGTCGACAAACTGGTGGGCAGCGGCTACGTCGAGCGCGTTCGCGACGGCCGCGACCGCCGCGCGGTGTTGGCGCTGATCACCGCCGAGGGCAGGCTGGTCGCCCGGCGCGCGAGCGAGCTACTCAACGGCGCGGACTTCGGGATGGCGCCCCTCGACGCCGCCGCCTGCGAGAACCTCTATGCGTCGCTCACGCCGCTTCGTGCCGGGGCTGGCGACTACGAGTTGGCGGACGCCCCGGCCGCCGGCGACGGTCAGCAACGCGTCAGCTCGCGAGGTGTCGCGCGATGATGACGCGCTGGATCTCGTTCGTTCCCTCGTAGATCTGGGTGATCTTGGCGTCGCGCATCATCCGCTCGACCGGGTAGTCGTTGACGTAGCCCGAGCCGCCAAGGACCTGCACCGCCTCGACCGTGACCTTCATCGCGTTGTCGGAGGCGAACAGCTTCGCCATCGAGGTCCACGCGCCCAGGTCGGCCGGGGGTGGGTCGCGGTCGGCGAGCCTGCACGCTTCATAGAGCAGCGTGCGAGCCGCGGCGGTTCCGGTCTGCATGTCGGCGAGCTTGAACTGGATGCCCTGCAGATCCATGATCGGCTTGCCGAATGCGATGCGCTCCTTGGCGTAGCCGAGCGCGTAGTCGGTGGCGCCCTGGGCGATGCCGACGGCCTGCGCCGCGGCGCCGAGACGGGTGCGCTCGAGTGTTCCGAGCGCGACGCGCATCCCGCGACCGACTTCGCCGATCACGTTCTCGCCCGGCACGCGCACATCCTCAAGCACCGGCGAGCCGGTGGGGGAGCCCTTGATCCCGAGCTTGTGCTCGTAGCCACCAATCGAGAACCCGGGCCGGTCTGACTCGACCACGAACGCCGTCACGCGTGCGCTCTCGCGGTCGGTGACCGCGAACACGACATAGAAATCCGCGACGCCGGCGTTGCTGATCCAGTTCTTCGTCCCGTTGATCACCCAGTCGTCGCCGTCTCTGACGGCGCTGGTCCGCATCGCCGCCGCGTTCGAGCCGGCCTCGGCCTCCGAGAGTGCGAACGCCGCAAGCAGCTCGCCCGAGGCGCAGCGGGGCAGGAAGCGCTGCTTGAGCTCGTCGGAGCCGTAGCGCGCGATCGGCAAGGTGCCGAGTTCCTGGAGCATCAGGATGAGCGCGCACGACGCATCGGCCTTCGCGATCTCCTCGATCGCCATCTGCAACATCAGCGTCCCGGTGCCGGTTCCGCCGTACTCCTCTGCGACCGGGAGAGCCAGAATGTCGTTCTCGGCCAGCAGCTCACGAATGTCCTGCGGGTAGGTGCCGGATCGGTCGATCTCCGCGGCACGCGGAGCGATCCGCTCCGCCGCGATCTGGGCGATCGTCGCCCGCAGCTCCGCGATCTGCGGCGGCAGACCGTAGGCGCCGTCCGTCGACGCGTTCATGCCCGCGCCCCTCCGCAGCTCGTCTGGCAGGGATCGGGGCCGGCCTCGGGGTCGCTGCGCTCGCGCGGCCCAGCCTGGGGCTCGAAGAGCACCTCACGCTCGCCGGGGCCGGTCGGGCAGGCGATCGCCGAGCCGGTGAGTCCCGGTCCAACCACGCCACCAACAACAGGCACGTTCATCAACGGCGGCTCCCGATCCACGTTTGCGGCAGCTCGCCGCCCAACGACTGGGTGACGTTCAAACTATTGGATTGGCGAGCGCCGCGCAGCGTGGCCGGGGGCAACCGCGGGGGTGATTGACATGACGCCATAAATATGCGACCTTTCAACTATCTGATGTCCATGTTTTTGCGGGAGCCGGCGGCTGGCGACGCGCAGTGGCGCGCCGCCTACGAAGCCTCACCCGAGCGCGATGCGGCTTCGTTCACGACACTCTCGGGAGAACCGGTCAGGGCGCTCTACACGCAGGACGACCTGCCGGCCGCGGATCGAATCGGTCTGCCGGGCCGCTATCCGTTCACGCGCGGGGTGTACCCGTCGATGTACCGCGGCCGGCTTTGGACGATGCGGCAGTTCGCCGGCTTCGGGACCGCGGAGGAGACGAACGAACGTTTCCGCTACCTGCTGGAGCAGGGTCAGACCGGCCTGAGCACGGCGTTCGACATGCCCTCGCTGATGGGTCACGACTCCGACTCGCCGCGGTCGCTGGGCGAGGTCGGGCGGGAGGGCGTGGCGGTCGACACGCTCGACGACATGCAGACGCTGTTTGCGGGGATCGATCTCGGCGAGGTGAGCGTGTCGATGACGATCAACGGGCCCGCCGCGATCATGCTCGCCTTCTACGTCGTGGCGGCCGAAGATCAGGGAGTGGCGCCCGAGCGGCTCGCGGGGACGATTCAGGCCGACATCCTCAAGGAGTACATCGCGCAGAAGGAGTGGTGCTTCCCGATCGACCCGGCGATGCGCCTGCTCGGCGACATGATCGAGTGGTCCTCCACCGCGATGCCGCGCTGGCACCCGGTGTCGATCAGTGGGTACCACATCCGTGAGGCGGGTTCGACGGCGGCGCAGGAGCTCGCGTTCACGCTCAAGGACGGCTTCACCTACGTCGAGCAGGCAATCGAGCGTGGCCTCGATGTCGACGACTTCGCTCCGCGCCTGAGCTTTTTCTTCAACGCCCAGATCGACTTCTTCGAGGAGATCGCGAAGTACCGCGCCGCGCGGCGCATCTGGGCCCAGGAGTTGCGCGACACCTACGGCGCGAAGGACCCCAAGTCGTGGCAGATGCGTTTCCACACGCAGACGGCCGGTGTCAGCCTGACCGCCCAGCAGCCGCTCAACAACATCACCCGCACCGCGATCGAGGCGCTCGCCGGTGTGCTCGGCGGTACGCAGTCGCTACACACCAACAGTTACGACGAGGCGCTCGCGCTGCCGACCGAGAACGCGGTGCGGATCGCGCTGCGCACGCAGCAGATCATTGCCCACGAAACGGGTGTCGCGAACACGATCGACCCGCTCGGCGGCAGCTACTTCGTCGAGGCGCTCACCGACGAGATCGAAGCGAAAGCCCGCGCCTATTTCGCCACGATCGACGAGCTCGGCGGGATGGTCGCGGCCGTCAAGCGCAACTATCCCCAGCGGGAGATCGCCGACGCCTCCTACCAGCTGCAGCAGGAGATCGACTCGGGACGCCGGCTCGTCGTGGGTGTCAACAGCCACACCGAGGGCGACCTCGACGACACGCCGCTGCTGCGCATCGACCCGGCGCTCGAGCGCAAGCAGATCGATCGTCTGCAGGGCGTGCGCGCGCGTCGCGACGGCCAGGCGGTCGAGACCGCTCTGGGCGCGCTCAAGCAGGGTGCGGCGAAGGAGCGCGCGAACCTGATGCCCGGTCTGCTGGCGGCCGCGCGCGCACACGCCTCCGAGGGCGAGATCGTGCAGGCGCTCCAGACGGTCTGGGGCGACTACCGCGAGACGCCTGTCTTCTGAGCAGCGCCGCGTCGGGGACCCAACCCGGCACGTGAGCGACGCCGCTGTCGCCACCCTCAGCGCGAGCCGCGCACGATGTAGCGCGCCGGAACCTCCCGCTGCGTCGACTTCGGCGGGCGCACATACTCCCGCCGCTGGCGCGGCGGCAGCTTCACCTTCTCGTGCGTATCCAGGTGCTCATAGGGCACGAGCGTCAGCAGGTGGCTGATCAGGTTCAGCCGCGCCGAGCGCTTGTCATCGGCCTCGACCACATGCCACGGGCTCGCGTCCGTGTCGGTGCGCTCAAACATCCGGTCCTTGGCCTCGGCGTAATCCACCCAGCGCGCCCGGCCCTGCAGGTCGATCGTGCTGAACTTCCAGCGCTTGCGGGGATCTGAGAGGCGCTTCTTGAAGCGGCGCTCCTGCTCCTCGTCACTCACCGAAAGCCAGTACTTCACGAGCATCATGCCGTCGTTGCGCAAAGACTGCTCGAAGGCGGGGCAGAAGCGCAGGAACTCCTCGTACTCGGCGTCGCTGCAGAACCCCATCACCCGCTCGACGCCGGCGCGGTTGTACCAGCTGCGGTCGAACAGGACGATCTCGCCGGCCGCCGGCAGGTGTGCGACGTAGCGCTGGAAATACCACTGCGTGCGCTCGCGCTCGGAGGGCGTGGGGACAGCGGCGACGCGGCAGGTGCGCGGGTTCAGATAGGCGATGATCCGCTTGATCGCCCCGTCCTTGCCCGCGGTGTCGCGACCCTCGAACAGCACGACGAGTCGCTTGCCGCTCGAGACGATCCACTCCTGCATGTACACGAGCTCGGTCTGCAGGCGCAGGAGCTCCTTCTCATATTCCCTGACGGTTAGCTCTTCTGCGACCGGCACAGGTCCATGATCGCAGCATCGCGCGGGCGTCCGCTACGGCGGTCGGTGCGCACGGACGGCCCGGTCGTCTGGCCGGGCCGCCTCGCGCCACCAGCGAGCTGCTGCTCGCTCCAGTCACCGGCGGGACCGCGGTCGCGCCGGCCTGCGTGTTACTTGAGCCTCGGATGCTCCTTTAGCACGTGGCTCACGAGCCTGTGGGTCTTCAGCCGCGGATGCGCTGCCGCACTCGCGGACGCGGGGAGCGCGCACGTGAGAGCCACGACTCCGATGGCAAATACCTTTCGCATCATTGCTGTTCCCTTCACGGGAGTTCGTGCGGCGCCTCTCTGACGCCACGTAGGGCCCTCGCGCGCATCTCTTACTGGGCGCGCGCAGGGGACACATCGGCAAAACCTCGCGCAACGCGACTATTACGACCCGAACGTCTAGATCACCCGTCCAGAAACCTCCATGGGCCCGTCACCGGGCCGGACCGCTGAGTGGGCCGCGGGCGGTCACCGCCCGGCGGGGTAATCGCCCGCCCGGCGGCCGCGTGCGGGCGCGTGGCCCGATCCGCTACCTTGGCGGCGTATGCCCTCGCAAACCGAGCGCCGGGCGCAGTGACGCAACTGGGTTTCCGCGAGCGGCCCGCCGACGGTGAGGCCGACGGCCTGCTCGTGCTCCACCACGGACGCGGCGCCGATGAGCTCGATCTGCTGCCGCTCGGCGACGCGCTCGACCCCCGCCGGCGGCTGCACGTTGTCAGCCCCGCTGCGCCGCTGCTGCTCCCCGGTTTTCCCGGCCGCCACTGGTACCTCGTGCCGGAAGTCGGGCACCCCGACCCTGACAGCTTCCGCGCCGCCTGCGACGCGCTCGCCGCCTTCCACGACGAGCTGTGGGAGCGCACGTCGATCGAGCCCGCGCGCACCGTTCTCGGCGGCTTCTCGATGGGATCGGTGATGAGCTACGCGACGGGCCTTGGGCACGGGCGGCCGGTCCCGGCGGGGATCCTCGCCTTCTCAGGCTTCCTCCCGGCGGTCGAGAACTGGCAGCCCGACCTTGCGACGCGTGCGGGGCTTCGCACCTTCATCGCCCACGGCCGCCGTGACCCCGTGATCGCGGTGGGGTTCGGGCGCAGTGCTCGCGATCTGCTCAGCGCCGGCGGTCTCGAGGTCTCCTACCACGAGTCCGATCTCGGCCACCAGATCGACTCGGCTCACGTCATCGCGGCGCATCGCTGGCTCGCCGGGACGCTGGTCAGTCGGTGAGCGTCTCCTGGTCGGCCTCGCCGTAGACGGAGTCGGTGGCCTCCTCGTCTCCCTCGGCGTCGCGGATGATCTTCGCCGGGGTGTGCTCGTCGCCATGTGAGGCGTGCTCGATCAGGTCGTGCTCGGCGAGCTCGAAGCCCTCCGACTCGCCGCCGCCAGCCTCCTCGACCGCCCGGCGCTCCTCGCGGTGGCGCTCCTCGGCGGCGACATCCTGCTCAGGATTACCGTATTCGGTCATCAGCCGACTGTACTCGCATCACGTCGCCGGGCGCCGCTCGCCAACGTGGGCGAGCAGCCAGCGCGCCACGCCCAGCAGCGCCCGGTCGTCGTGCGCCGCCCCCACCAGTTGCATGCCGATCGGCAGTCCCGCCGGCGTCCACGCCCCCGGCAGCGCGAGCGCCGGCCCGCCGAGCAGCGTGAACGGGCGGCACAGCAACGAGTCGCCGGTGCTGCCCAGCTCGAGCAGCGGCGGCACGCCGAGCGTGCTTGGCGCGAGCGCCGCATCGAAGTCGCGCAGGCGCTCCTGCCAGCGCCAGCGCTGCTCGTCGGCCAGCCGTCGCGCGGCCAGATACTCCTCGCGCGTGACGGCGCGGCCTTCCGCGATGTAGGCGCGCAGCTCCTCGCTCACGCGCTCGCCGTGCCAGTCGGCCTCGCGGCCGAGCGCCCAGGCGGTCTCGGCCGCCTGGATCGTCGCCTGCGCGTCCGCGAGCTGCTCGAATGCGACCGGCAGGGTGGTCTCCTCGATCACCGCGCCGGCGCTCGCGGCGGCGCCGAGGTAGTCCTCGATCGCGTTGCGCGCCGCCGCCTCGAGCTGCTCCCAGGCCAACCTGGCGAACCCGATCCGCGGGGCGACCGGTGGGTCGCCCGGGTGCGGCGCCCCGGCGCCGTCGAGCGAGCGGCTCGCCCGCGCCGCGGCCATGCCCGCCGGCGCCGCGGCGACCGCCGTGAGCGCCAGCTCGAGATCGTCGATGCTTCGCGCGAAGAGCCCGGCCGTGTCGAGCGAGGCCGACGTCGGCAGTACCCCCGCGAGCGGCAGCACGCCGAACGTCGGCTTGAAGCCGAGCACGCCGCAGTAGGAGGCGGGCCGCACGACCGATCCCGCCGTCTGCGTGCCCGTCGCGAGCGGTACGAGCCGCGCCGCGACCGCCGCCGCCGAGCCGCTCGAGGAGCCGCCCGGGGTGCGCTGTGGATCGAGCGGGTTGCGCGTGTCGCTCGGATGCCTCCACGCGAACTCGCTGGTCTTGGTCTTGCCGACGATCACCGCGCCGGCGGCGCGCAGCAGGCTGACGAGCGCCGCGTCCGATCGCGGACGGTGGCCCTGATAGATCGGTGAGCCGTAGGCGGTTGGCAGCTCGGCCGTGTCGAAGACGTCCTTCACCCCGATCGGCACGCCGATCAGCGGCAGGTTGGCGAACGTCGCCGCGGGCAGCTTGTCGAGCTCGCGAGCGCGATCGATCGCCTCATCACCCGGATCGGTCGCGAAAGCACCAATCGCCCCGTCCAGCTTGCGCATCGCGATGTTGGCCGCCGCGGCGACATCGACGCAGCTCAGCTCCCGGGCCCGGACCAGCGCGACGATGTCGACGGCCAGCAGGTCGCTGTATGGCTTCGCGGCGCTCGGCACGCGTGCAGCTTACGTGCTCACACAGGGGCCGGAGCGACCGCAGCCGCGGGCGACGGTGCTGCCCGCGTCGTCTACGATGCGCCGTCGCGACAGCGTCCGGCCGGCTGGCGAGTCAAGCACGCACGTAGACCCCTACATAGTCCTGGGCAGCGCCGTGATCGGCTTTCTGGTCGGGATGACGGGCGCCGGCGGTGGCGCCCTGATGACGCCGATGCTGATCCTGTTGTTCGGCGTCACGCCGTCCGCGGCGATCTCGAGCGACCTCGTCGCGGCTGTCGTGATGCGACCGATCGGGGCCGGCGTGCACCTGCGGCGGGGCACCGTCAACCGCGGCCTGGTCGGCTGGATGGTGCTCGGCTCGGTGCCGATGGCGTTCCTTGGCGCCTACCTGCTGCACCTGCTGGGCGATTCCACCGCCGCCGAGAAGAACATCGAGGTCGCGCTCGGCGCGGCGCTGCTCACCGGCGCGGCGGCGATGGTGCTGCGCTACGCGCTTGATCGCCGGGGCGGGCAGACCCGGACGGGCTCGGTCGAGCAGGTGCGCGCCAAGCCGCTGCCGACGGTCCTGATCGGGATGCTCGGTGGCGTCGTTGTCGGCATGACATCGGTCGGCTCGGGCTCGCTGATGATCGTGCTGCTGCTGTTCGTCTATCCGCTGCTCGGGGCGAAGCAGCTGGTTGGAACAGATCTCACGCAGGCCGTGCCGCTGACGCTCGCGGCGGCGCTCGGCTCGCTCGCGTTCGGGCATGTCGAGTTCGGTGTGACGCTGTCGCTGATCATCGGCAGCGTCCCGGCCGTGCTGGTCGGCTCGATGATCTCCTCGAGCGTGCCGGACCGCTACGTGCGACCGGCGATCACCTTCGTCATCTTCGCCTCGGGCCTGAAGTACGTCGGGCTCGGGACGACCGCGCTCGGCTGGGTGCTGTGTGCGGTCCTGCTCGCCGGCGGTGCCGCGTGGACCGCGAGCGCTCGTGCCTGGACCCGCTGAGCGCGCACTCAGCGAGTCCGCACGCGCTCAACCGCGACGCGCGCCACCAGCACCGCCTCGTAGGCGCGCGTCACATCGGCGCGGTCGGCCGCCTCCGGGACCGTCTCGAGGTTGCCGGTCTGCACACGGCGGGCCTGCTCGATCAGCACGTCGCGTTGCGGGCTCGTCGTCGTGTACTCCATCACCTTCTCGAGCGCGTCTAGCTGGCGGATCATCACGGCCGGCATGCCGGGGCTCGCCTGGCGGATCTTTTCGTAGGCGCGCTCGACGATCCGCTGGTAGCCGACCGCCGCCGAGATCAGGCGGATCTGCCCGCTCTCGTCGCGGTGGATCTGGGTGGGCGACCACTCCGCCGCGATCTTGCACAGGCTCTCGCCGAGCCAGTCGATGCAGGTCAGCGCCGTGAAGGTGTCGTTGACGGCGGCCGAGAGCGCGCGGATCGCGATCTCGACAAGTTGGTCGACGGCGAAGCTGAGGTCCTGCGCGAGCGTGCGGTAGGGGCCTGTGAGGTGAGCGCGCTCGAGGCTGCGCGTAACGGCCGCGGCCGCCTCCGGCGGCCAGACGGTCGCAAGTGGATGGCCCTGCACGAGGAACTGGCCGGGACGGTAGTGCAGCCGGATCACCGCGTTCGAGCGACTCGCGATCCGCACGAGCGTGTCGTAGTGGACGAACTGCAGGTAGCCGCTGCGGGCCGTCCGCACGACGTCGCTGCGGTCGGCCATCTGGCGCTCGATCTCGGTCAGTGACAGGCCCGCCGGCGCCACGCTCGAGGACTCGCCACGCCAGCCTTCGGCGGCGATCGCGGTCGCGAGGTCGCCGGCGATGCTCGCGATCACCTGCGGCAGCTGGATCGAGCTGGTGATGTGGTTGATGAAGTAGATCAGCACGCCCATGTCGAGCACGAGCGCGAGCAGCGCCACGGTGATCGAGATGTTCGGTACGAACGGGTGCTGCGTGCCGTTGCCGATCGCCACGAGCGCCAGCACCGAGTAGACGAACGTGGCCACGAATGCGCCGAGCGTGTGCTGCGTGCCGCGGTCGCGGATGAAGTTGCGCAGCATCCGCGGGCCGAACTGCGTCGAGGCCAGGGTCAGCGCGACGATCGTGATCGAGAACACGACGCCAACGACCGTGATCACGGCCGCCGCCATCGTCGTCAGGATCTGGCGCGCCCCGTCGGCGCCCGGCTGGATGACCCAGGAGGGCAGCGCGAAGTCGCCGCTGTGGGCTGCCTGGTCGAGTGCGTAGGTGCCGCCGAACACCAGCACCGCGAGCAGCACCTCGAGCGACGGCACGAGCCACAGGTTGGTGCGCAGCGCCTCGCGCCGCCAGGCGGGGATGCGCGAGTTCAGCGGGCGCATGTGTGGGGTGAGTGGCGTTTCATGGCAGCGTCGATCGTGCCGACCAGGCTTCCCGGCTCACCGCGCTTGATGTTACGGGGCGCCGCGGCGGGCGGCGGTCCGCGGCGGCGCCCGGCGGGCGCCGCGCCAATAAGATCCGCCCACACATGGCCCGCCGCCTGCTGCTCGCGGTCGCGCTGGCGTTCCTCGCGAGCGCGACGATCGCGAACGCCACGGTTTCCCAGACCCCGGACATCACCAACACGCATTACAGCTCCATATTGGAGCGCGTCTACCCTGTCGTGAAGGGCGTGAGCTGGAAGGTGATCGATCTCAACGACGAGATCCAGTTGATCAACCACAGCCACCAGACGGTGACCGTGTTCGGCTACTCGCGCTCGTCCGCGAAGGTGGGCTACGACGGCGGTCCTTACGCGCGCATCCTGCCGAGTGGCGCAGTGCAGGTCAACGAGAGTTCGCAGGCCTACTACCTCAACGACAGCTTCTTTGCGGACACCGCGAACGTGCCGTCGACGGCGACGGCGAGCGGCTACCCGCTCGATTGGGTGACGCTGGCAAAGACCGGCGAGTTCCTATGGCACGACCATCGGATCCATTTCACGAGCCCCGAGACGCCGACGCAAGTCACGAACGTACATCGCCGGACGCTCGTCTTCGACTGGTACGTGCCGATCCAGGTCGGCTCGACCAAGGGCTACCTGTACGGGAAGCTCTACTGGGACGCTGAGAAGTCGTTTTCCTTCCCGATTGCTGCGATCATCGCGTTCATCGTGGTCGTGATCGCGGGAGGAGTGCTGGTGATCGTCGTGCGCAGGCGCCGTGGTGGTGCGCCGCCGCGGGAGGCTTGGTGAACGGCCTGCTGTTCATGGCGCCGGCGCTGGCTTTTGCGTTCGTGCTCCTTGCGCGCCGCTTCCCCGGCGAGCGCCGGCTGAACGTGCTCGCCGCGCGCCACCGCCGCCGCCGGCGGCCGCGCGCACCGGCGCGCGTTCTCGCGGCGGCCCGGGCGCCATGGGCGCTTTTGCCGCGTGGCAGCGCTCTGCTGGCCCGCGCGCTGGCAACCCGCCCGCCGCCGGGGGCGCTCCAGACCTGACCGCGCTCCGCCCGACCGGGAGGAGCGCATGTCCGCTCAACCGGTCCCAGAAGGCAGGAGCCATGCACCATCGAGGACGGACGTTTGTTGTCGCCGTTGCGGCTGCGCTGTGCGCGGCCGCGGTCGCCCCCGCAGTCGCGTCGGCGCACGCGCTGCTGCTCGGCACACAGCCGCAATCGCTCAGCACGGTCAAGACCTCGCCACGCGAGGTGATCTTCGAGTTCAACCAAGCCGTCGGCTTCACGCTCGGCGCCGTCGCCGTCTACAACGGCACCGGGTCGGAGGTCGACAACGGGGTCCTCTCGCACCCCGGCGGCCACGAGGACTGGGTGGGCGTGGGGCTGCCCGCGCAACTGCCGGACGGCACCTACACCGCTCGCTACAGGGTTATCTCGGCAGACACCCACATCGTCTATGGCGGGCTCGTGTTCAACGTCGGCCACGCGTCGCGCTCGACGCTGACCGTCTCAGGGCTGATCAGCAAAGATCGCTCGGGACCGGTGACGAACGTCGCGTTCGGCGTGACCCGCGGACTGGATTACCTCTCGATCGCGCTTGTCGTCGGCGGCCTCCTCTTCCTGCTGGTGCTGACGCCGCCGGCGCTCCTCGGCGGGCTCTACGAGCGCCGGGTGTGGCGGTTGGTCGGAGCAGGCCTCGCGCTCGGCGTCGTGGTGGGCGTGCTCGGAATCCTGCTTCAGGGCGCGGAGGCAGCCGGGCTCTCATTGTGGGCGTCGCTGAAGTGGCCGATCATCTCGAACGTCCTGTCCAGCCGCTTCGGCTGGGTCTGGGGCGTGAGGGCGGCCGTGTTCGCACTGTCGCTGGCGGGACTGGCGCTGCGAAAGCGACGGGCCTTCAGGCTGTGGCTGGCCAGCGCATGCGCCTACGCCGTCGTCACGCCGGCACTGGCCGGGCACGCGTCGATCCAGTCGCCGGTTTGGGCCTTCTTCCCGGCCGACGCGCTGCACGTGCTCGCTGCGAGCGTCTGGGTGGGCGGGATCGCCTGCATCGTCTTCGCACTGCCGCTCGCGACGCGCGCCGTGGACCCAAAGGAGCGCACGGCGATGCTCGTGGAGGTGCTGGGCCGGTTCTCGCCGGTCGCGCTCGCGGCGGTCGGCGTGCTCGCTGTCACCGGTGTCGTCCAGGCCTACATCGACATTCGCAGCCTCAACTCCCTGACGACCACCACCTACGGCCAGCTGGTCCTGCTCAAGACCGGTCTGCTTGGCATTCTGATCGGGCTGGGGGCGGTCAACCGCGAACGCGTGATCCCGACGCTTCGCCGGCTCCTCGAGGCCGGCTCGACGCCCGGGGCGACCGGCGTTCTGCTGCGGCGCTCGACGCGGGGTGAGCTCGCGGCCATGGTGTGCGTTTTCTCGGTGACCGCCGCGCTCGTCGCCTTCGCGCCGCCGATCGACCTGGCCAGCGGGCCCTTCGCGGAGAACGTGCGCCTGGGGCCGGCCGAGCTCGAGGCCTACATCACGCCGGCGCAGGTCGGCGTGAACGCGATGCACCTCTACCTGATCAACGCCCGCACCGGCGCGCCGTTCACCCAGACCAAGCAGCTCACCGTCACGGCGACGCTGCCCGCGAAGGGCATCGGCCCGCTCCCGCAGACGGCCTATGTGACCGGGCCGGGGCATTGGACGGTCACCGACGCGGTGCTCTCGCCGGCCGGTACCTGGGACGTCGCGATCACCGATCGCATCTCGCTGTTTGACGAATACAGCGTCACCCTGAAGGTGGTCGTGCGGTGAGCACGGCGCTCGTTCACGCGGTGCTCTGCGTGGCCCCCGCGCTGGCGCTCTGGGTGGTCCTCGTGCTCGGCCGCTATCCCGGCGAGCGCGCGGTCGCCGCGCTCGCCGCGCTCGCCGGGCGCGGGCGCGGCCGCAGACAGGCGGCGCCGGCGCGGCGAGGGCCGCTCGCCGCCGCACGGCGACGCGCAGCTGATCCGATCGCGTGCTCGCTCGCCGGTCGCGCCCCTCCCGCCGCGACGGCGGTCACCTGGTTCGTCCCACAAACCTGAAGGGAGCAGTTGTGAAGCGACTCGCAAGCCTGATCGCGGCACTCGCCGCGCTAGTTTTGCCGGCCGTCGCGATGGCCCACATCAGCCTGCACCCAAACGAGATCCCGGCCGGCGCGTTCGTGACCTTGAACGTGCGCGTGCCGGGTGAGCAGCCGGGGGCCTACGCGTACAAGGTGGTGATGCAGATGCCGCCCGGGTTCACCGACGTCGATGTCGAGAACGTCGCGGGCTGGACGGCGCAGGAGACGATCACGACGCTGAAGAAGCCACTGCAGACGGCCGACGGGCCGGTCGATCAGGTGGTCTCGCAGGTCAGTTGGACCGGTGATCGATCGATGCTGGGGCGTTTGGAGAACGGCTACTTCATGCAGTTCCCGCTCGACATCACGATCCCCTCAGACCTCGCCGGGAAGTCGTTGACATTCAAGACCGTCGAGTTCTACTCCAACGGCAAGAACGCCTACTGGATCGGGCCGCCGTCAGCCACCTACCCGGCACCGACGATCAACATCACCGCCGCCGGCGGTGTGATCGAGGACGTGGCCGGCAACGAGGCGGGTCCGCTGCCCGGATTCGTGCCGACAGGGCTGGCGAGCGCCACCTCGGTGAGCGCCAAGTCGAGTTCGAACTCGTTGGCGATCATCGCAATCGTGCTCGCTGCGCTCGCGCTGATCGCGACCTCCGCGACGGCACTCACGCGCCGGCGGGCAGCCTGAACCCTGCGGGCTCGCGGCGCGACGGCCGCGCCGCGAGCCCTCCTCTCCACGCATGCGCTCACGCGCCTGCGGCCGGCTCTAGCCTCGGGTGCTATCGCCGCCGCGCTCGCGCGTCCCGGCGGCCACGTGAAGGTATCGTTGCGCCTCGCATGGCCGCCGCCGTCAAGACCACCGTCACCGAGCTTCCCGAGTCGCGGGTGCGCGTGGAGGTCGTCGTGGCGCCCGAGGACGTCGCGCGGGCGACTGATGCGGCCGCGGCGCGGATCGGCCGCGACCTCAAGCTCCCCGGTTTTCGCAAGGGGAAGGTGCCGGCTGCGGTTGTGATCGGCCGCATGGGCCGTGAGGCGATCGTCGAGGACGCCGTGCGCGAGCGTCTCGCGCGCTGGTATTCAGCGGCGATCGGCGAGTCCGGGATCGTCACCGTCGGCGATCCCGACATCACGCTCGGAGACCTCCCCGCCGAGCACGAGCCGTTCGCGTTCTCGTTCGAGATCGGCGTGCGACCGGTCGCGACGCTCAAGCAGTGGCGCGGGATCGAGGCGCCGCGCCGCGAGCCGACCGTCGCCGAGGAACAGATCGATGCGCAGATCGAGCAGGCCCGAGACCGGCTCGCACGCCTGGAGGCAGCCGAACGCGCGGCGGCCGCCGGGGACTTCGTCGTCGTCGACTTCACGGCGACGATCGACGGCGAGCCGATCGAGGGGGGAGAGGGCCGCGCGCAGCTGATCGAGCTGGGCGCCGGGCGGCTGATTCCGGGCTTCGAGGAAGGGCTCCTGGGTGTGCGCGCCGGCGAGCAGCGCAGGCTCGAGCTGCGCTTTCCCGACGACTACGCGGCCGCCGAGGTCGCCGGGCGCGACGCGGTCTTCGAGGTCAGCGTGGCCGAGGTACGCGAGAAGATCCTGCCCGAGCTAGACGACGACTTCGCGCTCGAGGCGGCCGGTCTCGACTCGCTCGCGGAGCTGCGGGAGGATCTGCGCACGCGGCTGCTCGAGGTCGACGAGCGCGCGGTCGAGGGCGAGTTTCGGGGTGCTGTGCTCGAGGCCGCGGGGCAGGCCGCCTCGATCTCGCTGCCCGAGACGCTGATCGACGCTCGCGCCAGGGAGGCGCTGGAGCGCAGCCTGCACTCGCTCTCGCACCGCGGCATCAGCAAGGAGGCCTACCTGGAGATCGCCGGCGCCAGCGAGGAGGAGCTGATCGCAAGCGCGCGCCCGAACGCCGAGCGCGCACTGCGGGCCGAGGCGGTGGTCGCCGCGATCGTGGCCGCCGAGGCGATCGAGCCGAGCGACGACGAGCTGCTCGCAGCGCTCGAGCGCAGCGCTCAGCCCGACGAGAGCGGCCGCGTCAGCGACCCCAAGAAGCTGCTCACGCAGCTGCGCCGCGCCGGGCGCCTCGAGGAGTTCCGCGCCGACGTCGCCGCCGACCAGGCGCTCGAGCGCCTGGTGGCCGAGGCGGTCGCGATCACGCCCGAGCGGGCGGCGGCGCGCGAAAAGCTCTGGACGCCCGGGTCCTGACCGCCGCCCGGCGCGCTCGCCGGCGCGCCTGCGGCGGGCGGGCGGACAGCGTCCGAAGCGGCCAGGCCCGGTTGGTAGACTCGCCTTGGAGGCGGTGCTGCTTTGCACTTGCCGGGAGGAATCGAGCCAGGCAAGCGAAACAAAGCGAGGACCATGAGCCCACTGATCCCGATGGTTGTCGAGCAGACCTCCAGAGGCGAGCGCGCGTTTGACATCTACAGCCGCTTGCTCAACGAGCGGATCATCTTTCTGGGGACGCCGATCGACGACCAGATCGCGAACCTGATCGT